>JGI24502J29692_10084071_pt1 | contig 10457 bp, 7 predicted proteins | sample BioPla3RNA1_FD_29692 | JGI IMG/M metagenome (IMG submission 29692)
ATGGGTTTTATCTTACATATCTTTATGAGAAATATAATGCAACAGGTGACTGCAAGGTATTAGAACAGATGAAGCAAACAATGGAAATGATTTTTAAAATATATGAAATATCTCAACAAATAGAGAATGGCTTTTTTGGGCGGCCGTATGGAGGATTAAATAGAATTGTTCATAATAAGGAACCGCTAGGAACCGATCAAATTGCACCTTTATTAAGTGGAGTAGGTCTTTATAGAAATATTGCTTCTGATATTGAGAAAAGAAAAATTGATCAGATGGTTGTAGATTCCCTTGAATGGTATAGAAAACAAGGATATCAATATCTTTGGTATAAGTTCTTTATTCATAAGTATACAGATAAGAACATGTCTCATGCGCTAAATTTTTATTTACCTTGTGCATACTGGGCATATAATTTTACTGGAGACATCAAATATTATGAAGATTACAAGAAATTTTACGAATATATTTTCTATAATTTAAGTAAACATGAAATTAGTTTCACTTTTAGATTCAGGTACTGGCTTTTCTGGCTAGCAGAGAATACTGAAGATAGAGTATTCTGGAAAGACATACTTAGAAATGTTATAAGATTAGATAGAAAGCTATTTAAAAATATAAGAGAAGAGAATGAATATTATGATGCTTATCTCTACTATGATTATTTTCTTGATGAATTTAATATGTTTATTGCAGATGATGGATATAGCTATAAACCTTCGAAAGATAATCCAGACGGAAAGAAATTTGTAGAACTGAAAAACCTTGATACTTTTGGTTATATATCCGGATATTTAAGAATGGTTCCTTCTTCAGTACTGGCAAATATAGCAAAGTATGTAATGTATACAGGAGAAAATAAAGAAGATATAAGTAGAGTGAAAGAGATATTAGCAATTCATGATAGTATTGAAAGATTTACTGAAATATATCTTCCTGAAGAAGTAGAAATTCCGGAAAGTAAAACTACTCCTGTAAGGGCACTTGCTTCAAAACATGTTATTCACTGGTTGATAGCATATTGGAGAGTAAAACAGATAGAAAAGAAAGATATTGGATAAGGTTTTTAAACAAGATATTAAGTAAAGATATTCAAAAAACATATAAAGATTTGTAAATTGCATTTTTTGGAGGGAAAATAATGAATGGAAAATTTGCAGTTATACTTGGAAATGTAGGGTCTTGTAGTGATCGCTTTTTATCTGAAGGTTACAGTGAACAACTGTCAATTGATGAAATGTTTGAAAAAGTTTCTACAATTGAACATGTAGAGGGCGTTGAATTAGTTGGTAACTGGCATATAAGTGACAATAATGTTGAGCAAATCAAAAGAAATCTAAAAACATATAATCTTAAACTGGTTTCTATAATTCCTGATCATTTTGGTCTTAGAAAATGGGGAAAAGGGGCCTTTTGCTCTAAATCATCAAATATAAGAAAAGATGCAATTAGAGAGACTAAATTAATGATAGATATTGCACAAGAACTTGGGGGAGATTTAATAAGTATTTGGCCTGGACAAGATGGATATGACTATATTTTTCAAGCTGACTATATTACGGAAAGAAAGTGGATGGAGGAAGGAATAAAAGAGTGCTGCCAATATAATAAAAATGTTAAGATTTCAGTTGAATATAAAATAAAAGAACCGAGAACTCATTCATATATTAATAGTGTTTCTGGTGCACTTCTAATGGTTAATTCTATACATGAGGACAATTGTGGAGTAACTATTGACTTTGGACATTCATTGATGTCATATGAAAATGTGGCAGAAAGTGTGGCTTTACTTAAGATGTATGGAGATAAACTTTTTCACGTGCATATGAATGACAACTATAGATTATGGGATGATGATATGATAGTTGGTTCAGTTCATACTTTAGAGTATATTGAATTTTTTTACTGGCTTAAGAGAACAGGATATAATGGGTGGCTTTCTATTGATGAATATCCGTATAGGGAAGTAGGAAGAGATGCAGTACAAGAAAGTATATATTGGATGTATAGCTTTAAAAATTTGGTGGAAAAGCTAGATAACGAGTGTATATCAAGAATAATTGATGGTGGAAATGCTGTAGATATTTCCAGGTTTTTGAGAAGTATTCTTTTTGAGAGATAAATAGATAAACATAAAGAAGAGGAGATAGAATGTTTAACTTCTTAGATATTAATGGATGACTGTCTTCATCCAAACGAATTTAGCCATAAAGAAAAAGCTAATGCAATAATCAAACATCTTTTAGCAAAAAGCATAATAGGTACAGAAAGGAAGTGAATTTAATATGAAAAATATACTAAATGCGTTAAATAAACAAAACTTGAATTTCTCCAGCCAACAAGAAACAATTAATATAGTATTTATCGGTGATAGTGTAACACATGGGGCATTTGAATGCTATATTAATGAAAATAATACAATTGGTGTTAAATTTGATTATGAGTGGGTATACCACTTTAAATTAAAAAAATTACTAAACATGATATTTCCAGCAGCAAGAATTAATATTATTAATGCAGGGATTAATGGAGATAATTCTCGAAATGGGTATAAAAGATTAGAAAAGGATGTTTTACGTTATGATCCCAAGCTTGTTGTTGTATGCTACGGATTAAATGATGTTCATAATGGAATAGAAGGTATTGATATTTTTTCTTCTTCTCTCAGAGGTATTTTTAATAAGCTTAAGACAAATGATATCGAAACAATTTACTTATCTCCAAATATGATGAACACCTATGTCAGCAAATTTCTTAAAAATGACATACTTATTAATATTGCACATAAAACTGCTGAATTACAGAATAGTGGGGTAATGGATTTATATATGAAAACAGCTATAGATATATGCGAAGAAGAATCAATAACTTTTTGTGATTGTTATAAGATATGGAAAAATATGCATAAGGCTGGAGTTGATGTAACATCGTTATTATCTAATTATATAAATCACCCAATAAGAGAAATGCATGATATTTTTGCATATTCTCTCTTTAAAACTATAATTAGTTAAACGAAGTTACTAAAAAAAATAGTCTTTGCTCACAATGAGGTATGGGAAGGTGATGGATGTTATTTTCATTGCAATAGGTTTAGGAATAATTGATGCTAAATTCATATAGTTGAATACTGTATAGAAAGAATATGAAAATCTTCTTACACAATTAAGAAGTTAAAGGGTAAAAATTCTCTTAAAAAATAAAACGAAAGGATTGATATTGCAGTGGCTTTTAAAGGAATCAGTTTTATAAAAACACCAGGCATCTTCACCAGTGAGTATTCTACTTATGATCCTGCACCAATGTTCAGGAAGACATTTAGTGTTCCAGAAGGGTTTGAATCAGCATCTCTCTCGGTTTGTGGGCTAGGGTATGGATATTATTACTTAAATGGAAAACCTGTGACAAATGATTTATTCATAGCACCTGTAAGTGACTACAATAAAACTCTCTGGTATAACGTTTACGATGTAAGTGATTTATTACAAGCAGGCCAAAATGTTGCAGCAGTGATTTTAGGTAATGGTTTCTATAACGAAACATTGAGCACTCCATGGGACCACAATAAAGCAAGCTGGAGGGATAAAGCTAAATTTATTTATAGCTTGGAAATTAAATATAAGAACAAAACACTTTTAATTTCAAGTGATGCTACATGGAAATGTAGCGAGGACTCACCTATTTATTTTAATCAACTTCGAAATGGAGAATACTTCGATTCTCGATTATATGATGAAAATTGGAACAACTTAAATTTTGATGATACAGCATGGGAAAACGCAGTAATAGATGATAACCCTCCTAAAGGTATATTTCGTGAATGTGAATGTGAGCCTATTAGGGAATGTGAGATTTATCCGGCTTTAAGCTTTATAAAAACAGGTGATACAACTTATGTTTTTGACATTGGGCAGAATATATCAGGTTACATAAGACTTAAAATTAACCAGGAAAAGGGAGAAAAAATTATTATTCGTTATGCTGAACAATTGAATCCTGATAATACTCTCAATTTTAATGGTATGGAAGGGTTTTATCCAGGCAGTGTATTTGCAACTGATATTTTTATTTGCAATGGTAATACATTTGTCTGGTCACCACGTTTTGCGTATCATGGTTTTCGTTATATAGAACTTACAGGATTAACAAAGGAACCGACCCTGGATACTGTATCAGGTGTATTTGTGCACCAGGATGTAGAAGAGCTATCCCAATTTAAGTGCTCAGATGATTTCATAAATAAATTGTATCGCATCGGAAAGTTCGCTACCTTATCAAATCTATTTTATATGCCAACTGACTGTCCTACCCGCGAGAAACTGGGCTGGGCAAATGATGCACAGGCATCTGCTGAACAAATGCTTACGAATTTTAATGTGGTTAAATTATTCAAAAAATGGATGGTAGATATAATTGATTCAATTCGTGAAGATGGTGCAATTCCAGGAATTATTCCAACTTCCGGATTTGGCTATAAATGGGGTACTGGTCCGGTATCTTCTGGGGTGCTTTTTGAAATTCCCTATAAAATTTATTTATTTACGGGAGATAAGGAACTACTCTGTGAGAATATTCCAAGTTTTAAAAAGCATTTGAACCATATCAAAAGCCGTGCAGATAGCGATGGACTTATTGGATATGGTTTATGTGACTGGGCAGGACCATATGAGCACTTGGAAGGATCTCCGACTCCTGTAAAATTTACGGACACAATACTGTACATTAAATGCCTTAAGATTGCTAAGCTTGCTGCCGAACTAAGTAATAATAATGCAGATTATATGGAATTTAAAAATGAATTGGATCGTATTACTGAAATTTTTATGAAAGCGTATCTTAATGATGATGGTACATGTAAAATCGATGAACAAACAGCTGTGAGCATGCTAATTTATCATGATGTGTATCATGAAATTGAACCATTAAAACAGCAACTTAAAAAATGTGTTGAAAAGCACTCATTCCATCATTATTGTGGTATGGTCGGTTTGAGGCATTTATACGAAGCATTAAATAAATGTGGTTTGTACGAATACGCCTTCAAAATTGTAAAAGCAGAAGGATATCCAAGTTATTCTGAATGGATAAAAGGAGACGCGACAACTCTTTGGGAAACCTGGCAGCCTGGAAATTCTAAAAACCATCATATGTATAGTGATGTTCTTTCGTGGTTTACAAAAACACTTGTTGGTATTAGCCCTGTTCTTAAGGATCCTGGATTTAAAACAGTAAGTATTAGTCCAATTTTTATTGATTCATTAACATATTGTGAAGGTTCCTATAAAACTGTAGCGGGTACAATTTCAGTTTTCTGGACCCGTCAAAATAATAATATTTTACTAGATCTGGATATTCCTGAAGGAGTAACTGCAGAACTGAAGCTTGTAAAGAGCCATATCATAAATGAGACTAAAAAGTGCAAGAGCCTTAATTCCGGAAAATATACCTTCAATGTAGTTACAGAAGCTTAATTTTCATGTAGAAATAACTTATTAAGGGTGAAAATAAATGGATAGCAAAAACCAAAGCAGAGTTGAAAGCATAATAAATATTGGAAATCGCCGTGAGGTTTTTTGGGATGAATATCTCATCGATACTGACAAAACTACAGCCCAATTAAAGTTGCATAAACTTCGGCCAAGGGAAGTTGTTCTTGAACATAATGAGCCTTGGGAAGGAGATGGATGTGATTATCATTGCATAGTTAAAGACGAAGGTTTATATAGAATGTATTATTTGGGATGGGAAACAATGAATCCTGAGGTTACTAAACATGTACCCAGACCAATAGTTGTATGTTATGCGGAAAGCAAAGATGGAATAACATGGGTTAAGCCAAAGCTTGGATTATGTGAATTTAATAGCTCAAAAGAAAATAATATTATTATAGATAACAATACTGCAAAAATTGACAATTTTTTTGTGTTTAAAGACGATAATCCAAATTGTCGTGAAGATGAATTGTATAAAGGCATTGGACTTGATGGCAACGACTGTTATCTATGGTGTTTTACCAGTAAAGATGGCACAAACTTTAAAAAATCACATCCAATAACCAACAAAGGTAAATTTGATAGCTTAAATACTGCTTTATGGGATAAAAATACTAATCAGTACATATGTTACATACGTGATTTTCATAAAGTACCAGGTAATGATTTAAACGCTGGAATAAGAGATATTAGATGGATAGTTTCTAAAGACTTTAAAAATTGGAGTAATCCTGTTTTATTGGATTTTGGCAACATGGATGATTACCCTCTCTACACTAATGTAATACAGAAGTATTATAGAGCTGATCATATGTTTGTCGGTTTCCCATCACGTTATATAGAAAAGAAAGAATGGACTTCAACCTTTGAACAATTAGCTGGCGCAGAAAGAAGAAAGAAACGTATGAGAGTACATCCACGATATGGTCTTGCTGTTACTGATTGTTTATTTATGTCATCCCGTGACGGTAAAAATTGGAACAGGTGGGAAGAAGCATTTATTAGACCTGGAATTGAACGAGAGTATAACTGGGTTTATGGAGATTGTTATCCAGCGGTTGGCATGATAGAGACAAAGAGTGACTTGCCACATGCTCCTAATGAAATATCTATGTATGTATTCGAAAACCATTGGGGTATGATACCTACAAAGCTTCGAAGATACATAATGAGAATTGATGGATTTGTATCTTATAATGCTCCATATAATCCTGCACAAGTTACTACAAAACCATTCATTTTCAAAGGCAGTAATTTATCAATTAACTTTAGTACTTCTGCAGTGGGTTATATTAAAATAAAGCTTATAAGTATAGAGGATAACAAAGAATTTAACTCGGGGGAAATTTTTGGTGATAGCCTTGATAGAAAAGTTATTTTTGAAGAAGGAAATTTAACATCAGTTTCTGGAAATCCGGTAAGAATGATAATTACTATGAAAGATGCAGACTTTTATTCGTTCAAGTTTGATTAATAGTTCTTTACTGTAATATTTTTGTTTAAAATACTAACTTGGGGGATTTTTAGTGGCTAATATTAAAGTTATTGAACGTGGTATTGTGTATGAAAATAGTCTTCCGCAACTGAGAAGCAGGCATGGTTATTTTCCAAATATGGCAGTGGCAGATGATGGTATTATTGTTGCAGCTTTTTTAATTGGTGAAGCCTTTGAAAGTGTCGATCTGGCTCCTTATATTTCAACCAGCTCCGATGGCGGAAAAACATGGACATCGCCAACTCGTATGTCTTATGAAATTGATAAAGATACTCCGATAACAGATTCTATTAAGGTAACATATGCAGGCGGAGGAAGGCTTCTTGCTTTTGGCTACAGATATCGCAGGGATAACCCTGATCTGCCTATAGGAAATCCTGAAACCGGAGGTGTACTTGACAGCAAAATTATATTTACTGAATCTCCGGATATGGGTAAAACCTGGTCAAAACCTAAAATAATAAATCGATCTTTTAGTGAACCTGTTGAGGCTTCTGCCCCGATTACCATACTAAAAAAAGGTTCATGGGTAAGCCCTATTGCGAATTTTTTTAACTGGGAAGGTAAATGTCCTTCAGGATTGCATGGACGATTGATAAGATCAGATGATCAGGGCAAAACATGGGATGATAGCGCAATTACTATGGAATTTGAAAGCAGGGAAGTGGCAATTTGGGAGCAGAGATTATGTGAGTTGGAAAACGGGAAGCTGCTTGTGATTGCCTGGAATGAAAATCTTGTTACAGGGGAAAGATTATCTAATCATTATGTGATTTCCGAAGATGGGGGCAGGTCTTTTTCCAAACCGGCTTCTACCGGCATAATGGGCCAGGCGTCAAGTGTATTAAATATAGGCAATAACAAAGTTCTTGCACTTCATTGCTTGAGACGGGATACAAATAGACCTGGAATATATGGATATATAGTAGATCTGGCAAATGGAAACTGGGATATTATATGTGAAGAAATAATCTGGGAACCAGATATGCCTGTAAAGTCGGATGGCAACATGGCAGCAGTATTTTCTTTCCTTAAGTTCGGTCAAACATCAGCAATAGATCTGGAAGATGGAAATTATCTGGTAACAAACTGGGTTACTGAAGATGGCAGGGGTAAGATAGCCTGGCACAGAATTGAAATAAAATAGTCAACAATCAATTATTATTGATAATTATTACTGCAGGATGATACCATTAACTTGTGAATAAGCTTACAGTGTTATAATTTAACTTGTTGTGCTAGCTTTTTTTATAGGTAAACATTGCGAATGAAAAACTCCAGCTTATGTTGTAATCTATCAATGTAACGATCAAATCACATGATAGAGAGTCACAATATATGCTGGAGCTTGATAGATACTATTCTATCACAGAAATTGAAATTTATAAGACTTTGCAACTGTCGCTTATGTGTGATAATAGACGATATTTATCAGAAAGTCACTCCAACACACATTGCGAAGCGTTGTAATATCAACGCTTCCATACTGAGCGATAGTGAAATAATTGCCATTAGTATAGTTGGAGAATTACTCACTATTTATTTGGAAAAAGCCTGGTTTGGTTTTTGTAAGAAGATATGAGAGATCTTTTTCCAAGGTTTTGTAATAGAACCAGGTTCAATAGAACTAGAAGAAAACTGCATGCAGTAATAGAGCAAATATGAAAAGAGCTCTCAAACCTTACAAGCTATGCTAATCAGCCCTGCCGGATAGCAGATAGTGTACCTATAAATTAAAATGAACTAAAAATGAGACTTTAGAATGAAATGTCCTAAGTTAAGATCCACTTAATGCAATGCTTATAGATAGTGAGGGATTGAGATGATCTATACAACAATTAAATCTACAGACTTAAAACCAGCTAGAATCTGTTTAGGTGTTGCTAATTTAGGGATCAAAGGTACGGAGCGCGATGGTTATCGGCTTATGGATTCCTATATGGATCAGGGGGGGATTTTATAGATACTGCTAGAGTGTATTCAGATTGGATTCCGGGAGAAAAGCATCGAAGTGAAAGAATACTGGGAGATTGGATGGCTGCTAGAAAAAACAGGCACAAGATTATTTTGGCAACCAAAGGAGGTCATCCTGAACTGTCCAGTATGAATATTCCGAGGTTGACGAAAAAAGAGGTAACAGAAGACTTAGAAGGAAGTCTTAGAACTTTGAAAACAGACTTTATTGATTTATACTGGCTGCATCGGGATGACCCCCAAAGGCCTGTTGGTGAGATAGTAGATATGTTGAATGAATTTTCTGTAGCAGGAAAGATAAGATATTATGGTTGTTCTAATTGGAACCCAGAAAGGATTAAGAAAGCACTGGAATATTCAAAAGAAAAAGGGTATAAGGGATTTGTGGCTAATCAAATGCTATGGAATATAGGGTGTTACCATATGAAAAAGCCACAGGATACTACAATAAAGGTATTCGATAAAGAAACGTACCAACTTCATATGCAAACAAAAATTACAGCTATTCCATTCTCTTCACAGGCAAATGGCTTTTTCACAAAATTACATAAGAAAACAGAAATAGATGAAACAGACCCTTATTATACAAAAAAAAATTTATCAATAGGTGAGAGCTTAAAAGAATACTGTAAGGAATTTGGCATGACTATTACAGAGCTTGTATTGGGTTACCTAATTTCTCAAAAAATAAATACTATTCCTATCGTTGGGTGCAGAAATCTAGAACAATTAAATGACAGTTTAAAGGCTGTAAACAAAGTATTAACTGATGATATGAGAGAGAGGATAGAGCAATTAATTAATTGAAGACTTTACTTGTTGCTAAACATGAATGGCAAATCATTTAAAAATGGATTTTACACAGCCTGGGCATAATACTTAGTAAACGGCAGGGATATTAATAGTCCTAAAAGCAAATATACACGAAGCAAACAGATAACAGATAATCATATTCATCATTGCAGAAGAGTTTTCCACTCTGCAGTATGTGTTATGCGGGCATTCATCAAATAATGATATATCTCATAACCATATTCATCATCTCCAGTACACAGGATTTTCATGCGGCTTGGTATGGAGTTATGCTGAAAATAACCTTGGAAATAACGGGATAGAGAAAAATTATATTCATCATATAGGAACGGGCGTTCTAAGCGATATGGGTGGTATATACTTAATTTACATTCGAAATTTTTAATATATTATCTATTCAATACTATTAAATTTGGACGGTTACGTCTTAAGGCATAGCTTTTGGATAGCATAGGGGAGATGCATTTCTTGTGGATAGACAAAATTACCATTAGGAAATAGCTTCCCGTTAGTGACATGGCAAATTAAAAAGTAGTGTTAATTAAATCTGTATTAGTTTTGTTTTTTATTATTTTTCATAGGAGGGATAAAAGTAATGTCAGCACTTTTCGAAAAACCCCTGGAAGAATTAAAACAATATATGGGTGTTAACCCTATTCCGCAAGATTTTGATGATTATTGGG
>JGI24502J29692_10057589_pt1 | contig 10438 bp, 9 predicted proteins | sample BioPla3RNA1_FD_29692 | JGI IMG/M metagenome (IMG submission 29692)
GCAGAGTCCCATGTCGATAGAAGCATTGTTGAACCAGAGGTGTTTCTAACAACAAACGTCATTGGCACTCAAGTTCTACTTGATCTAGCAAAAAAATATTGGAAGATCAATCCTGATGATAAGTACTGTAGGGAGTACAAGCCTGGAGTCAAATTCTTACAGGTTTCCACCGATGAAGTCTACGGAGATTTAGATGAAACCGGGATGTTTGTGGAGACCATGCCCTTACTTCCTAACAATCCATATTCAGCATCGAAAGCTAGTGCAGATCTTGTTGTCAGGTCTTATCACAAGACCTTTGGGATGCCCATCAACATAACACGTTGTAGCAACAACTACGGTCCCTACCAGTTCCCTGAAAAACTAATTCCTTTGATGATCAATAACTGCCTAAAGGAAAAAGACTTACCAGTATATGGAGATGGTATGCAGATCAGAGACTGGCTCCATGTCAAAGATCATTGTTCCGCTATCGAAACTGTACTTCGAACAGGAGTTGACGGTGAGGTCTATAATATCGGTGGAAATAATGAAAAAGCAAACATTGAGATCGTTAAACTGATCATTAGTACCCTTGGCAAGTCAGAAGATCTGATCAAGTACGTTAAGGACAGACCAGGTCATGATAGACGCTACGCCATCGACAACACCAAGATTACTACACAACTCGGTTGGGAGCCCGCCTATACATTTGAACAAGGGATTAAAGAGACTATTGAATGGTACGTCACTAACAAGGGATGGATTGAAAACATTGTATCGGGGGATTACCGTAGCTATTATGAGACAATGTATTCCGGCATAAACGAGGTTGCAGTCAGCGAAGCGAGCATGCTGCCGTAAGTAAAAAATGCGCATTTTCGGGACTGCTACTGATGATAGGTTTTAGAAGGGCTTTGTTGTTGCCATGACTGCTGAGTCATGTACGTGATTCGAGTTGGCAACTCGGGATATGACAGTACAGAGATCGGTTCGGGACTGTTGATGAACGATGGTCATTTAGGGATGCTGCCGACGTTCGTTGCCTTCTGCGAGATCTTCTGTGAAGGGAGTCTTGCTTTGTGAAAAAGCTACTCATGCTTAGTGGTGTTGATCAAATGTGCCAAATTGTGGAACAGGCCAAGAAAAAGGGAATCTATACAATTGTTACCGACTATTTGCCGGACTCTCCTGCAAAGAAAATCGCGGATGAGAGTCTGATGTTCAGCATCGACGATGTCGACGGTATTGTTGAGTATTGCAGGAAGAACAATGTTGATGGAGTGATGAACTACTGCATTGATCCGGGACAAAAACCATATCAACAGATATGTGCAAGACTAGGCTTGCCTTGCGTAGGGACAGAGGAGCAGTTTAAGATCATGACCAATAAGGATGTGTTCAAAGACACATGCGTCCAATACAACCTAGATGTACCAAAGAGTTACAGATTGACTGACTTGAACAACAAGGATGAAGTCGAGAAAATTGAGTTTCCTGTCATAGTAAAGCCCGTTGACAGTAGGGCTTCAAAGGGTATTACATTGTGCAAAAGTAAAGAAGAGCTTCCTCGCGCTGTTGAAGAGGCCTTCAAATACTCAAAGCAGAGGAAGTTGGTTGTTGAGCAGTATATACAGGCTCCGGAGATCTGTGCCAAGTATGTACTGTGTGACGGCGAGGCTTATTTGACTTCGATGGCTGATGTCTATACCGCTTACTTTGGTCCCGCGGATAGAGTCTATATTTGGACACAGATATATCCATCCAAGCACTACGAGTTGTTTGCAAAAGAGACGGACGGAAAAATCCGGGACATGCTTAAGGGTATTGGTATCAAGAACGGTGTAGTCTCTTTTACTGGTTTTGTGGATGGCAAAAGGTTTCGCTTTTTTGATCCATCCTTCCGTATGGGAGGAGCACAAGACTGGCGCATAGTCCATGCGATTTCTGGCATAGACATTTCCGATCTATTGACGAATTTCGCCATTACTGGCAGAATGGGTGAAAAGTCAGAAATTGCTGCGATAGACAAGCAGTTTGTCAAGAAATCCTCAGCGTTACTGTATTTCTTGGTCAATCTAGGCACCATAGGGAGTATTACTGGGGTTGAAGAAGCGCTTAAACTTGATGGGGTTATTGGTCATCACGCTCCGCATAGAGTCGGAGACGTTGTGAGTAAGCGTGGAACTGTGGATCACGTAGCTCTCAGATTCCTGTTAGTATGTGAGTCCAAAGAGAAGCTTAAGGAGACTGTTCGCCGGGTACAGTCGGTTGTCAGGATTGTTGATGTGAATGGAAACGACATGCTTCTACCAAATTTTGATGTTGAGTTGATTTGACGAACAGGGGGTAGAACAAGAACACTCTATCCCCAATTTCGCTCTTGGCCCATAGCAAAAAGTATATGCCCTATGAAGGTAGGGAATGTAATGGTTTATATTAAACAGTTTGAATATGTGATTGCCATAGCTAACACTGGAAGTTTTTCTCGCGCAGCAGACCAGTTGAATATTGCGCAGCCGACACTTAGCAAGTATATTCGAAAACTGGAGCAGAGTATCGGAATCGAGCTTTTCGATAGAAGGACGATCCCGATTCGGTTAACCACAGCGGGTGAACTCTATGTGATCGCTGGGAAGAAGATGATTGATAATGACCACCAATTGCAGAAGCAACTACAGGAGGTGAAGTACAACCGGAACCTTGAGATAAGAGTGGGCATTAGTCCATCTCGCGCTCCATATCTTATTCCATCAGTATTGTCAAAATATCGGGTTAACGAGAATAGTGGTAAGGTTATTATTCAGGAAGCAACTATTTCTGACTTGCGAGAACGGCTCATGAACGGAGATCTTGACTTAATTATTAGTCTGGCAAGTGACGACATGGCTTCATTTGAATCGGTACATCTTTTCGATGAGACAATACTGCTGGCAGTACCGCAAGTGCTTGACAATCATTCCAGTCTTGAAGAAGTCCTCCTGACACTTCCCCACATTTCAGTTGGGAGGGGGCAGTACATGTGGAATGTGATGGAATCAGTGTTACGTGCCACAGACGGTAAAGAACCAGTCATTGAGTGTCAGAGCATTGAATCAGCTATGTCTTTGGTTAGGAAGGGCATGGGTACGATGTTTGTTCCGTCCTATATTAGAGATTATGGTTCCAGTGATCAGAATAGAGGTGTTCATTTCTATCAACTACCCCTGGAGAGATACCCTTGCCTCAAAGGTGCAACAATACGCAAAGTATCCTTGTTCTACCGAAAGGAGCAATTTCTTACACAAGCAGAAAGAAGCTTCATTCAGTGCGCTAAGGAAGTGGCAAGGGCAAGCACGACAAGTTAAGATAGATAAAAAGGTGAGGAAGGCGGAGGTATGGCACATGAACCTGACAGAACGATTCTTGAGTAGTATTGAAGGGGTCGCTGAGAAGGACATTTCGACAAATGCACTGGAGCGTGCGAAGAAGGCTCTTCTTGACTATATAGCGGTAACAATAGCCGGAGCAAAGGCTAACGAGGCGAAGCTCACGAATTACTTCAAGGAAGTACGTCCCGAACCAGGCAACAGCACCATTATTGGGATGGATAAGAAAACCAATCTGAAAGAGGCAGTTTTTCTAAATGGCCTGAATGCTCATGCATTAGATCTAGACGACGGAACAAATGCGGGGATAATACATCTGGGTTCACCGATATTCTCGGTACTCATCCCATTAGCAGAGAAGTATCATATAAGCCTTGACAAAATGCTTAGGGCAGCAGTTATCGGATATGAAACCTCCTTTACAATGGCGGTCTCGATACAGCCTAGACATAAGGTCATGGGTTACCACGCGACAGGAACCTGCGGCGTGTTGGGAATTGCAGTAGCAGTTGCTTATATGTTGGATTTTTCCCCCTCCGAGTTAAGGAATGCATTTGCAATAGCAGCAGTATCTGCAACGGGAATGCTGAAGGTGTTGGATGATGGTTCCGAGCTCAAGCCCTATAATGTGGCGAAGAGTGCATTGCTTGGCTTAATCGCCACTCAAATGGCTAAAGCAGGATTTGCGGGACACCATGATGTGCTTGGTGGGGATAGAGGATACCTAAAGATGATGACAGGGTCAGACCAAATGGAACTATGTGAGCCACTTCTCAATGGAACCTATGCAATAGAGAAAACGTACACGAAGCCGTATGCAGCATGTAGATACTGTCATCCCGCAATTGAAGCGTCCATTAAGCTTGGTAACTCGGTGAATGTGGGTGAGATTAAAGAAGTAGCCGTGCGAACGTATGACTTGGCCGTAAGGGGACATGACCATGCCGATGTTAAGGGAATTGGCTCAGCTAAGATGAGTATCCCATACGGAGTCGCAGTTGGTCTCCTGAAGGGAAAGGCGGGACTTGTTGAGTATAATGAAGAGCATGTAAGAGATGAGGCTATCTTAGGATTGGCTCAAAGGGTTCATGTTCACGGCGACGCAGTGTTTTCATCCCAGTTTCCGAAGATGCAGACGGCTAAGGTAACCATTACCCTAAAGAATGGGATGGAAATTGACGAGCAGGTAGACTTTCCTAAAGGGGAACCGGAGAATCCAATGAGTGATACAGAGTTTGAAGATCGGTTTATGGATCTTCTTGACTACGCTGGACGTTCAGCGGAGGAAGGCAGAAAGATCATCGGACTATGTAATGATAACGCCAGTCGCATAACAGACGTTTGTGAAGCTATATGATGGAGGCTCTGCGGTGAGTAAGATAAGATTGATATTAGGAACAATGCAGTTTGGTGAGCGCCTGTTTGGGGAAGAGGCCTATGCTATGATGGAGACGTTCCGTGAGTGCGGGTACTCAGAGCTAGATACGGCCTATGTATATAATGGTGGAGAGAGCGAGCGTATTATAGGTGGTGCATTAGAACAATTAAAAGGTCCTTTTGGCATTGCTACAAAAGTAAACCCCAGAGTAACCGGAAAACTGGACAGCGATGCTGTTCTAGCTCAGTTCTCCGCATCGCTACGACGAATGGGGCTGGACCATGTAGATATCTTGTATCTTCATTTCCCTGATTCAAGCACTCCCGTTGAATCAGCTCTAGAAGCCTGTGCGATGTTGCATGACGAAGGGAAGTATCGTGAACTCGGGCTGAGTAACTTCCCGGCATGGCTTGTAGCTGAAGTACATAATATCTGTAAACAACGGGGCTGGGTGTTACCCACAGTCTATCAAGGGTTATACAACCCGTTGAGTAGACATGCAGAAAGAGAGCTTGACATGGCTCTCGATTACTATGGTATGCGTTTTTATGCATATAATCCACTCGCTGGTGGACTACTGACAGATAAGTATGCCGATAAGGCTATCAAGGATGGAAGATTTACAAACAGACCGAATTACCAGAAGAGATATTGGCACGACTCCTATTTTCACGCAATAGATACAATCAAGTCAGTGTGTGAAAGATTTGAGGTAAACATTGCTGAGGCTACTTATCGCTGGCTTGTCTATCACTCAATGTTGAACTCAGAACGCGGCGATGGAATCATCATAGGTGCATCTAGCAGTGAGCAGTTGATGCGAAATATCTCCTATGTCAGCAAGCAGAGTCTTCCCGACGAGATTGCTCAGGCCATAGAAGATGCTTGGACTGTCAGCAAGGCGGACGCACCTGAATATTTCACTTTTTATGTGCCAACGGAGAATAAGTGAGGTGGTTATTGATGATAGACAATGAGAGATTTCTAGATGTTTTGCATGATGCTGGTGTAAACTTCTTTTCTGGAGTTCCGGACTCATATCTCAACGGATTCTGCAACTGTTTGTTGGAAAACGTACCTGATGAGCACAACGTGATTGCAGCAAACGAGGGTAATGCTGTGGCCATTGCTTCTGCACACTACTTCAGCACAGGTGGGGTTCCCCTCGTATATATGCAAAACTCAGGGATTGGGAATGCAATCAATCCACTGCTGTCGTTAGCAGATAGAAGTGTATATGGTGTCCCGATCGTACTGCTGATCGGGTGGAGGGGTGAGCCAGGAACAGGTGACCATGCTCAACACGAGGTGCAGGGTGAACTGACCACAAGGTTGCTGGACCTGATGAGTATTCCATTTGTTGTAGCTGAAGACGATAACGAGTTACTTGAGAAACAAGTTCGACCACTCATACTCCAGGCGCAGCGTGAACGAAAAGTCGTCGCAATCATCGCACGGAAGGGCGTGTTTGCTTCTGAGGAAAAATCAACGGAACCTATCGAGAACGGGTATCCACTCTTCCGCGAAGAAGCGATAGAAGTGGTCTTGGACGCAATGCCAAGAGATACCATCTATGTAGCCACTACAGGCAGAGCCACTCGGGAGTTGTACTTCTTACGGGAAAAGCGGGGCGAAGGACACGATTGCGATTTTCTGAATGTCGGTTCAATGGGGCATGCATCGTCCGTAGCGGTGGGTTTGGCGTTGGCGAATAGGGCGCGCAAGGTGGTTTGTTTGGATGGAGATTCGGCCTTATTGATGCACATGGGGGCGTTATCCATGGTAAGCAAGTTATCTGTCCCGAATTTTCTGCACATTGTTTTGAATAACGGAGCACATGAGTCGGTTGGTGGACAACCTTCGGCAGGGATGAAGGTCGATTTTACAGCTATAGCGTACGGAGCAGGATATAGCACCGTGGGACAACCCGTTTCAACACGGGAAGAAATCTTCGCTGCTGTTCAAGAACTGGATAAAGAAGATAAGGCTGCATTCCTCGACGTGCGGATCAAAAAGGGGTTAAGCAGAAAGTTGCCACCATTGAACATTCCTTCGTATTTAGACTTGATAAATGGGTTCATGAATGAACTTAAGACTGACAGGGAGGACAACTGAAAAATGAGAGATACGAGACAGTTCTTGACATCGATTGGCTTGCCTGATGGTGATGCCTATAATTTGCCGACTTCTGAAAAGCGCTTTGCTGATGGGGGGCAGTATCGGTTTGAGGTTCCGGGTATTCAAGGTCCCAAGGTTATGGAAGCTTTGCTCGAAGCAATGGACAAGCATGGAATCCATTTGCATCGTATTACACAGACCAAAGGTATAATGATGCTCTTGGATAATGAAATCATAGAGATGGTTCGTTTGGCCAAAGAGGCACAAACAGATCTTATTCTTGCCATCGGTCCTAGAGCGACGACAGATACTAGTGCATCCGTCAACACTCCTGAGGGCGTTCGTATGGGTTATAGACTGCGTGGACAGGAACAGATCGTCAGAGCAATTGAGGATGTTAAGCGTGCAGTTTCTTTTGGATGTAGTTCATTTCTTGTGTATGATGAGGGTCTACTCTGGCTGTTGAATGAAATGAGGAAAGCAGGTGAAATATCTGCCGATTGTCATTTCAAGGTTTCTGCGCATATGGGTCACGGGAATCCTTGCTCCGCAAAGCTTCTAGAAATGATTGGTGCTAACTCTGTAAACCCAGTACGTGATATTCAACTACCGATGTTGGCAGCTATGCGTCAGGCCATTGACATTCCCATTGATATTCATACCGAAAACCCTGCATCGACCGGTGGTTTTATCCGTCATTATGAAGTCCCGGGGATGGTACGTGTTGCATCGCCAATATATCTAAAGACCGGTGGCTCAGTCGCGAAAACACACAGTTGGGATTCAACAACCGACGATGCGAAGAAGAGAGCGAAGCAGGTGGCGCTCGTAAAGCGAATGCTCGACGCCTATTACCCTGCCGCAGTTCAATCGCCTAAAGGTATGACAAAATAAGCAACAGGTGGTGTTAAGAATGAGACATAACCAATACAATAAGGAGTTCAGATTCGTTCACGAACCAGAAGAGTTTACCAAGTATACGGATAGAGAGTTTTTGCGTTTTTGTCTTGGGGCGGCAATGTATATGCCCGGTACAAAGGAGTTCGCAAGCAAGATCCTCAATCGAGAAATGCCAGCACTGACCACAATGGTTTTCTGCTTTGAGGATGCGTGTCCTGAAGCAGATGTTCCGGCAGCAGAGAGCAACGTCATTAACACGCTCGAAAAGCTGAGTACAGCGATCGATAACGGCGAACTAACATACGCAGACCTGCCTCTAATCTTTTGCCGTGTTCGCACACCAGAGCAGTTTGACCACTTTGCAGGTATGCTAAAAACGCATCAAGCAAAGGTACTTGCGGGCATCAACTTTCCGAAGTTCAACACACAGAATGGGGATGCCTATTTTGCACGCCTAAAGAAGTTGAATGAGGATTTGGGTGAAATCCTATACGGTATGCCAATTATCGAAGACCCTACTGTTGCATATAAGGAAACACGAATCGGCGAGTTGCTGGGTATAAGGGCAATACTGGACAAGTATCATGATCTGGTGCTTCAGGTCAGAGTCGGGGCGACGGATTTTTCATCCTGTTTCGGTGTTCGTCGTGGAGTTGACTACTCGATTTACGATATCTCAACTGTTAAGGAGTGTCTGAGTGATATTCTTAACATTTTCGGACGGAACAACGATTACATTGTATCTGGCCCTGTGTGGGAGTATTTTCGAGCCAGTAAGCAGATGATGTATAGAGATTTGCCGCGGTACGGTTTTGAAGATTATCTGCTTCGTAGGAAACTCATAGTAAACCCAGAGGTTGATGGTTTACTTCGAGAAGTTGTTCTTGATAAGGCAAATGGCTTTGTTGGTAGGACGGTCATCCATCCGACTCATGTCATCTATGTAAACGCGTTGCAGGCAGTTACAAAGGAAGAATACACCGATGCTGTAAACATTCTGAACAGTGAAGCAGGTGGTGTGTTCAAAGGCGAAAACGGTAACAAGATGAACGAAGTCAAACCGCATACTAGCTGGGCAACGAAGATATTTATGCGTGGCAGAGCCTATGGTGTAGTGGAGAATGAGAGCAGTTACATAAACTTGTTCTCGGCAGCGGTGGATTGATCATGAAGCGAGAGTTGAAAACACCAATATCTAAAGAGGAAATCAGATCACTTCAAGTCGGTGAAATGGTATATCTATCAGGCAAGATCTACTGTGGTCGAGATGCCGTTCTTCCGAGGATCTGCAGGCTGATCGATGAGGGTAATCTTGGTGAGATTGACTTGAGCGGCTCTGTTGTCTTTCATACTGCAGTAAGCCCCGCCGGTGTCGGGCCCACATCAAGTAACAAGATTGAGATTGAAAGAAGTTTTGCGAAACTGTCTGAAGCAGGAGTTAGGATGCATCTAGGCAAGGGAGCAATTAGCGCCGATACGATTGCAGGACTGGAAGAACACTGCTCTGTGTTTGCTGTCATACCGCCTATTACAGCACTACTTGGGGATAATACCATTTCACAGCGAGTGGTTGCATTTCCAGAGCTTGGTATGGAAGCTTTTTACGAGTTGGAGGTAAAAGACTATCCTTGCATCATCGCGGCTGCACACAACAAGAGTATCTATTGAGAGGTGCCAGATGAACCATAGAATTGTTGATATAGTAAGTAACGGACTTGTGACAGCCAGCTCATTATTTCGTCCTGACCTAAAAGCTGCATATGAAAGGGCCATAGCTAGGGAAACAAACCCTCAAGCGAAGTGGACACTGGAGAAAATTCTGGAAAACGCTCTTGTCGCGGAGAAGAATAAGAGTCCGTTGTGTGATGACACCGGTATCCCACACCTTGTACTTGATGTAGGTCCAAACTGTGCGGTTACAGGCGACATGATACAGTCCATTGAAGAGGGCGTGAGACATGGACTTCAGAAACTTCCTGGGCGTCCGATGGCCGTCAAAGGTAACGATGTAACCCGGATCGATCAATCAGTGGGGCTGGACGAGGATCCTGGGGCACTTAGTCCCGCGCCTATGTTGATTCGTACGATAGACGAAGACAAGATCAGATTGCACATTATGATGTTCGGTGGCGGTCCCGCTATAAGAGCGAAGACATATCGAGTATTTCATAAACACAATGTAGACACAGTAGTGGATGAAATCGTGGCATGGGCAGCTGACGGTACGAAACTCCTCGGTTGCACACCTAGTACGATCGCCGTTGGAATAGGGAGATCTCATTATGAAGCGACTTCGTTGATGCTTGAAGCCTTGGTTAATGGAACATATGATAAGCAATCGGATTTGGAACAAAGAATCACGGAAAGGGTTAATTCCTCAGGGACAGGTGCATTGGGGCTCGGTGGTAACACCACTGTTCTGGCCACATTCCTGCAAGTGGGGCCACAGCGAGCAAGTGGTGTGCGAATCGTCTGTATGCGTCCTTGTTGTTGCGTCGAACCCAGGATTGCTACGGTTGAGCTTGCATAATAGAGCATAAAACCACGTTCTGGGGCGTTGCCCATCTGCATTAACGTCAAGGTGGACCGACTCACCGCAAAGTCCTAAAACAAAGGACATAAAGTCCAGAAGTTTGATGCAGTTGCGTTATTCGGTATGAGTGGTTGACGCTATCATTAGCCTGGATTAACCTCA
>JGI24502J29692_10011624_pt1 | contig 10417 bp, 6 predicted proteins | sample BioPla3RNA1_FD_29692 | JGI IMG/M metagenome (IMG submission 29692)
AAGCGGTTGGAGGTCGGTTTTGGCAATCTTCGAAAAATTCAATTTTGACATTGTTATCGCCATTGTCATAGCCGGATTTGTAGCGTTTGCCCTGTATTTCCGCTTTAAAAGACAACTCTCTCTAACGCTTTCTTTCCTACTGCCTTTTTTATTGATATATTTTTCATATGATTTTATCGCCGGAATCGCCGAAAAGACCGGATTCGGGAATTTTATCGCCAAGGTTCTGCCTTTTTCGGCCGAAAAAAAGTACCCGACGGCGATCGCGATTGCTGTTTTAACATATTTTTTGTTCGTGATCATTATCCGCTTGATTACGCTATTGTTTCGCGAACCCGTGGAAAAACAAATCACGAACAAAGATAAAATCTATCTGAAAATTATAAATGTCATCATGGGCTTGATAAACGGGTACGCGGCGATCGTCCTGTTGATGTTCGTCCTTAGCCCGGTGGTCGAGATTGACTACGAGAGGCCGGTCACGGCGATGGTCGCGAAAACGAGCCACCCCGTATTCGCGGTTTCGTTTTTGAATGAAATTAAAGCAAAGGAAAGAGAATACGCCGTCTACCGGGAAGCTTTTCGGCATTTAAGCGGCGAGCAGGCCGCTGCCGATTTATGGGCAATCAACCGGCGGCTTGATGAGGTCGAGGCGGAAAATCAATTTTTCGCCGCCGTCCTTTACCCCGAACTTAACGCTGACGCCCAGGCCTTAATCGATAGTCATTTGGAAAACGGCGATTTCATATCGGCTTTGTTAACGACCGTCGAAGAAAAGGAGATTTTGGATCGAGTTATTATCTTTCACGCCTCAACCGCCATCCTGCCGCAATTACAAGATTTCCGCGACCGGGCGGATAAAAGCATCGGGTATTGGCGACTCTATTGTTTTCTTCGCGGCGAAAACATTGACTTTGACGATTTTTTGGCTGTGACATCTTCGCTTGCGGCTAACGGGGACCGCTTAAGCCGCGATTTCCGTCATCTCAAGGAAAAAACCGCGTTTCGGAAACAAGCCGCGAATTTTCGCCATTTTCTTGAGAATTATCAAGCATACCGACAATTGCTTGATGATGAGCCGAATGACTTCGGCGAATATAGGGAAAGTTTTTCGGCGTTATATTCCGATTATGACGCATTATGCGCGTACGGGGAGAGGTTTTTGACCGCGTTTTCCGGCAACGGCGACCCGATAATCGAAGATATAAAAACGGCCTTTAAACGGTTGCTATTATGCCGGGAAAAAGCAAAAGCATATCCCGATGTGCCGGCGGACGTGAATATCGTGTTCGCCTCCGACGACGGGAAATGGTATTTAAAGAACCGGTGGGAAAAGGATAATATTTTCCGCTCTTATATAATCGATGCGATTACAAACCCGGATTCGTCGGGATACGCGCTTTATCACCGCTATATTTTTCACCGTTATTTTGATTTAGATAAAACCATTACCGCTAACGCTTTGTTGGGCGGGTTGGACACACTGGTTTTGAAAGGCCTTTTATCCGAGAAACAGGCGACGGATTATCTTAAACATCTGCTAGCCGACGCGAGGAGCGCGTTACGGGACGGGGCCGTGGAAAACCGATTATCTGAGGACTTCTATGAAGATTTACTTGCCAGCGATCACAAATTAATTAGTCCCGAAATAAAACAATATTTGCAGCAATAGACGCTAAAGGGGGAGTTCTCTTGGCAAAACCGGAGAAATTGGATATTTCCGTTTACGAACTTGATTCTTCGGGCAGGTACGTGAAAAGCCGGGAGAATGATCCGGTTATCGCTTTTCAGGACTCCGCCGTCGTCGCTACCGAACTTCCCGAGGAAAAAGCCCGGGCCTTGCGCGGAAATCCGTTTTTGTATAACGCGGAAAGGTCGGGGACGGAAGTTTACAGCATTGAAGATTTTCTTGTCACATATAAAAAAAGGGAATATCTGTTGGGCGACATTATCAGGAATGCCCGGTTTCCCCTTAGGGTCAGGAAGAAAGTATTCAAGAAAACTTTTAGATCATGGCGCAGGGATTATGTTAAAAAGAAAAAGCAAGTTTTTCGGGAAAATTTCCGCACCGTCGAGGTCGTTAAAAGTATTGGAAATATTAAGCTCCCGTTTTACATCGAACTCGCGATTTGGGCGATGTTCGCGGCGATGATTTTTATCGCCGGGATTGATTCCCCATTATGGCAAAAAATTGCCCGCGGCCGGTTCGGCATGTTCCTGCGGGAGGCCCTTGACGCCATGTACGCGTCGGCGCCGTGGTTGGGAATCGTCGCCAACATCTCTATTTATCTGCTCATTGTTTTGATTATACATTCGTTGTTTTTCCGAATCATCATCAAAGATTATCGCAAGTATTATCGCGAAGCGAATGACTATTTAACCAGAAGCGAGACGCAAATTAATCGCGAGTATAAAAAGAAAAGAAAAAAAGCGTACAAATATTACATGCGCTACCTTAAGAAGAAAAGCACGCCTTATTATCCCCCTCTGGACATTAACGAGATTCAGGAGGGCGAGGTCAATATTGAGGTGTTTGATATTGTAAGCAAAGCGACGGTAAACAGATCTTATCGTTTGATGAAAGCGGAACCGGCTTTAAAAGTTATTAAATCAATATTATTGATTTTAAGCATTGTCGGTCTGGTTGTTGTTTACGGCTATAGTATCGTTTACGTGATTATTGCAGCGCTATAGAAGTTGCCAATTCAGAAATTTGTACTACGGGCGTTCTCGCGCCTGGGAAAGAGGACAAAATGGAAAATGCAAAATTAAATACCGGCGAAAATATCACTGAAAATACACAGCCCGCAGAACCGGAAAAGGCCGTCGAAAATGCAAAACTCGTTGAACCGGAAGAGGCCGTCGAAAACGCAAAACCCGCGGAACCCGCTGAGGTTGCCGAAAAAAGCAATCCCGTAGAAGCGGAAAACGCTAGCGGAAACGAGGAAGACGACAAGGCGGCAGCCGGGAAAGCGCAAGCAAAAAAGCCGGCGGCTCCCACTCGGAGCCGTTCAGCCGCCGCTTTGACAACCCAAGAAAAGATTGAACAGATTAGGGCGACCGAACAGGCCAAGCTTGAGGCCTTGAAGGAAAGGGAGCGGGAAAAAACCAGATTAGCAATCGAAAAAGAACGCGAACGGTTGGAAAGGGAATTGCGCGCCGAGATACGACAGTTGGAGGCGCAATTGCAGTTGTCCCGTTCGGCGTTCGAAGAGGAATCTATCGCGGATGTTCCCGTTACGGAAGTAAAACCCGTAACCAAACCGAAACCCAAACCGAAGGCGACGAAAAAAGCCAAGGAAGTCGCCGCGGCGCCCGCCGAAGAAAAGAAGGAAGCGGAAGCGAAACCGAAGAAAACAAGAAAGGTCAAGACTGACAAACCGAAAGAACCGGCCAAGGATGTCAAAGCGCAAGAGCCGGTCGAGGTAGTCGAAGTTAAAGAACCCGTCATAGTTGCTAAAGATGAGCCCGCTGCCGAGGAAAAAGTAAAGGTTGTCGCCAAGGCGGAAGACAAAGAAATCGTTGCCGCGAAAGAGGATAAGCCGGTCGCGAAACCCGAACCCGACGAAACCCCGATAAGCAATTTGCAAAAGCTTAAAGAGCAAATCATGGCGCAGAAATTACTAGAAAAAGAGTTAATGGAAAAAGAAGCGAAAAAAGCGCAAGAACAGGATAAAACTATCAGCGAAAGAATTGCCAGTTTGGGGATGCTTACTGCGGAAGAAGGAGAACAGCTCATTTCCGTCGACGAATTTGAAGAACAAAGAAAAGTCATTGAGGGCCTGAAGGCGGAAAAGACGGAATTACAGGATAAAATAAATAATCTTCATGATAAACTTGATAAGCTGTTCAGATTGCAGTTAGACGGGATGAATCTGGTGGACGATGCCGAGGATTGCCGGCTGTCGTCATTGTTTGTAGAAAATTACGAAAAGCGGAAGCAGCAACTTGAGATTATGGAAAAAAAGATCACGGATTTAGAGAAAATAGTTTCCGATAACGCCCGTCAGATTGACGAAGCGGAACAAGCTTTCCTGCGGTTGCAGGAAACTCACCAGCTGCAGGCGCGCCGGCTCGCCGAACTATCCGAGCAAATTGATAACGTCGGCGGCAGACGGCCCGCTTTCGGTTATGCGGACGCGCCAATCGCGCCACGCGATTATTCCGCGGGATATCGTTCTTCCGAAATAGTATCGATCTATCGCGAGCTTGACGGCTTGCAAAGAGAAATTAACCGCCTGGCCACCTCCATGGAATACGGTCAGCGTTATGGCGGTTTTAAGGACAAGGAGCGCGAAATCGAGAGTTTGCGGTTGGAACTTGAAAAAAGAATGGGACAAGGACAATCGCAATACTGCCCGTATTACGCGTCGCCTCAGCATGCCGCGCCCGCAAACCCGGTCGGTAACGAACCCGCCGCAAACAAAGACGACAGGACGGCGGAGGAATTGATCGACGAGATCAATAAACTTAAAGAAGAAATAGCGGCGTTGAAGGAACAACAAAAGCAAAGTCACGAGGATTCCATCGCCATTATGAAAGAAGTGCAGAACGAACTGAGCCGGACCCGCGAAGAACAAAAAACTCTTACCGAACAAAAAGAGCGGGATATCGAATATTATAAGGAAAAGTTGGAAGAAAACGAAAAGGAAAAAGCGGTCCTGATTTCGGATAAAGAAAAGCATCTGCGGAAAATCGAATACTTGGAAAAAGAAATTACCGAGCGCGAGAAAACGATTAACGAAATGCGGGAACGCTTGAATAAACTGAGCGAGGACGATATTATCGACCCCGAATTCAAACGTAAAATCCGCGTCGTCCGCGAAATGGAAAAAGACATATTAAACCGCCTTTCGGAAGAAGAAAACTTATATCAAAAGAATCTTGACGATCTTGGCCAAAGAATAGCGGAAAAGAAAAAAATAATTGACGACATCCGCGCCAACCTCGAGCGTCTGGATCGTAATTATCAAAGCGGTTCCGATAAGTCTTCCATGGCTCGCGATCAATACGAACGGCAGAAAGGCAAGAGTTTGATCGAATTTCAATTGCAGCGCGAAAGTCTAAGCGATTTGGAAGATGATTATAAGCGCGCCGAAAAGAAATTCGAAGATTTTAACGAAGCGAAAAAAAGCGAGCTTAACAAGGTTAAAGTTAAGGAAGCGGAAATCGTGGAGTATTATCTTAACCGACTGCGTAAGGAAATCTCCGAAAGCGAGGGATTCCGTTCTTTACGCGAGGCCTTGCAGGAACGCGAGGATCTCAAATTGCAATTGGAAGAACTCAAAGCCAACCCGACCACGGGGGAAGAATACTCCCAGCCGGATGACTTTGACGATGACGCGATCGGTAGCGAGTTAAAAGCGGAGAGGAAAGATCAAATAATCCAGCATATCGATAAATTGGAAGAAGAGATTCGTTCCGAAACGCTGACTTACAACCAGTATCATCAAAAAATGACCGATTTACGAATCGAATTGGAAAAGCGAGTCGAATACGAGAAGCAATTGCGCAGTAAAGAAGAAGACGTGGCGAATTTCTATTCGCACAAGCTATCTTTAAATGAGTGTCAGAAGCAACTGCAGACGATTATCGATCAATTGGACGAAAAGAAGAGCAATTTGACGCGGCTTAGCGAAGACCCGTTGCTTAGAACCGAGTATCTTCGCCAAAAAGCCGAAATCAACGATTTGGAAGTCCATAAAAGCGATACCGAGGTGAAAATCGATTATTACAACAAAGCCATTGGCGAGTTGGAAGGCAAGCCGATAATCGACACCTATATGAAATTGGTTAATCAAATAAACCAAATCCGCGACGCCAGCAAGGAAATCCGGGAAAAGGCGGAAGAGGCAAAGCAATCGATTCAACAAAAATCCCAGCGTCTCGAGCAACTGAAAGAAAAACTTAGTCGTTATGAAAGTTCTTATTGATCCTTCGATTTCTCGGGTTTTGCCCGATTTCACCGTCATCGCCATGACGATGGATATAAAATTGGCCGATAGTTCGGTGATAAAGGATTTAGTCGCGCAATATGAAAAACAAATCAGGGAGGAATATTCATTGAGTGACATCTTGAATATTCCTCTTATTAAAGAGGGGCGCGACGGATATAAAAAGCTGGGAAAAGATCCGAGCCGGTATCGTTTGGCCTGCGAATCGCTGTTGAGAAGACTCGTGAAAGGAAGAGGGCTTTATTTAATCAATAATGTCGTGGACGCCGGCAATATCCTCTCAATCGAGGCGAAAAGATCGGTCGCCGTTCTCGACTATGATAAAATCGTCGGCGACGTTTTGATTCGTTTGGGTACGGAGGAAGACGAATTTGTCGGCATCGGCCGCGGCCCGCTTAACGTGAGCAATATCCCGGTTTATGTCGACGAGGTCGGGCCGTTCGGGTCGACGACTTCCGACACTCACCGGACAATGATCACGGAAGAGACGAAAAGAATATTACTGTTTATCATTTGTTTTTCTTCCTCATTGATTGAGAAACATAAATCTTTTGCTATATCCCTGTTTGAAAAATACGGGTATGCGCAAAATATTACCGATATTAAAGTTGAAAAATTGTAAGGATTGATGACGAATGAACGAAATCTCGAATTTTATTAAAACGATAATGGAAAACGACTTGAAGTCGGGAAAAGTGGACGCCATCAAGACCCGGTTTCCTCCCGAGCCAAGCGCGTATCTTCATCTCGGACATGCCCGGGCGATTGTTACCAATTTTGAATTGGCGCGGCTTTTCGGCGGGAAAACCAACCTGCGGTTTGACGATACCAACCCGACCACGGAAGAAAGCGAGTTTGTCGAGGCGATTATCGAGGATATTAAATGGCTCGGCTATGAGCCGGACGGAATTTATTTCGGTTCCGATTATTTTGAAAAATCTTACCAATACGCTCTCCTGCTTATCAAAAAAGGCCTGGCTTATGTTGATGATTTAAGCGCGGAGGAAATCAGCGAATACCGGGGAACGCTTGGCCAGCCGGGCCGACCCTCGCCTTATCGAGACCGCGGCGTCGAGGAAAATTTAAGGCTTTTCGAGGAAATGCGCCAAGGGAAATACGAAGAGGGAGAAAAGGTCTTGCGGGCGAAGATCGATATGAGCCACCCCAATATGAATATGCGCGACCCTGTCCTGTACCGAATTATCAAAGCGCCGCACCATCGCCAGGGAACCAAATGGGTCATTTATCCGATGTATGATTTTGCCCACCCGCTCCAGGACGCGATTGAGGGCATAACCCATTCCTTGTGTAGCATCGAGTTTGAAAATCACCGAATTTTATACGATTGGGTCGTCGAAAACTGCGAAACCGAGCATAAACCCCAGCAAATCGAATTCGGGCGGCTCAACATTACCAACATGTCGTCGTTGATGAGCAAAAGATATTTGAAGCGCCTCGTTGAGGCCGGCGTCGTCGTCGGTTATGACGATCCGCGCCTCCCGACTTTGGTGGCGATGAAACGACGCGGTTACACGCCCGAGGCGATAAAGAAATTTATCCTGGCAACCGGTCTATCGCGCATAAATTCGACCGTCTCCATCGAGATGCTCGAACATTTCCTGCGCGAGGATTTGAAACTGAAAACGAAAAGAATAATGGCCGTCCAAAACCCTTTGAAGGTCGTGATTACCAATTATCCCGAGGGGAAAACCGAGTATTTAACTGTGCCGAATAATGTCGAGACGGAAGAATTGGGCGCTCGCGAAGTGCCCTTTTCCAAGCGCCTTTATATTAATCGCGACGATTTCTGTCTGACAAAGCCCAACAAGCATTATAAGCGCCTGGCCATCGGCCTGGAAGTCCGGCTTTTCCACGCTTATATTATTAAGGCGGAGAAGGCGATTCTTGACGAGGATGGGAACATTGTCGAGGTACATTGCGCTTACGATCCGGAAACAAAAAGCGGAAGCGCGCAGGCCGGAAGGAAAGTCAACGGGATTATTCATTTTGTCGAGGCGACGACGGCGTTGCCGGCGAAGTTTAATTTGTTCGAGCCGTTGGTAATTGACAATCCCGATGACAAACGCGATTTATTGGAAAGAATCAACCCCGATTCATGGATCGTGACGGAAGGTTTTGTGGAAAACTCGGGAATTGATTTTAATGTAGCGGAAAGGTTCCAGTTTATTCGCGACGGTTATTATGTCGTCGACAAGGAATCAAAGCCCGGGGCGTTGGTTTTTAATCAAATCGTACCGCTAAAGTCAAAATACAAGTAGAACGGAGTTTAGTATGTTAAGCAACTTGAACGAACAACAAAAAGCGGCGGTTATGGCTACCGAGGGGCCGGTAATGGTTTTTGCCGGCGCCGGTACCGGGAAAACCAGGACTCTCACTTATCGGGTTGCTTACATGGTTGACGTTGCCGGCATCAGGCCGGAGAATATATTGGCGATCACTTTTACCAATAAAGCGACGAACGAAATGAAATCGCGTCTGGAGCGGCTGATCGGGATGAATTATTTCGCCGTCACGATTACGACGTTTCATTCTTTTTGCGCGCGAATTTTGCGCCGGGAGATTCCCGCGTTGGGCTATTCCCGGCATTTCTCGATTATTGACGAGGAAGAACAGTTGAAAATCATCAACGCGCTTGTAAAAGAACAAAAACTTGACAAATCCGAGTATCCCGGGAAAAAAGTTCAAAAGATCATTAATTATTGCAAATGTTTCGATCAAACGCCGGACGATTCCGTGATCGATAAATTGCTGGAGTCATACGAGGAGCATAATCGCAAATATAATTTGCTTGATTTCGAGGATTTGTTGTTGAAGGTGGATATGCTGTTTGATCTTCACCCGGAAGTTTTGGAAAAATACGCCCGGATATACCGGTATGTCTTGGTTGACGAGTTTCAAGACACGAATATCGTTCAGTACCGGATTATGAAGAGATTAACGGCCGAAAGCCGGAATTATTTCGTCGTCGGCGACGACGATCAATCGATATACAGTTTCCGCGGCGCCAATTACCGAAACATTAAAATTTTCAAACAGGATTTCCCCGAGCACAGGATATTTTACCTAACGCAAAATTATCGCTCCACCCAGGCGATTCTGGACGGATGTAACCGCCTGATTGCCAACAACAAGGACCGGGAAAAGAAAAGCCTGTTCTCCGAAACGCCCGGGAATGATGACGATGTCGTGATCTTTCCGACATACAGCGAGAAGATGGAAGCGTCTTATATCGTCGACCAGATATTTTCCAAAAGGTTGAAAGGAGAACCTTATTCTTCTTTTGCCGTCCTGGCGCGCAACAGCAGTCTTTTGCGCAACATCGAGCATCATATGCGTCACGCCGGAATTCCTTACCGTATGTACGGGGGGATATCTTATTTTCGGAGAAAAGAAATCAAAGATATTATCGCGTATTTTAAATTTGCGCTTGATTATAATGACGTATATAGTTTCCGCCGCGTCGTTAACACCCCGGGACGTTCGCTCGGCGACGTTACCGTAAATAAGATAATTGCGGCAAAAGAAAAATTAAACGTTGATTTACTGGCCGCCATCGACCGTTGCGCAGACATAATCCCCATGTCCCGTTATCGCCGGCTGCTTGAATTCAAAAGCATTATCACGGAGCTCTCGGAAATGATCGAGACGGTTAACTTGGTTGAACTTTTTGAAACGTTGCTTGAAAAAACCGGATACCGGCGTTACCTCGAGGAGGAAGTCGGGGAAGAGGAGAGGGTTGAAAACGTCGAGGAATTTAAGAGCGTCCTTTATCAATTCGAAGAGGATTACCCGCATTTGACGCAGCGCGAAAAACTTGAGCTGGCGTTTGACGAGGCTTTCCTTTCGGAGGATAATTCGTTCAAAGCGTCGGAAGGCGACTACGCGGTTTTGTCGACAATTCATTCCGCTAAGGGTTTGGAATTTAAATATGTGTTCGTTATCGGCTTGGAGGAAAATGTCTTTCCGCTTACCTACCGATTATTAGACGACGAGGAAATGGAGGAGGAAAGGCGGGCCGCTTACGTTGCCTTTACTAGAGCGAAAAGAGGCCTGTATTTAATCAACGCGCAAAACCGTCTCCTTTATGGTCAGCGATACACCAACAAGCCGTCGCGGTTTATGCTTGAATTTCAAGGAATAGATTATGAAGAGTATCAAAACAATAATCTAAATATGTTCGCTTTTAACGGGGAGGATAAAGATGATATCCCGAAAAAAGCGACGCCCGATTACCGCGTCGGCGACAAAGTATTTCACAAAGTATTCGGTCCCGGCATTATTATCGCTTTGCAGGAAGACGCGGCGCAGATCTTCTTTGATAATTCCAAATCACTCACGAAGATCTTAATAGATCATCCAGCCCTGAGCAAAACGACTAAATAGATTAATAAAGCCTTTTTCGTCATGAAAAAGGCTTTTTTTGTCAATATTGCTTCTTCGTG
>JGI24502J29692_10007789_pt1 | contig 10410 bp, 7 predicted proteins | sample BioPla3RNA1_FD_29692 | JGI IMG/M metagenome (IMG submission 29692)
TACGCATCCATTTCGAAAGATTATTATACATCTTTGTGTATACACACTTATCATTCTCGGTATTTTTGCAATCCAGTTTAGAAACCAGTCTATAATATCAAAGAATTTCGGTCAATTACGCTTAAGCGTTTCTCAGCTTAAAAAAAACACTGACGGGAGGACAGAGTTTGATGATAGATTTACTGTCAATTACAAGGGTCTCAGCTTATACGCTAACAAAACAAAGCCGCTTTTAATTAAAGACAAAGAAAAAACGCAGAAGTTACAGTTTTTATCCTGGGAAGCGCTCTCAGACAGCTCCTTTGAACTCTTTTTTTCTCACAATGTCAGTCTTTTATGTGGTTTTACTGGACAAAACAAGGATGTTTTTACTATAACAAGCAGTACAAATAATCCGGACTGGCTTGAAATCTCTATACCCTATGAAATTATGCCGACTTATGCAGTTATGCAAACAAATCCTAAAAACCTCATCCTAAGCGGAAAAACGCAACAAACAATTTTAAACGCTGCAGCTATAGATGAGCATTATGTCTACTTCACAGCTCAAAATAATAATCTAAGCTATGCAAACTATGAGCCAACAAAAAAATTTATGTTTGAAGAAGCATCTCGCTATGCACTTGCAAAAAAAGAGGTCTACGATCAAGGAGTTTTTTACCTTAGGCAAAAACTTCTCACGAGTTTTGATATATCTGAAAACATAAGCGAATCCCAGGTAATAGCCCTCATAGCCGAGCATTTAGAACGTGGCAGCTATAAGGAAGGGCTTGCACGTATTCCCCAAAGCTTTTTGAATAGCTCAAGACGCTCCTATCTTTCTAGTCCCTATTTTAACAATCTTAGCCTTATGCAAAAAAGCCTTATGATGTACCATGAAAACATGGCATATAAAATGCAACATGCACAAAAAACAAAACAACTCGACATCTTTCAAGGAGATTCATTTCCTGTATTTCTTCTTACCCAAAACAAAGACAAAATTGAATCACTCTTACAAACCCTCGTAAATCGAGACAGTTTTGAGCCGACTCTTTTAGAAGCAAGCGGCATAATAGAAAGCTACCTTCTTTTAGAACAGCACAAGCGAAATGAAAGAAAAATTATCGAGCCACTTTTATTTGCGTGTATAGAAACGATACAAAAGGCATGTACACTAGAAGATGACAAACTAAGGCTTATAGAACAAGAAACAAAACAGAATACTGTCTCCAGTTTACGAGTTGCAAAAACACTTATAAACTACGGCATCTTTATAAAAAACACAGATATAACAACGACAGGGTATTTTTTAGCAAATTCAGCTTTAGAAAATACAGCAAATCTAACGGCACAGAATATTGCGGAGCTCTACCCCATCCTTGTCCAAACAAACTACTACCCACATATAGAAATACTTAACCAGGCAAATGGCAAACCTATCTGGGCATGGACTTCGGCAAAGAATCTAAGTTTAAACACCGATTCAGATGGTACAATTACATTGCGAATTGAATTTCCAGTGGGGCAAAGCCATTATATTATAGTGCACAATATAGAAGCCTTTGAAGCAATTGAAATATACGAAATGTTTTTTAGAACTGATCCACGCTTTGAAACCTACGATTCTTCAGGCTACGTCTATGATGCTGCAAATAAAAACCTTCTGTTGAAAGTAAAAAACAAAACTGCGGTTGAAACCATAAAACTTTATTATAAAACTGCAGCTACTGAAACTGCTACTGAAACAACTACTGAAAAAATGGATGAAAATAAACCTGAAGCATAAGATCTTGTAACGATGTACAATAAAGCGGGAAATCTCGTCTTTTTTATTAATAATTGTAACAGAAGGCGGAAATACATGTTTTATTGGTGATAGGAGAATTCGTATATCTAAAAAACATGGAACTAAAGTTGAGTATTCTTAAAAAAACAAAGTTTTTATTTCTTTACTGTATCACTTTTTAAAAATATGTGATATACTCGAAAAAAACAATTTCTGTCTTTTTTCCAATATATTAAAGGAGAATCTGTGAACAAACGCGATTTCCCAAAAATACACTTTTATGACCAAGACTTTGTAGATGTGTATGATAAAACATGGTCTTGGTTGCAAGATTTTTGGTTTAACCCTGAAACAGAAACAGCTGACTTAAATGGATTATTTATTTATCCTCACAGCCAAAACCCTGTAGTAGACCAAATGGAGTCTATTTTTTCGACCTTTTTTTTGGTTTACTCAAATAAAAATTATGCTGCAAATTCCAACCTTGACTTCTTCTATAAACAACAAGAAGAAAGCGGTGCAATTCGCTGGAAGTACAGCTTTCCAAGTCTCGAGGCAGTTCGCCCGAAGGAAAATCCAGAAGCTGTGGGGCTTCCACTTTTTTCCTGGGCAGAGTTTAATCTCTATCATAAAACAGCAAATAAAAAACGTATAAAGGAAATTGTCCCTCACTTGGAGAAATACACACAATGGCTCGATGAAACCTTTAAACAGGAAAACGGACTTTATGCGGTAAAACATCAAGCATCGACAATGTATAATTCCCCACGGGAAAACACCTACTACCCCGTCGATTTCAATGCCTGCATGGCGATTCATGCCCTCTATATGGCTGCCCTTGGCGATATTTTAAACGATAAGGATATCAACTTTCAGTACAAACGAATGTATTTTTCCTTAAAAACTCGTATCAATAAGCTTATGTGGTGCTCAGATACTGGTTTTTATTATGACTTAAATAAAAAAGAAGAAAAATTACCGCAAAAAACAATTGCAGGTTTTTGGCCTCTTTTGGCAGAAATTCCGAACGAAGATAAGGCAGATGCACTCACCGCACATTTAACAAATCCCGAAACTTTTGGAACTGACCATCCCTTCCCAAGCCTTTCTGCCGATCACCCAAAATTTAGTGTTCATGGCAATGGCTACTGCGGTTCTGTTTTACCCGAGTTTAACTTTATGATTCTCAAAGGCTTAGAAAAATACCACAAATGGGATTTGGCACGTGAATCAGCTATACGACATTTGTATTATGTACTTGAGGCTGTTTTCCCTGGGGGCTCACATACTTCTGGCGACCTCTGGCAAGGCTACCTGCCCAACAAAGAGGGCAAGGCAAGCGGTTCCGCAAGTCAAGAATTTCCAAAAAAACGCTATCTACAATCAGCTGCCCTTTCGACAATCGCTGTGATGATAGAAAACGTTATAGGGCTCACAATTAGCTTGCCTCGAAAAACAGTTGACTGGATTATACCCAATATTGAAATTATGGGAATTGAAAACCTCTCGCTCAAACGAAACCTCATTACTATTTTATCAAATAAAAGTAATCGCGGTTGGGAAATACAAATGGAAAGCGAAAAACTCTATTATTTTACTATCAATATTTTGGGGCAAAAGAAAAAAACCTTACCTATTCCGTCGGGTAAGTGTTCTATGCTCATAGATAAATTATAGTTCTAAAAATGGGGTTTCATTGTGCTTTCTATCGAAGCGGTTATTGAAATAGGTGCAACAGGAATTCGGCTTCTCATTGCTGAGTATACCAAGGAAAAAAAATGGCAGATACTCGATCACTCCGAGTTGCCCATTTCTCTTGGCTACGATGTTTTTTCAAACGGTTCTGTTTCAAGGGAATCGCTCTTAGAATGCTTAACTATTTTACATAATTACAAAGAGCAAATAAAAAGCTGGGCGATAAAAGAGGATGCAATATCGATTATTGCGACCTCTGCAATCCGTGAAGCAAGCAATAAAGAAATCATCCTTGATAGGATTTTTGTCAAAACAGGATTTAAAGTCAAGGTAATCGATGGCATAGAAGAAATTCGACTCATGTACCTCGGTGTCGTTCATGCCATACATAACACCGACCTCGCTTTTCAAAAAAATAACTCACTCATAATCGAAGTTGGTGGCGGCTCAACAGAAATACTCTTTTTACAAGCTGGAAAAATTACCGAGGTACATAGTTTACGCCTCGGTACTGTCCTCATCGAACAACATAGTAAGGCCTCGATGGGTTCCCAAAAAGAAGCAAAGGAGTTTTTACGTGACTATATTGCGAGTGCCGCTGATCAATTGAGCGGTGAACTGAGGCCGCAATCAGTCGAAGTTTTTATTGCCATTGGTTCTGAAGTACGTCTTGCAGCAAGCCATGTCGGGAAAAAAATTTCATCTCTCGCCTATTCGATAGAACGCGAAGCCTTTATTCACTTTGTTAACGAAATACAAGAATATGCGGTCGAAGAAATAAATGAGCGTTTTAAAATCCCTTATAATGAAGCAAGAACACTCGCTATTTCTCTTCTCACCTATAAGCTTTTTTTAAGTCTCACTCCTGCGAAAATGCTTCTCGTTCCAGAAACGTCAATACGTGAGGGTTTGCTCATAGCCAAACGAGAGGCAAACAGCAGTCTCTTGCAAGCCGAGTTTAACGAACAAATTATTGCTGCCGTTTATAACCTCGGGAAAAAATACAATATCGATATGGAACATGCAGAATATGTAAAAAAAACATCTTTGTTTTTATTCGATAGTATGAAAGATGAACTTGGCTTAGAAGCAGAAGAGCGCTTGCTCTTAGAAATTGCAGCTCTCTTACACGACATTGGGGCCTTTATTCGCCCACAAAACCACAACGAGCACAGCGAATACATTATCTTGCAGTCAGACATTTTTGGTTTAAACAAACAAAAACATACAATGATTGCAAGTGCAACGCGCTACCACCGTGGTCCTGAACCGCAGTTATCTGACTCGCGGTACGCCTCCCTCACTCGCGAAGAACGGGTAAGCGTTTTGAAAATTGCAAGTATCTTGCGTATCGCAGAAGCTCTGGACAGAAGCCATAGACAGCGACTTAAAAATCTAGAAATCGAATTCAAAAACGACAGTTTTTTTATCACGACAGAAGGTTTGGAAAGTCTTCTCGAAAAACGCGCATTGAAAGAAAAGGCAAATCTCTTTGAAACAGTTTTTGGCTATAGAATTTTATTGCTCTAAAGATTAAAATACGCTATCATCGAACAAAACGGAATGCGTATGAATAAAACCTTAAGCTACTTAAACAGAGAACTCTCTTGGATTGAATTTAACAATCGCGTGCTCTTAGAAGCACAAAAAGAATCTGTGCCTCTTTTGGAAAAGTTAAAATTTCTCTTGATTGTAAGCTCAAACTTCGATGAGTTTTTTAAAGTGCGTCTCGCCGAGCTTAAAAAAAATGCTGTTTCAAAACCTGAAGAAAAAGATATTTCTGGACTTACAAACAAAGAGCAATTGGCCAAGGTTTCAGAGCGAACAAAAACTATTATAGCAAATCAATATAGCTATCTAAATAAAGAGCTAATGCCGCAATTGGCTGAAAAAGGTCTCGCCCATATATCTCAAGCAAACTATAGCCCAGAAGATATCAGTTTTTTAAGCCCCTTTTTTCAAGACAATATATTTCCCATTCTCACACCAGTACGTTTAGAAGAAAAAAGCGAAACAAATCACATATCGAACCAAAAACTAAACGTCGCCTTTTTACTTAAATCGCAGGCTGAGAACTCCTCTATGCCTGAGGCGCTTCGCCATAAAGAAGGTGAATTGCCTATAGCTACCGTTCAAATCCCTCTCTCTCTTCCCCGAATTATATGGTTACCAGAAGATAGAGGAAAGAAACGTTTTACCCTTTTGGAAAACCTCATTGCAAACTTTGGGACGCGTTTATTCCCAGGCTACGATGTAGAAGAAACCGCATTTTTTCGGCTTGTAAATGATGCCGCATTTTCAGTCGATGAACAACGAGACTTTGATTTTATCCAAGCAATGGAAGAGGTTTTGGAAAAACGTCTTTCTTCTTTGCCTGTCTGTATGCACTTTGAAGATGCAAGCAAAACAATAATACAAGCGGTTTCTAAAAAACTCTCTCTCACTGACGAATATAGCTATGAGGTTTCTGGCATAGCAGATATTTCAGCCTTGAGTGGCTTGCTGGACTTAGAGGGTTTTGCTGAACTTAAAAATGCTGAGTGGAAAATTTTCCCCAATCGCTACTTAAATCTAAAAACAAATGTATGGGATGTTTTAAAAGAACGTGATGTACTTTTGAACCTACCCTATGAAAAATTCGACCCTGTTGTAGATCTTATAAATCAAGCGAGTAAGGATGCCCATGTTCTTGCTATAAAGATGACACTTTACCGCACAAATTCCCAGTCACGTATTATTCAAGCGCTAGAACGCGCTGCACGAAATGGAAAGCAAGTAAGCGTTTTTGTCGAGCTTAAAGCCCGCTTCGATGAAAAACAAAATATAGAATGGGTAACGCGGCTTGAACAAGCAGGAGTAGTGGTTATCTATGGCATAGTGCATATCAAAGTACACGCAAAACTCTTACTGATTATACGAAAAGAATACGAAGGTATAAAACGCTACGCTCATTTTTCAACAGGGAATTACAACGAGTCTACCGCAAAACTCTACAGCGACCTTTGTTTATTTACAAGCAAGGACGAATACACCCAAGATGCCACACTTTTTTTTAACACTATTTCAGGGTACTCGTCCATACCTACACTAAAACATCTTTATATGGCCCCTGTAAACCTTAAAGAAAAGCTTTTATCGCTCATAGAGCGAGAAATCCGCTGTTCAAATAAACTTACACCGGGTCTTATTATGGCGAAGATGAACAGCCTCTCAGATAAGGATATTATAAATGCACTGTACAAGGCGAGCCAAAACAACGTCAATGTCTTGCTCAATGTCCGAGGTATTTGCCTCCTCGTTCCTGGTGTAAAGGGACAAAGCGAAAATATTTCTGTCATTAGCATTATCGATCGGTTTTTGGAACATTCACGAATGTATTATTTTCAAAATTCTGGCGAAGAGGAAATCTACCTTTCAAGTGCCGATTGCATGCCACGAAATCTAGAAAGGCGTATTGAATTGCTTTTTCCCATCATAGATGAAGAAGTTTTCCAAAACCTAAAAGACTTGCTTTTAATATACTTTAGCGATAACCAAAAAGCCTTTCTCTTACAATCTGACGGCTCTTGGAAACAGCGAAACAGGGAAAAAGGCGAAGAAAAAATACGGGCTCAAAAGCTCATACATGAATCTTTTAAAAAGAAAAACGAAACATTATACAATAATGCGCGTGAATTTACCGTTCGAAGAAGCCAAGCTGCCGAAACATAAAACATGCCTTATTGTTTTATAAAATCTAGAAAAAAGGTTTAAAGTTTTAACGCAGAATTTTTTAAAATTCCCACAAGCAAAGATCTCTTTATTGCTCAAAGGGGGGCTTTTTGTTATACTTTTTAACATGGTTATTTCATCGATAGATTTAAAAAATGGACAGGTTGTTCAACTCAAAAATGGGAAAGATGCTGTTCTAGAGCGTAATGATTGGCAGGCAATTATAGAAGATTTTGCCTTTTATGGCGAAACCGCAGTGATAGACCTCGATGCCGCACTCGGCAACCTCATAACAGAGGGCAGTGAAAAAGGAAACACCGTAAATACCGAAATCGTACACAAGCTCTTACGAAAAGGAAATGTTCGAGTCGGTGGAGGTGTTCGCAGTGTAAAAAAAGCAAAGGAACTTATCTCCCTTGGTGCTGAAAAAGTTATCATCGGCTCTTCTGCATGGAAGGACGGCGCGCTTGACGAAGTTTTTTTAACTGAGCTTACAAAGGCAATTGGAAAACAACGCATTATTATTTCTATAGATGCAATCGACGGAATCATCGCCGTAAAGGGCTGGAAGGAAACGGCTGGCATACCGCTTTTGGAAGCCGCTGTGCAAGCAGAGAAGTGGGCAAGCGAGTTGCTCTTTACCTGCGTTGAACGCGAGGGTTGTATGACGGGCTTCGACCTAGCGCTCGCAAAAAAACTGCGCAAACTGGTCTCTTGCCGACTCGTAGTAGCAGGCGGCGTTTCCAGCCTAGAAGAAATCATAGCACTTGAAAAAATGCAAATTGACGTGCAGCTCGGAATGGCCCTGTACACAAATGTTGTTTCCCTGCGAGATGCCTTTGTAGAATGCCTCAACTGGGAAAGCGCTGAGAAAAATACAGAGGGGCTTATTTCAGTTATCGCACAAAGTCCCTCAGGAGAGGTGCTTATGAATGGCTTTGCAAACAAAGAAGCCTTTTATAAAAGCATCGATGAAAAAAAACTGACCTTTTGGAGTCGCTCTCGAAACACTTTGTGGACAAAGGGCGAATCTTCTGGAAATATTCTCAAGGTTTTACAACTTCGTGCTGACTGCGATCGCGATGCGGTTTTGGCGACAGTCGAACCTCAAGGGCCAACATGCCACACAGGAAGCTGGTCATGTTTTGGCGGAGAAGCAATCGCATCTTCAAGCTTTCAAAGACTCTCCAATATTATTGCCGAGCGTTTTTCAAATCCCAAACCAGGCTCCTATACCGCAACCTTAACTGATACGGTAGTTCGTGAAAAAATAGAAGAAGAAGCTGAAGAGCTTATAGAAGCAGAGGGAAAAGACGAAGTGGTTTGGGAAGCAGCCGACCTCCTTTATTTTATCTCTGTTCTTTTGCATAGAGAAAACCTAAGTTGGGACGATGTCTTAAACGAACTCGACCGAAGACATAAAAAATAGGAAAAAACATGACAATAAAAACGCTTAGCACAGAAAATTTTTTGAGGACAGAGGCTGCAAAGGCTTTTTTTTCGCCTCGTTTTTCAGATAATTCCGTTGAAGAAAGTGTAAAAACAATTTTAGAAAAAGTAGCCTCCGAGGGAGATGCCGCATTGCGCAACTTTTCAAAACACTTTGACAAGCTTGACTTGCATTCTTTTGAAATACCGCTAAGCGAAAGAAAAAAGGCTGCTTCTGAGCTAAAAAAAACAAAACCCGAACTCTATAAGGCTATTCAATTTTCATATAAAAACGCCCTTCGCTTTGCAAAAAAACAAAAAAAATCCTTTGGCAACTTTGAAATGGAAATTGCAAAAGGTGTTTTTACCGGGCAAAAAAATATTCCTGTAGAAAAAGCCGGTATCTATGTCCCTGCTGGACGCTATCCGCTTTTTTCCTCGCTCATAATGGGAGACCGCTCCCGCACAAGCTGCTGGTGTAGAAAAAATAATTCTTTGCACACCGCCTCGCCTGCATCCCAAAGATGCACAAGAACAAGAGCATGCAGAAAAAAACAATAAAAAAATAGCGCTAAAACCGTGGGCGGATGAAACAACGCTTGCGGTTTCATATATTTGTAAAATTGATACTGTCTACGCCCTCGGCGGCGCCCAAGCGATTGCAGCTATGGCCTATGGAACAGAGACTATTCCCCAAGTTGACGTAATTGTTGGACCAGGAAATAAATATGTCGCAGAAGCGAAGCGACTCGTATACGGGAAGGTAGGCATTGATTTTATTGCAGGACCGACAGAAGTCTTTATCATCGCGGATGAAAGCGCCCGAGCCTCATGGGTGGCAGCGGACCTTCTCGCACAAGCAGAACACGACCCTGATGCCCAAGCAATTCTTGCAACAAACTCAGAAAAGCTCATTGCAGAAGTAAAGACTGAAATACAAAAACAAATCAGCCTCTTTCCCGAACCAGAAGCGGCTCTACAAAGTTTAAAAGAAAACGGACTCATCCTTCTTTGCAAAGATTTAGATGAGGCCATAGAAATTGCAAATAAAAAAGCACCCGAGCATCTTGAAATAGCCCTCGATGACACAAAAGAAAGAAAAAAACTCGTCGAAAAGGCAAGAAATTATGGTTCTCTTTTTATAGGGCATGAGGCAGCAGAAGTTTTTGGCGACTATTGCGCTGGCTTAAACCACACGCTTCCCACTTCTGGTTCCGCCCGTTTTACAGGAGGCTTGAGCGTGCGGCATTTTATAAAAACACTCACTACGCTACGAGCCCATAATCAAGAAAGCATCCAAGAAATAGCAAAACACTCGGCCCTCATCGGACGAAGCGAGGGGCTCATCGGTCATGCCCGTGCTGCAGAAATCCGCTTTCAAAACAGCCAAGACTAAAAGTTAGCGAAAGCGTATTTTTTCTATTTCCTCGTGTTGTTCGTTAAGTAAGTCCATAACTCTATCGACGACCGCTTGTTTTTTATCGACCTCAGGATCGTTTACCGCATTGATTACCTCATTTCGAAATGCTTTACATTCAAAAACAGGACTTGAAGAAAGAACGACACAATCGGGAATAACAAGGTCGCTGAGCATATTATTTGGATCTTCTTCATTGATACGTAAGCAAGAACCATTTATCGTAACCAAAATCATTACATCGGACAAGCGCAGATATGAATCTATCTCGCGAACCCCACGTTTTGTTTCAGGTTTTCCTGGACGATATCGTGTTCCAGAAGGAAAAACAAGCGTTACCTCTCCACGTTTGCGAGACGCATCGAGCGCGCGCATAGAAGCCATATTTATT
>JGI24502J29692_10025950_pt1 | contig 10405 bp, 4 predicted proteins | sample BioPla3RNA1_FD_29692 | JGI IMG/M metagenome (IMG submission 29692)
TGGAAATAAGGCTAGAAAATTTAACTAAAATATTTGTTGATAAGCAAAAAAGAGAAACAAGAGCTGTCGATAATTTGGATGTTGTTATCGAGTCAGGAAAATTAGTGGGATTGTTAGGCCCGTCAGGATGCGGGAAGTCAACCACTCTTTTTATGATAGCAGGATTACATAATCCAACTTCGGGTAGAATATTTTTTGGTGATGATGAAGTAACGAAATTATCACCAGATAAAAGAGGCATTGGTTTGGTGTTTCAAAACTATGCTTTATATCCTCATATGACAGTTAGACAAAACATTATGTTTCCTCTAGAAAATTTGCAAGTCACGAGAGAAGAAGCATTAAAAAGATCGCAAGAAATGGCTGATTTGGTCGGTATTGGAGATTTGATGGATCGAAAACCAGCTCAACTTTCTGGAGGTCAGCAACAAAGAGTTGCGATTGCGAGAGCGTTAGTTAAAAAGCCAAGAGTTTTATTACTTGATGAACCTTTATCGAACTTAGATGCGAGATTAAGATTACAAATGAGAGAAGAAATAAAACGGATTCAAAGAGAAACGGGTATTACTACTATTTTTGTTACTCATGATCAAGAGGAAGCGATGAGTATTACCGACCAAATAATAATAATGGATTTTGGGAAAGAGATGCAACGAGGGAAACCCCAAGATATTTATAACAAACCTAAAAATGAATTTGTTGCTAAGTTTTTAGGAAATCCCCCAATAAACACTTTTAATGGCACTATTAAAAACAATTATTTGTATTTTGAAGATGTGAAAATGTTAAAAAAGGTTGCTGCCGATGGCGATTATGTTGTTGGTATTAGACCAGAAGATTTTAAAGTTAGTCCTACTCAGGAAGGTTTTCATGTCCCTAAAGATGCTCTTGTTGATATTATCGGCAGAGATACAATGATTAGGTTTGAAATTCAAGATAAACAAATAAGAGCTTTGGTTGATTCTGAGTCAGCAGAAAACCTTAGTAAGATCGTTTTAACAGTTAGAGAAGATAAAATTCACTTGTTTGATCATGAAACTGGTGCTGTCGTTTTAAAAGATAGTTAAGGGTGCTGATGAGAGATGACTAAAGTTAAAGAATACTTTTTTTCCTTTAAAAACAAAATGAGAGCAGGACTCTGGAAATTTAATAACTATTTACAAAAAACAATGGATAAAGTTAAAACCTTTTTTGTGAAACTTTTTAGAGTGGTAACATTTTATGATAAAAGGGAAAAGAAAAAAGAAAAAGGTTATCAAGAAATAAGACAATATTTAGGTATTACTGACCCTAGTATTAGTGTTAGATATGATATAGACATAGTAGCGGAAAAACAAAAGATTAATGAAAAGATTACTGGATTGTCAAAGGAAAAAGAGTTGAATAAGGAAGAAATTGGTTATTTAAAACAACTTCTTAAAAAATTTCCTTTAACAACCAAACAAGAGCACCGAATTGAAGATGTTAAAGGGGCGAGTAGAAAGTTTATTAGAGCACTTTTGTATTTAGCTCCAGCCTTAATATTTTTGGGTATATTTACCTTCTATCCAATAATAAATGCAATTCGGCTAGTGTTTTATGATGGTTATAGCGAGGTTACTGGACAAGCGATTAAAGGATATACTTTTTTAGGTAACTTTAAAAAGGTTATTACCGACGCTAATTTTATTTTTCCTTCAACACATACTGGTTCTAGTGCCCTTATTAATACTTTATTAATTGTTGGCATATCGGTTCCAATTTCAATTGCTGTTTCGCTCTTAATCGCGGCTTCTTTAAACGCGATTAAGCCTTTAAAAGGTTTTTTCCAAACTATCTTTTTCTTGCCTTACGTCACTAATGCTTTAGCTGTGGGACTTGTTTTTGCATATATATTTAGAAAAGATGGTGGTTTATTTAATCAGTTTTTAAAAATCTTTGGAGTTGATGGTGGAGCTTGGGTTGGTATGGGAGCGGTTCAATGGAAAGCGATGTTTGTTTTGTTGTTATTTCAAGTGTGGAATACTTTAGCATTTAAAATTATGGTGTTTTTATCAGCGATTCAAGGGATTGATAAACAATATTATCAAGCTGCTTCAATTGATGCAACACCTCGATTTAAACAGTTTAGGAGGATTACGGCTCCTTTAATATCACCGACAATATTTTATATTATCGTAACGTCTGTGATTGGGGCTTTTAAGTCATATTCTTCGGTTATTGCTATTTTTGGTAACGAGGGAGCTCCAGCGGGGGCTAATTATACGATGAAGACGATTGTCTTTTACATTTACGACTTCTTTAATACAACCGGTAAAATGCCAGAAGCGGCAGCGGCTTCTTTGATTTTATTTGGCTTTATTTTAGTGCTTACAATAATTCAGATGCAAGTTGGAAAAAGAAGAGTGCACTACTAGGAGGATAAAATGACTAAAGAAAATCAATTACAAAAAATTAAACAATTATCTTGGGTAACTATTTTAGTAGATATAATTGCAATTGTTGGCTTTATCTTCTTACTAATATTATTCTTTTCTAGTGTTGCGATTCCAGGTAAAAGTGCTGAAATGGAATATCCTGAATCGACCTTACCTGCTGTTACTACGGTGTTTGGCAAGGTTTATGCAATGAGTACTGTTAACTTATTAATTACTATTTTTATCATTTTTTTAGTTATTGCGATTAGTTTGTTGACAGTTAATATTAAACACATATTAACAAGAGATCTTTATGATTATCACCGATGGGAATCGGGTAATATGTTTATTAAAGCTTTTTTATCATTGTTAACTCTTAATGTTGTTAGTTTTTCATTAAGGCTGTATACAGCTAATGAAGTAATGGACTATGCTGAAAATAAGAGTTTAATAGAGTTTACAAAAGAGGCTTTAGAAAAGAGGAAAGAAAAGAAAGAAATAAATAAAAACAAAGATAAAAATAACAAGTTAAGTCATGAAGAAAAAGAACTTAAAAGAAGAGTTCAAACCCAAATGCTAACTAAGTTTTTAAGATACTTTTTCACTTACTTAGCTTTAGTGTTGTTTGCTGTCTTTATTTTAATTCCTTTTTATTGGATGATCTTAACTGCTTTAAAAACCCATAAACAAGCTAATGCTTCGGTTCCAGAAGTTTTTATGTCCTTTAAAAACTTTCAATGGGTAAACATTAAGTTCGTTATTAAAGAATTAAAGTTTGGATTGTATATTAGGAATACACTAGTAGTTGCGGTGGTTTCTACTTTAGGAACTATTATTACAACAATATTAGCAGCTTTTGCTTTTGCAAGAATTGATTTTAAAGGAAGGGAAGCAATTTTCTCTTTATTGTTAATGACGATGATGATTCCTGGAGAAATATATATGATCACAAACTATTTAACAGTTAGTAAATATGGTTTTGGTTGGATTGGAACAGGTTCTGGCTCTGGTTGGGGATATTTCGCTACTATGATTTTGCCTTTTATGACTAGTATATTTTATATTTTCTTTTTAAGGCAAACCTTTAAGCAGGTGCCTGATGCACTTTATCGAGCTGCAAAGGTTGATGGTTGTAGTGATTTTAAGTTTTTAAGAAGAGTAATGTTACCGATTGCGGGACCAACAATATTTACGATTACAATATTAAGTATTTTGGGTTCTTGGAATGCTTTTATTTGGCCACGTTTAATAACAAGTGTAGAACCTAATATTGGGAAAGAATTCTGGCTAGTTTCTGTAGCCTTAAGAGAAAGTTCTTTTGTTTTAGATAAAGGAGGTGGAGTTGCAGAAACGATGTTTAATTTACAAATTGCAGCAACCGCGATTGTCACAGTGCCACTCGTAATTGTCTTTTTAGCTTTAAAGAAATACATTATTAGAGGCGTTGGAACTAGCGGAACTAAAGGATAAATTTTATAAAATATTAAAGGAGGATAATATGAAAAAAAGAGTTTTATCAATTTTGTTTGTGTTTTTTGCAATTCTGCTCTTGGCAGGTTGTAAGAAAAAGGTATATTCAGTTACTTTTGATGCAGGTGGCGGTAGTCCTACCCCTGTAGTACAAGAAATAAAAAAAGATAAAAGTGCAACTAAACCAGATGACCCTACGAGAGAAGGGTATCGGTTTTTGATGTGGCAATTAGATGGTGAAAAATATGAATTCACTGAAAAGGTTGTAAAAAATATTACGCTTGTTGCAAAGTGGGAAAAAGAGAAAGAAGATGATGACGATGACGATCCTATTGTGGGCACAGCAGAGATTAAAGGTGTATTATCAAGACGTACTATTACAGTTGGAGATGAATTTGATCCTTTTGATGGAGTAACAGCTATTGATAAATACGGTGAAGATATTACAGCTGATTTAGAAACTGATTTTGAAGAAAAATGGTTAACTAACAAGGGAAATTATAGATATTATATTTGGGTTTATGATGAAGGACAAAGAGTTCGAGTATCAGTTATTTTGGTTGTTGAAAGTGCTGAAAGTGATGATATAGTTATAACAGCGCCAGAGGCAGTTACTTATTATATCGAATCTGGAGAATTTAACCCCATTTTAGAAGTATCAGCCTATGATGTTAAAGAGGATGAAGTGGTTGAAGTCTTTGTTGAAGATTTTGATGATTATTATGTCAACTCACCAGGAACCTATAACTATGAAGTTATTGCTTATGACGCTAAGGGAAGAGAAGCGAAAACAACAATTAAATTAACAACGAAAGCAGCAGTTAATATTCCTAACACGCTACCATCTAGCAAGATTTCAATAGAAATGTGGCATTCTAATGGTTCAGCAATCGAAGACGCCTTAAAAAAATATGCAAAAGATTTTGAAGCAATGATGTTAAGCAAGGGCTATCAGGTTGAAGTGTTAGTTGAAAAACCAGCTTCAACTTATGATGATTTAAGGACAACAGTTGTTAACGCACTTAAAGGAGCAACGTTACCACAATTAGTGCAAAATTATCCTGACCATGTTGTTGAATATAATTCACATAAGGCTATTTCTTCGTTAATGCCATATATTAATCATCCGGTTTGGGGCATGAACCCAGATGTTGAAAGCGAAGCATTCATAGATATTTTAGAAGGATATAGAAAAGAACAAAGAGCAGTGGGCTTAGACGGAGATTATTTATCGCTTCCATTTAATAAGTCAACAGAAGTTGTTGCTTATAACAAAGATATGTTCGATTTTGTTTTACAAGACAAACCATTCCCAGAAACATGGCAAGAATTATTTGCTTTAGGACCAGAATTAATCGCCAATAAAGATCGTTTTATTGATGCAATTGTGGCAAATTGGGAAGCAGCTGGTTCGCCACTAGATGAAGAAGAAATAACAAGAATTAAAGAAAACTTTGTTCCTTTTGCATATGATAGTAAAGCTAATGCTTTTATTACTTTATCAAGACAATTTGGGGGACAATATACAGGCAGAAATCCTGATGGATCAGGGAGGTTGTTGTTTGATTCAAGCTCAGTAAAATCGATGTTAGAGTATTTTGGAGGGAATAACGACTTGTTTGTTATTCCAGAAAGATGGGAAACTAATTATGCAAGCGATATGATTAAAAAAGGATATACAGCTATGGCGATTGGTTCTACAGGTGGAATAAGATATAATACACCTTATGAAAAAGGAACTAAATTGTTTAATTTAGGTGTCGCTCCAATGTTTTATGATGCAGATCATCCTAATAGAAAAGCGGTTATTCAACAAGGAACGAATATTTCTTTAACTAATGAAGGAACACCAGAACAAAAATTAGTTGCTTGGTTATTTTTAAAGTATTTAACTAGTAATGAAGTTCAAGAAGATTTTGCGATATTAACTGGATATTCACCAGTTAGAAACTCAGTTTACTCCAATGATGGCTTTTTAGCATATTTAGCTAACGCAGATAATGAAATTAAAGCAAATGCTTCAGCGCAAGGATTAAGTCAAGCAAAGTATCAAGAAGCCTTTGAATTAAAAGTTAAAGCGATGGCTTTCCAAGCAGTTAAGGACGATAGACAACACTTGTTTTATGACACACCGTTTATCGGATCTTCAGCAACTAGAACAGCTGTTGGCGTTGCTTTTGAAAGAGTAATATTGAGGCCAGAAGGGACTAGTTTAAGCGATGCAATTAATAATGCAATACAATACGCCTTAGATGAGGCTGGAAGAATAGTAGATTAAAAAAGGAGAGGAAAAGATGAGAAAAAGACTATTTTCAATACTATTTATAGTTTTTGCTTTTATTACTTTATCAGCTTGTAAGGCAAAAATATATAAAGTAACCTTTGATACAGACGGAGGCGCACCTGTCCCCGCAGTTCAAGAGGTTAAAAAAGGAAAACAAGCAAAACTCCCTTCCGTTGAACCAGAAAAAGACGGTTATGAGTTTGTAGAGTGGCAATTAGATGGTGAAGAATATAAATTCACAACAAAAGTTAAAAAAGATATTACATTAGTAGCTAAATGGGATGAATTGCCTGTTACTGATACTACTTTAGAAGACGCTAAAGAGGCGCTAAAAATCACTTTTGCTGAAGGAGATACAATTGATGCTGTAACCGATGATGTAGTTTTAGTTTTAAAGGTTGGCGAAGTTGTTGTATCATGGGCTTCTTCTGATGAAGATGTTGTCGATGTTGATGGAACAGTTATTAGAGCAGATGAAGACAAAGAGGTAACTTTAACTGCCACTTTAACTTATAAAGGTGAAACTGAAACAAAAACATTCGTTCTAACAGTTTTAAAAGAAATTGACTATGCAGCATTAAAAACTCTTTTAATTGCAGAGTATGCTGATACTTTTGGAGACTATACATGGCTTGCAGAAGAAGATGTAGAGTTAATTGAAACAATAGAAGGATCAGGAATTGTTTGGTCATCAGATAAAGTAGAGTATTTTACTAATGCTGGGAAAGTTACACGACCAAGTTTTAGTGATGGAGATCAAGATATTGTATTAACAGCAACACTAGATGATGGAACTACTCATACTTTTAGATTTAAAGTTAAAGCACTTGAGCAAACAACAGAGGAACTCATTGATGATAGATTGGATTTGCTTCTTTCTGGTCCGGTATTTAGTAGTGGTTATCAAGAAGAAAACTTTACTGTTTTAGAAACAACTAAATTTGGTGAAGATGAAGTAGATGTAGTGTGGACAACAAGCGATGAAGATGTTATGAACGCTAAAGGTGAAATCCAAGTTATTTATGAAGATACTGAAGTTACTTTAACTGCTGAAATAACTTATAAAGGCGTTACTAGAAGCAAGAGTAAGACGTTCTTAATCCAAGCGATGTTAAATGGTGATAGTTTTGGAGAACTCGTTATTGGTGAAAATAATGGTGAAAAGATTTATGTTAGAAATGTCGCTCTTTATTATGAACAAGGAACAAATGGTTACTATTTAGTAACTGAAAAGGATGGAATATTAGCCTTTGTACACGGTAAGAAGCCTGCAACTCCAGAAGAAGGTAAGTTATATAATATTATCGCAACAGTAGATAACTATTATAATTCTTTACAAATTAAAGGAGTATCTTTTATAGAGATTGAAGGAGAAACACCAGAATTTGAAGTGGTTTATGAAGATTTAACATTAGAAGAAATTACTGATACTGAAATATTCCCACAACCAAGCGCTAGCAATGTTTATGCACATGATACATATAAATTTAAAGATGTAAAAATTATCATTGATGGAACTGGCAACTATAACACTTTCTTAGTGGATAAAGACTTTGATCCTGAAACCGACACTAGAACAAATAAAAACAGTGTAATGTTTTATTATACTTCACAAATAGAAGAATTAAGAGCATTAAAAGGACTTGTGATTGATGAAATTGATGTAGTATTAGAAGGATATAGAACCGATTATAATATTTGGTACTTTTCTTACTTACTTCCAATGGAAGATATTAAATTTGCAGAATTATCTGATATTGAAAAAGTAGAAGCTGCAAAAACAAATCTTGAAATTAATCAAGAATTTAAAGAGGAAGGCGTACTTGAACTACCTACAGTAGGATTATTTGATACTGTTATCACTTGGGATTATGCTGTTGAGAACGATGATAACAATGTTTTAATTGATTTAGGAACTGGCGACGTAGCAATTGTTGAAGGTGAAAGAATAATTGTTAAAATTAAAGCGACAATTTCAATCGGAGAAGAATTAGAAACGAAAGTATTTGATATATATATTGGTGAACCTAAATTTATGAGCATTGCCGAAGTGTATGATGGAGTATATGCTGAAGAAGAGTTAGTATTAGGATTAACTGTTAAAATAGCAGGTATAGTCACTGATTACTTTACAAATGGTAGTTATGCTATTCAAGATGAAACTGGTGCAATAACAATTAGAACCTATAACACATTAGAACTAGGTAAAAAACATACAATTATAGGTAAAACAGCAGAATATAATGGCTTAATTCAACTTGATAGTCTAGAGATTGAAAAGGTTGAAAATGGATTAATGCCAAATCCAACTCCAATTGATGAGATTTTAGATGACGTTGATGAATTAGAAAAATTAATGTCTTCCTGGATATCTATAGAAGGAGCAACAGTTATATCTGTAACAGAGTTAAGCGGTAATTTTAGAACAATCATTCTTGAAAAAGATGAAATGCAAATCGAATTAAGATTTGATAAAAGAGCTTTAGGTGGCGTTGATTCAGAAATGCTTGCAGCATTAGAAGAAGATGATATTGTTAACTATATAGGTGTTCTTGGCTGGTTTAAGGGTCCTCAACTTGGTTTTGGTCCAAATGCTTATATTGGAAAAGGATGGCCACAAGCTGACTTCGAATTTGTTACAACTATTGATTTCGGCACAGAAGCAGTAACAGGATACGCTGCCGGAGAGATAACATTTACTAATGGTGATGGAGTATCATACACTGTTGTTAAAGATCGTGCACAAATAAATGTTTCAACTTATGCACCTCATAATGACAAAGAAGCAATGTTAGTATTGGCTCCAATCAAAGATAAAGATTTCGCTTTTGTTGAATTTGATTTTGGACATTTAAGTGGATTAAATAAAATAGAGTTTAGCTATACAGGCTGGAGCGACTTAAATTATGATCAAACAAAAGGTTTGGCCGACTCCGTGGTTGCTCTTGAGTTTTTTGATGGTGAAGAGTGGGTTGCATTAGAAGATTCACAAGGTGAAGATAATTTATTTACTTATTTTAAAAAAGCGGAATATGTAACAGTATCGTTTGAGGTTCCAGGAGCAGGTAAATATAGAATAGTTTATAAAGCGCCATCAGCAACCTCGACCACAAACACAGCTTATGCTCTTACCTTTGATAACTTAACGTTAGTTAAAAAAATTGAAATTGATTTTGGTCCAGAAGCAGTAACAGGATACGGCGCAGGAGAGATAACATTTACCAATGGTGATGGAGTATCATACACTGTTGTTAAAGATCGTGCACAAATAAATGTTTCAACTTATGCACCTCATGACGACAAAGAAGCAATGTTAGTATTGGCTCCAATCAAAGATAAAGGTTTTGCTTTTGTTGAATTTGATTTTGGACATTTAAGTGGATTAAATAAAATAGAGTTTAGCTATACAGGCTGGAGCGACTTAAATTATGATCAAACAAAAGGTTTGGTCGACTCCGTGGTTGCTCTTGAGTTTTTTGATGGTGAAGAGTGGGTTGCATTAGAAGATTCACAAGGTGAAGATAATTTATTTACTTATTTTAAAAAAGCGGAATATGTAACAGTATCGTTTGAGGTTCCAGGAGCAGGTAAATATAGAATAGTTTATAAAGCGCCATCAGCAACCTCGACCAAAAACACAGCTTATGCTCTTACCTTTGATAATTTTATTATTACCGGGGAAAAAGCCCCAACTAAACCAATTGATCCTGAAACCACATTTTATGATTTGGATTTCTCTCAATTAACAAATGCTACAACATATGTAACAACACCTACAGAATTTACAGTAGAAGGATTGGATCTTGAAAGATTAAATGCAAATATTAGTGAATCAGGAGATCATAAAGGAGTTGTATTGGGAATTAGTCAGTCAGGTAATAATTGGGAAAGCCCATATTTAGTAGTTAATGAAAAAATTGAAGCAACTAAAGTTGAGTTTGTTGTTACAAATTGGACTAAAGACGCCCAATTCAATTTAAATTATGCTGATCATATTTATATTCAAACTTCAACTGATGGTGAGACTTGGACAAATGTTAAAGATTTTAAAGCAGATTGGGATACCGAGTCTTCAGCGACTAACACGTTAACAATTGATGATTTAGATGGAAGTCCTATATATATTAGATTGTTCGTTGAAAGTGCTGGAGAACAAGAAGGAACATATCAACTTAGATTAATTGTAAAGTCGCTTAAAATTTGGACAGAGTAGATGGTTTATTATTTACAGTAAGATAGATTCTTTTAAAGAGGG
>JGI24502J29692_10030150_pt1 | contig 10401 bp, 6 predicted proteins | sample BioPla3RNA1_FD_29692 | JGI IMG/M metagenome (IMG submission 29692)
CTGGAAGCCGCAGGCAAGGAGCTTGACGATTACCGCTCCGTCTATCGGGAGAGCGCGCCTCCGCTTGCCCATCCGATTTTGCAGGAAACCGGGGTGGGGCGCATCCGGATCAGGGATCGCGAAGGGCTCGTCATCTATTCGAAAACCGGCTGCGCAATCAAGCACGCGGGCTTTCAGATCGACGGCGCCAAGGATGTCGTGATCAGGAATCTGCGCCTTGCCGAGCTCTGGGAATGGGATGATCTCGGGCAAGGTAGTTATAAAAGGAACGACTGGGATTACTTCACCATCGAACACTCGGAAGGGATTTGGCTCGACCATCTCACTTTCGAGCAGGCCTATGACGGAATCATTGATGTGAAAGAGGGGTGCAGCAAACTCACGCTTTCCTTTTCGAAACTTGATTTCCGGCCGAATGGATTTATAGAAACGCAGATTGACCATTTGGAAGAAAACCGGGAGGAGTTTCCCTATTACGACAGTCTCAGGAAGAATGGAATTTTGAAAGAAGAAATTATCCGGATGGCAAGCTGCCAAAAGAAGGGTTTCAACCTGGGAAACACCACCGACGGCATGGGTTTCGAAAGCATCACCTTCACCTTCCACCATCTGGAGGTCTACAATCTCCAGGACAGAATGCCCCGGATCAGAAAGGGGGACGCCCACCTCTACCATGTCATGGTTGACAATGGGGACATCCGCGAACTGAATCTCCTCCTTAACAAAAAGGGCGTGAGTCTGACGAACCAGGGCATCGTCACCACGGAGGACGGAGCGGTCCTCATGGAAAACAGCATCTTCATTGAAGTCGCGGCGCCCGTGAAAACCCATCAGGACGGCAATTCCAATCCTAAATACACGGGTAAATTCAAAGTGCTCCGGAGCGCCTACATCAAAAACGGCAAAGAACACTACGGGTCGAGCGAAGGCGCTGTTCCCGTTTGGACGCCGGCGAACGCGCACCCGCTCCTGCCCTTCGCTTTCCGGAACCATGAAAGGCCTCCCTACGAATACAAACTGCTGGACATCGCGTTCCTGCGGGATTTCTTTGAAAAACATCCGCCGGGAGCGCAGAATCTGCAAGATTTCGATTTTCTTAAGATAGACAATAAATTACACGAAAGAGGAGAATGAAGATGAAGAAGGCACTAATGTTCTTAATGTTGATGTTTGCGGGGCTTTCCTTAAGCGCCTGCAAAAAGGACGATTATGTGATCAGTTTCTACTGGTGGGGAACTTCCGACCGCAACATCGCAACTTATCAGGTGATAAATCTTTTTAATGAAAAATATCCGGAATATAAGGTCAAGGGGAGCAGCGCTCCCTGGGGGGGCTATCTCTCAACTTTACAGAATAGGCTGAAGAGGGGCACCGAAGAAGACATTTTCCAGGTGAATTATAACTGGATCTACCAGATGTACGGTATTGATTATTTCATGGATTTAAATGAGTTGGGGCTTGACTTTTCGAAGTATCCGGAAGCGGAGCATGTTCCGCTCACCGTGAAAGGAAAGGTCCTGGCCCTTTCCGCCTCCGAGACCGGCTACATCCTTTATTTGAATAAGGAAGTCTATGATGACGCTGGGATTACGGAGATTCCGAAAACCTGGGATGATTTGGTCGAATGCGGGAAGATCATCAGCCAAAACACTCCCGGTAAATATGCGATCGGGCGTTTGGATGCCCAGCAGGTCGCAATCATCATCTTTTCCTATCTCGCGCAGAAGACCGGAAAGAACGTCATCAGTGCCGACAACAAGCTCAATTTCTCCGCCGAGGAATTGGAAGACGGCTTCCGCTTGATTGAAAGGCTGCGGAACAACGGCGTGCTGATTCCGAACAATTCCCAGGACACCCATAACGAAGGCTTTTCCAATCCCCATTGGACGACGCATCAGAACTACGGTGGGATTCTCACCTGGAACACTGCAATTTCCGAATATGAGAACACCCTGCCCAAGGGGTCCGAATTGATTACGGCTGGCTTTCCGCAGTTGAAAGAAGGGGACAAACTCGGCATGTACAAAAAAGTCTCCATGGCCTTTGCCGTAAGCAAGAGAGTCGAAAAATCGGATTTGAAGAAGCAAGCCGTCAAGACCTTCCTGGAATTCATCACGACGGATTCGGAAGCGGTGCGGATTTTGGGAGTCGACCGGGGCGTGCCCTCGCATGAGGATGCTTATCGGATTCTGGAAAGTTCGGAAAACCCCGATTTCAAGCAAACCAACGAATGGCTGGGCCATGAAATCGTCCAGGAATATTACGACCATCAACTCTCCCTCGGCCAGAACCTCTACATCCATCCCTATTACGAACACGACGCGTTCCGGAAAGTTTACGAAGAACCGATTGAAAAATTCCTGAACGGAAACATCACCGTGAAACAGGTTGTGAATATAATCATCAGAGATTTTGATAAAGAACTGGCGAAAGTAATGGAGTGAGGCAATGGTTGGCGAAAAAAAGTGGTTGCCCTATGTGCTTTTGATACCCTGGGTGATCGGTTTTCTCCTTTTCAAACTCTACCCCTTCGTCAATTCCTTCATCATGAGCCTTTTTCAAGAAAGGGGCAGAACCGTCACATTCATCGGGTTCGAGCATTACCGCACCCTCTTTGACACCGGCTTCAGAGAAGGGCGCGAATTCCTGAATTCTCTGAAGGTGACCTTCATCTATGTTTTCATCACCGTGCCCCTGATTTTAGTAGTTTCGCTTTTGATTGCGCAGTTGCTTGCGCAGAAAATCAAGGGCGTGGGTTTTTTCAGAACCGCCTTTTACATCCCGACACTCCTCGGGGCGAATGTCGCAATCGTTTTTCTCTGGCGTTACATTTTCGAAACCGAAGGTTTGATCAATCATTTTCTCGCCCTCTTCGGGATTGAAAGGGTGCCTTTTCTCGGAAAGCCAGCGGGAGCGATGGCCTCGATCATCCTCCTCAGAGTCTGGCAATTCGGTTCAACAATGCTCATTTTCCTGAACGCTTTGAAAAATGTTCCGGAAACTCTGTATGAAGCGGCGATGATTGACGGTGCCAATAGGTTCCAGCGTTTCCGTCACGTCACGCTTCCCTTGATTACGCCGATCATTCTCTTCAACGGCGTCATGAGGCTGATCGAATGCTTCCAAGCCTTCAACGGACCGCATCTGATCACGCAGGGGGGCCCGGAGAACTCAACCAGAGTCATCAATCTCTTGATTTATGAGACCGCATTCCAGCGCGGAAATCTGAATCTCGGCAGCGCGATGAGTTGGATACTCTTCATCATCATTATGTTCTTTACGATTCTGATTTTCCGCAGCTCTAGATATTGGGTCTATTATGAGGAGTAGGGAAATGGACGCAAGAATCAGAAGAATGAAAGTCAAGTATGCGCTCAAAGAAACTGTCAAATATGCGGTCATCATCTTTTTCGCTTTCTTCATGCTCTATCCCCTGATCTGGATTATCGGCGCGTCCCTCAACGAAGGCGCCAAGGGCTCGGTTCTCTTCTGGCCTGAGAAATTCACCCTCGAGGGCTGGCGGAATGCCTTCAAAGCTCCCGGCTGGGGAAGTCCGGAAGGCTATTCGCTCTTCCGCGCGCTTTGGAACACGCTCCAATACGTCATTCCCCAAGTCCTTTTCATGACATTCACGACCCTGATTACGGCCTATGTCGTGAGCAGATTCCGTTTCAAAGGCCGGAAAATCGTCTTTGCGTTGATCATCGGCACCCTGCTCATGCCGAACACGATCTTCCGGATTCCGATGTACGCTTTTTGGAAAAGCCCCGCGATTGCTTCCTTGTGGGAGAATTCTGCGCTCCCCTTCATGCCCTATCTTCCTCTTTGGGCGGGGTCACTTTTCGCGGTGAATTCCTTTTCGGTTTTCATGTACATCCAATTCTTCAGGACCATTCCCCGCGATTTGGATGAGGCGGCGATGCTCGATGGGGCGAACCGCATGCAGGTCCTGTTCCATGTTTTGATGCCGATTTTGAAGCCCGTGATTATCACCGTGTCGCTCCTGCTCTTCATATCGGCCTACAACGACTACCAGGGACCGCTCATATATTTGGGAAGCGACGACACCTATCCCCTGAGTTTGGTTCTGCCGATGCTTAAAGTCGACTCCACAAACACCTATGCGAGCGTTTACGCGCGCTCGATCGTGAGCGTCCTGGTATTGATAATTGTTTTCTTCTCAGCGCAAAAATATTTCGTCGGAAGCGATGCCGACGCCGCAATCAAAGGATAATGAGGTGAGGATATGCGCAAGCTGCTATTGCTTTTGTTATTGATGATCATGCTTGCCGGCTGTGGCAAGACAGGAAAAGACCACTTCTGTAAAAACAACCCCTTCGATGAAGCCTGCTACGCTCCGATGGAGGATTTGGATTTCATTCCGGAAGAAAAGGAAGAATTCACGATTGATGAGGATTTCGAAAACGAAGTTCTGAATCAGAAACCGGAAAACTGGCTCCTCTATGCGGATGCGGAATATGAACCGGGCGGGGTTCTCGCTGTGGTTGCGGAAGGGGATGAGGGAAAATATGTGAAGATGTATTCGGACGGGAAATGGGCGCCCATGTATCCGCAGAACGCGCCGACGCCGACCTTCATCTTCACCACCAAGTTCAACTTGGATAAAGAAAGGAAGGGAGTGGCTTACGGAAGCGTCCTCCTGCCGAGCGAGGAACTCCTGCCGGAAGGAGAAACCTATAATTCCGTCACGATCGGCGTCGCGACGGGGGCCGTGAACACGATTTCCGTAACCATCGGAAACGACTTGAAAATCTCTGTAAAAGTCGGCGGACCCTTCTATTACCATTCCGGAAACAACGACAGCGGCGAAAAATTCGCGACGGACAAAACCGCCGAATTGGACACTTGGTACCGTTTCAAATTCGTCTGGGACGCCGAGGAGGATCTTGTACAAGCATACCTCATCCAGGACGGCGAGGAACTGCTCCTCCACTCAGGCAAATTCCATGTGAGCAACAGGTACAACGCGGAAGCGGACGGGGAAATTTTGGTTCCCAACGTCTTCAAAGTGACGATGCCGCGCAATCTTGAGGGCTGGGCCTTCCTGGACGATGTAAAGGTGGAAAGGAGGACCGGAAAATGAGAAGGTTGCTCTTGACAGTGCTCTTGCTCTTGAGTATTTTCGGATTTACCGCCTGTAACAACAAAAAGCCGGTATATACTGAAGACGATTATAAGCGCCTGAACGCAGTCATTCATCATGTGGAGAACATTTTGAAGTACGGAAAAGCTTACAATCCCGACACGGAGCTCTTGCCGGATGCGATCAACACTTTGACGGGCGAACCCGCCAAATGGGTTTTCCCGAACCGAGCGACTGTCCCCTATTCGAACATGGCAAACCAGCAGAACTTCCTCAGAACCTTGGTTGCTTTGAGCACCGTCACCGGGAATCCCAAATACAAGAATCAGGCGGTCGCCACTTTAAGCGAATTCATGGAAAATTACCAGGATCCGAACGGCCTCTTTTACTGGGGCGGGCACAGGATGATTAATCTCGACACCCTGGAAGTCCAATCCACCGAGGGTCCGGACGGCCCCCATGAACTGAAAAACATGATGCCCTACTATGAATTGATGTACGAAGTGGATCCGGATGCGACCCTGAAATTCATGCGCCAGCTTTGGACGGCGCACTACGAATGGGACACTTCCGACCTCAACCGGCACGGAAGCTACAGCACCGCCTATGATCAGAATGCTTTCGGGCAGAAAATCCCCGATGACATCATCAAATTTGGGGATGACGGACGTCCGATCATTCCGGAAGACTCGCCCGGGAAGCTCCCCTTTGTCAACTCCGCGACCGACCTTTCCTATGCGGCGCTGACGCTTTCCAGGTACACCCATGACCCGGCTCCGAAAGCTTGGGCGAGATACCTCATGCGCCAGTACAAGCTGGCTAGCGACCCCGTAACTGGGATGACAGTCTATCAGTTCAAGTCGACGCTGATTTCCAAGAGTCCGCAGGAATGCTCGAATCCCGCTTATACAAATTCCGGCTGCGGGGACAGGGCAAGAAGGCAATTCCGCGATTTCGGCGCGATTGCCCGAGAAGCGAACATCGCCTGGAAGAACACGCAGGCCATGTATGTGGACAACATCCTGATGCTCGTCGAGTCGGGAAAGAGATACAACATACCTGAATTCATCGAATGGGCTCGGGAATATCTTGAAGGTTATCTGGAATACGCCTACATCAGAGTGAACGGGCAAAACAAGATCATCCCGATGTTCATCGATGGGACCGTGACCTACGGCTATGTCTTCCCCGAGGTCGGCTACTACGGGCCTTCCAACAGCAGGCTCGACTATGTGGACATGCCGACGACCTACATTCTCCCGATACTTCGGACGGTTCTCAGTCTTGAAAAGAATGAAGACAAAATCGTGCTCTGGAATTATCTCCGCGACATCATCTACACCTTCGGAATCGGCGACATCGGCGAACTGGGAGGCAAGAAACCGAATCTGGATTTGGACACCTCGGTGGACGATCCCTTCGCGCTGATGGCTTTGATCGAACTCTATGAAGCAACCGGAAACATGCAGTATCTCGATGCTGCGAGAACAATAGGGAATAATATTGTAAAAGAGAAATTCCACAGAGGGTTTTTTGTAGAAGATGAGATATTGCTCTATAGTCGCCTCGACCAGCCCGACACGCTTGCGCTTTTGATTTTGGACGGCGTGATCAAGGGCTTCAAAGTCGACGAACTGCCGTTCTATCTGGCGGATTCCGGCTACATCCACGGATATCTCCTGGCTGATGACGGGGTTGTGGAAGACAGGAATTATTCGCATCGCATTATCTATACGAAAACCATTTATGATTGGGAGTGAGCGGATGAAAAAGTTATTTGGAATCATCTCCTTGATTTTCGCAGTTTTGCTGCTTGCGGCCTGTGGGGAGAGCGAGGAAGATATATATACGCTCTTGATGGAAGCGGAAGACCTCTCCGGAATGAAGGCGAAAATGGGCACCGTGATCAGCGAGGACGGTGACTTGGGTCTTCCGAAGGAATACAATGGAGTGGAAATTACTTATAAATCCAGAAACCCGGACATCATCAGCGATGATGGAATCGTTACTCTTCCCGGAGAATGTTGGATTGAAAGCCGGGATCAGAAGGGAGAGAAAAAATTCGAAGGCCTGAACGACAACTGGCCGGTTGTGATTGATGTCACCCTTTCTTATAAGGGGATGGAAAGAACCGCGAAATTATTGTTTGTAGTTGCGCCCAGAGAGGGCTACACCTGCGACAAATACCTAGGATAAAAGGAGGAGAAATGAAAAAGTTTCTGGGAATTCTATGCATTTTGTCGTTTCTGTTTGTGATTGCGGCATGCGACGGCAAGAAAGCCGACCAGAAAAAAGTGGACGAAGTCTATGATTGGCTTGAGCTTCCAAATCTGACAGAGGAACTCACCAATGACAGTCCCAGAATCATCATGCCCACGGAAAGAGAAGGCTACACTGATGTCACCATCACATGGGAAATCGACAAACCCGAGTACATCAGTTATGACGGCGTTATCACCCAGCCTCCCCATGAGGAAGGGGATCAGACGGTCACAATCACTGCGACCATCAAGCTAAACGATATTGAGAAAAAGAAGACCTTCACGGGTAAGGTATTGGCCCTTCCTCCGGTAACCGAAACTCCGGCCCTCCTTGATGAAACATTCAAGGATTATGATGACGGAGAACTTGAGCCCCAGACGAACCGTTGGAGCGTTGTTTCCGGGAAAGCAGGATCATCCAAGTTCACGGTGGTAAGTTCCATCGAAGGCGTGGAGATTCCGGAAGGCTCGAAGGCGTTGAAAGTTGAAGCGTTTACGGAAAGAACGCTCGAAGCTTCAATCAAGCATGACTATGATATTGTTGTTGTAGAAGCGGATTTGATGCAGACCGCATCCTCCGATGGCACTTCCATTCATCTGCAGTCGTATTATAGCAGCCCGCAAGTTGCTTTTGGACTGAACGGTAAGACTCTCTACTACCGCGTCGACAATGGCGAACAGCTCGGCATCACGGTTGAACTAAACAAATGGTACCGTGCCCGCTTTGAGGTCGATTTGAAAAACAAGACCATCGAACTCTTCTATTATGAAAACGGGCAATTGGTTGCGATCACTCCCGGGAAGGTTCCTTACAGTGGCACAACAAGCTTCCAGAGCTTCTACATCAGGACCGGCAGTTCCACGACCTCTGAGTTGAAACCTCCTGCCTACATCACCAACATCAGAATCAACCGTCCCGAGGCAATGCCCCGCCCTGAAGAGGAAGTCAAGCTCGGAGGAATCACCGGCATTGAAGATGTGAACCTCGTATTAGGAACTGAATTCCAACCCGCCGAACCGAAGGTATACAATTATTACGGAACCAAACGCGAGCTTGTGAAGAATGAGGACTACATTCTCGAAATCATCCATGAAATCGATGTGAATGTTCCGGGAGATTATGAAGTAGTCTATAAATTCACAAACAAAAACGATCAAAATGATGTAAAGCAGGTCAAGCAGATCGTTACGGTATATGCAGAAGGGGATCCGAACGAAATCAAGAGCGTCGAATCCACTCAGGCAATCTATCCTGATTGGCTGACGGATGTGACTGTCAAACTCGTTCAGCCCGCGGGAACGCTCTATTACTACCTGAGCGGAAACGAAACCGAAACCTTGGAGACCGTGCTTGAAGGCGAGCAGATTGAAGTTGACAGCGAAAATGTTGTCATTGAAAATCTAGCCATCGGCGACAGCACATACATCCATATCGTAATCTTCCATAACGGTTATACCGATGTCTTCTCGCATCAACTTAACCGTATGAATGTTTTAGAAATATCAACTCCCCAAGAATTCTATGATGCGGTCTTTAATGCTGATTCTAAAGAAAATTACTTCCTGCTGACCGCTAATCTGGACTTTTCAGAATTTGAATGGCAGGGATTGGGACCGAGATTCTACGGTATTCTTGACGGAAACGGATATGCTATTTCGAATTTGACGATTAACGTTCCTGATTCAACCAAGGTTGGAATCTTTACTGAACTTGACGGCGCGACAATCAAAAATTTAGTTTTCGATAATGTAGAAATTTATTCAATGAAAGAACGCGCCGGGATCCTTGCGGGAATCACGACAAATCACGCGACAAACATTGAAAACATCACGGTTTACGGTTCGAAAGTCGTCGTCGGCGATAGCACCACAGAAGGCAAAAACCACTATGCCGGTTTGTTGCTCGGAAGATCAGAAGTCTCAACCGTAATTAGTAACGTCTATGTGAGAGATTCTGAAGTCATTGTTTTCGGAAAATATGTTGGCGGTTTGGTAGGTCAGGTAGAAAAAGCGGATCTGACAATTGAAGATGCCGATGTTGAAATCAAAGTTACCGAGGGTCTAACTAGCGAAGTCGCCGGCGGAATCGTTGGTAGAAATAAAGGCCAACTCACGCTGAGAAGAATCATTGCTAATGTTGAAGTAAACGGAAATAAATACCTCGGCGGTTTCGTCGGTATGAATGATGCTAGTAATTCTTCAACCAAGATTTTTGACTCCTTGATTACTGGTAGTTTGGTTGGCGGTGCAGCTGATAAAGGTGCCGGAGTTATTTGTGGATACTTAAAAAATGGGACAGTTGAAAATGAAAATGTCTGGGCGGTTAATTTTACAGGCGAGAATGAAATATCGCACAGGATCACTGTTGATGAAGACTTCATAATCGAAAGCCTTGACACAGTATCCGTTTCTGTTTGGTGGACGGAAAACATCCCCAGTATCGCAGAATCCGAACTTTGGGATACCGCCGGGTTTGCAACCCTGATCAGGGAAGAGGTTGTGAGATACACGATTACCTTTGTGGTAGAGGATTATGAAATCGATCCGATTCAAGTCCGTGCAAACCAGACAGCAGTTCTCCCCGAACCGGCAAAAGAAGGGTATAAATTCATCGGTTGGTTCCTTGATGAAAATTACGAAACTCCTTTTGATCCGGAAACTGTCATCACTGGTGATTTGACGCTCTACGGAAAATTCGAAGAAATAACCCTGCCGAGTTACACGGTCACATTCGACACGGACGGAGGCAGCACGATTGATTCTGTGACTGTTTACGAGGGCGAAACGGTTGCGAAACCGAATGATCCGGTCAAGGAAGGTTTCGAATTTGCCGGCTGGTACAAGGATTTTGAATATACGGAGGAATTCGATTTTGATACACCGGTCACCGGAAACATCACGCTTTACGCGAAATGGGATCCTTTGATTAAGGTCACTTTCGTTGCGAACGGCGGACAGGTTTTCCTAGGTGATGAGGAAATAAACTATATTTACTTAAAACCCGATTCCCTGCTTCCAGAATTGACGGTTCAAAAA
>JGI24502J29692_10063756_pt1 | contig 10399 bp, 4 predicted proteins | sample BioPla3RNA1_FD_29692 | JGI IMG/M metagenome (IMG submission 29692)
ATTCTCAGTATGCTACTATTAGTTTTATATCTTCTGTGACTCAGGGAAATGCCCAAGTATTGGATAACATTAAGAAATTAACTGATTTTGGTAATGTCACTACTGAGAATATTGTTAAGTTAGCTGAGGTTTTTAGTTCCTTAGATGAAAGACAGAAGAAGGGGCAAAAAGTTCTTGGTTTTTTAAACGCTATAAAGGATTTGGATATAGGAAAACACAGTACATGAGATGACTTGAAAGAAACGTTCGTGGGAAGAACGAGTGGAGTTACATTCAATGAGTTTCTTACTGCAATGATGGGAATCGTTAAAAAAGATGATGATGATAATTATAAAAAAGATGGCAAAGGAAATTATAAAATTCCTTCTGGCTACGGTTTGAATAAGGAAGAATTTACTAATATTGTTAAACTTATCAATAGTTTTGTTGCAGAGGGGTTCGGAGACTATTCTTTTGAGTTAATAGAAAAACTTGGTCAAGCCGCTTTTCAGGCTAGTCCAACTGACATGTTTGCTAATTTCATAAACGCTATAGGTGGCGCAGTAACAGAAGACATGACTGTGGACCAAAGACAGCAGGCTTGAGAAGAAGCTTCTGTGAAAGCCTTTGAATTAACGGATGATTGAATAGCTAAGCAACAAGAACTCTCTTCTGCTCTCATTGACGAGGCTAAAAACCTAACAGACAAGGCTTTAGATACAACTGATCCCGATGAAAGAGATAGATTATTAGAACAAGCTTCTGCTCTACAAAACGATGCATTTATTATAAATCAAGAAATTTCTAAATTTCGTACACAACTAGATGATGCTTTCAGAGTTATGAGGGGAGATCTTACATCAACAGAACTCTGAGACAGGGTAACCGCTGGTAAATCCAGTAAAAAAATGATAGAGGAAATAAAGGAGGCGGCTCTCTCTACCGGTGAGTTCACTAGAGAACAGTATGCAGCACTAGATGATGTAATAATAAGAATGCAAGAGGAGGGTAAGATAAACGACCCTACTGAATTTCTAAGCAAATTAAAAAAAGGAGAAGCAGAGGCTATACGTATTTTAAATGAATACTCTCGTTTAATTACAGATGAAACTCTTGAGAAACTACAAGATAATGTTTGGACGAAACAACAAGCTGTATGAGACGCTGAGAAAAAACTTCGAGACGCAAAAACAGAAAGTGCAAGAAAAGAAGCGCAAGCCGAACTCTTTGAGGCAAGACGGGCACTGGCGGAGGCTAAAAGTCTCGAGGAGGATTTTGCAGAGTCATTAGATAGACAAGATGAATTACTTCGTCGACAACACAAGTTATCTGTTTTACAAATGAGACTGGAACGGACTAATAACGAAAACATTCTTGATACCGTAAAAGAACGAAAGAACATATTAGAAGAAATGGAAAGGCTTTATAACACTCAGCTTGAAGAAGAATATGATAAACAAAGTCGTTTAGTCGGTATTTCTCAAGAAAGACTTGAAGCCTATGTTGAAATGATTAAAACAGGCAAAGAAATGAAAGATATGGAGTGATTCAAGGGGTTGGACAAGGAAGCAATAGAAGCCCTAAATAAAGCCTTGGAAACAATAATGGGGATTGAAAAAGAACTTGAGGACACAGCAAAAACTAGAGAAGAAGATGCTAAAAATTGATATGAAACTCAAATAGATTATCAAAACCAAATAATTAATGCCTACAAGTCACAACTTGAAAAGGAAAGAGACTTACTAAAAGAATCTCTTGATAAACGCAAAACACTTTACCAAAAATATTTTGACTTCCTTGATCAAGAAGACGAGGAAACAGATTTTGAATCTGAACGAAAGCGTCTTCAAGATACTATTGCAAAACTCAGTACAGCGTCTGATGCAGGCTCGCTCGCGCGTCTCAAAGAAGCTCAAGAAGAATTGGCGGAGCTTGAGAAGGATCGCCTGAAGACAGAGCGTCAACAACGTCGTGACGCAATAGAAGTAGGAATAGAAGCTAAGAGTAAGGCTATTGATGATGAGTTTGAAAGAATAACTAGCAATGCACAGGAAATGTGAGAAACTGTATCGCAGATGTCATCCGAGCAAATAGAAAGTCTTATGACTACTTATAACAAAGAGTTTCAAAATGCTACTGATCTGAATAAGGAATATTTGTTGTTAAGTTACACTGAGCTGATGGCGAATGTGAAGAGAATGGCGGGAGATATAGAGGGTGCCGAAAAACTTGATCAAAGGGTAGAAGCCATAAGAAATTTGCAAATTGCACGAAGCTCAGGAGATGCGGAAGCTATAGCGGCCGCACAGGAAGAACTTGATGCATTACCTTATGAGGATGGCGGCAAAGTTACCCATACCGGTCTTGCTATGGTTCACGGCACTCCTTCGAAGCCTGAAGCGTTCTTAAACGCAACTCAAACAATGCTACTTAGTAATTTAGGCACTAATCTTCAAAAAATGGCAATTATGATGAGAAGTGGAGGCGCTATTTCTACCGATGTTAACCGTTCGACGGTGTCTATTGAAGATTTCACAATTAACATTAGTGCCAATATGACCAATGATCAAAATATTCAAAGAACTGGTGAGACACTTGCTGAAATATTCTTCGAAAGAATTCAAGCTAGTGGCATTCCAATTAATCGCAAAAGATAGAGGTGAATCATGCCATTCAGAGACGAATATACGAATTTTAATTTTGATAATCAAGACAGCTCTGCGTTTAAGGTGTGAGTAACCAATAACAGAGACATAAAAATAGCACTTACTCCGGACTTTAGTGATAGCTTCATATCCCCTCAGTTCGGAGGAGTGCGCTACCTAAATGGCACTACAGTTAATAAAACTGATATTACAGTAAACTGTATTGCTATCAATGTTAATATGAATGAATGGAGAGCCATCTGTAATTGGTTGGCCCCTAACAAAATAGGAAAGTTGAATTTTGATTTTAATAAGAACAGTTATTATAATGTTAAGCTAAGCAAAGGTGTAAGTAGTAGTAGTTTTTACAATATGGGAGTCCATGATAAGTTTAATGGAGACTATAGAATTATTGAATTTACTTTGGAATTTACAACAGTTGGGGACTACGCTGCTATTGGTAACACGAATTCGACTTCTTTGGAATGAAAGGAAGAAGCAGATGTTAATTACATAAATAATTATTATTGTAGAAACTATGTTATTGAGCCTCAAGAAATTAGTAATTGAGGGTATGTGGGAAACATTACAATAGATTTTAGGGACGTTGATAGTGGAACATACCAGTTTGGTCCTTATAACAAAGACACCGGTATACATAACATTCTTTTATATATTAATATTAGTGAAAATCAATTTAGGTGAAGTGATGATCAAACTGAGACTTGAAATAACTTTAATGGTCTTTATACCTTCCCGTCGGGATACTATTATTTATCAATTGAGGGTCCGAACGAAGGTCCACCCCTTCCTGTCTTTCAGAAAGCTCATCTTTTTAATGTAGGAGAGTACGATGAATATCCTATTTTAGTTTTGAATGGAATTAAAAAGGGTTTCAAGGTTTATTTTAACAATGACCTGTTTTATCATTATGAGTTTTATCATGATACTAAAAAAAATAATATAGTCATAGACACTAAAACAGGTATCGTTAGTTATAGAGGCCGTCCCTTAGAAGCGTCTCGCTCTTTTGATGGTTCTATTTTAATAAAGAAAGGTTATAACAAGGGGATACCAATTCTTCCCTCTGGTAATCCAGAGTTACACTTGGCTATGATTAAAGAAGAGTTTGATAGTACGACAAGGACTATGAAGTTGCTTTTAGATTATCCATTAATAAATAAATATAACACCACTTCTTTAGGTATTAATATGTTCACAGGGGTTGATAATGATGTTTCCTATTCTACTGACCCCTACAACGTAGGAGAATATCCCTATGAATTAGAAAACTACGTTTCCGCTATTAACTGCGAAGTTATAGACGAGGACAAAAGGATAGTAACGATAGAATTAGGACAATGATTTGGTGACATTGATAGCAATAAATATAACGTGGGAAATAAACTTTATGTGTCCTTCTGTAAACCTAATTTTTTAAGGATAGAAAACTTAGACGACGAAACTTCTTTTATAGGAACTTATTCGTCCGCCTCTAGAGGTGCCGTATAATGAGTTATTTTGATGTCAGCGGTAGAGCTTCTGGCTCTATCCAAATAGCGCATAATGGAATATGACTAAGTACAAATAACGTGTATAGTAGAGACGGAGATATAAGCGCAGGTCAACCTTATTTAGCTCTTACTCTTAAACGTTTTAATAGTACAATAGAAACCGCTCCCACATCAAATAAGTTTCAAGAGTCTGATTATGCTCTCTTGAGGGTTAAAACACCTAATACTGATGGAACCGCTTCTCCAGAAGAAGCGGTGACTGTTAGGTGGGTTCAAAGTGTTTATGGCACTTCTGCTCTAAATTTTAATATTGATGAGTACGTATTAAAAACAAATTGGCTTACTAAAAACAGAGAGTTAGAAAATCAAATTCAAATTAATATAGAGGCCATTTTCAATTTACAAGAAAGAGTAGCTGATATAGAAATTAATGATACCATACACGATGAGAAATTATTAAAGCTAAATCAATTAGTGGATTGGGGAAAGGGGACTGAAAAAGACCCTATGGCAACAGGACTTATTGAAAGCGGCTTAATTTTATATGGCGGTAGGGCCGCTGGATGAGGATAAAATGGTTATTTTAATTGGTATGATAGAAGTGTCTACTGCATTGGGAATTCTAGTAACTCTTTTTGGTTTTTTAACCCCACCAATTATGAAAATAGTAAAGAGATATAAAAAATGCAAAGCAGAGCAAAAGAGGCGAAATGATATAATAGACTCCCTTCCATCTACATTAGAAAAAATAGAAAGGCGTCTTATTACTAATGAAACTTATCTTGCTTCTACTAAAAAGCAATTCGATAAATTTGAAGTTCATCAACTCAAGTACATTATTAACGACGCGTTTTTTGGATATGAAACAGTAGATGAGATACCTCAAGAAGTTCTGGTTAATGCTTCGGAATGTTGTGATTCGTATCTAAGTAAAGGTTTAAATCATGAAATTGGGGCTCGTTGTAAAATTATATACAAAGAAATAGAACGTCGTGAGTTAGAAAAATCACAACAAAAAGAAAAAAAGGAGTGTGATATAGATGAACACGAATAAACTTCCTAATCTTGGTAGTACAGGCTGGGGTAAATCGTTAAATGACTATATAGAGGGTATTGAGACCAGGGTGTCTGATCTTGAACATGGCTTAAGTGAAGCTAGAGATCCAGAGAGGGTATTTAATATCAGTTCTGGTGTAGTTGGATTCGGCGGAAAAATGAAACAGGGAGATGATGTTTTAGAGAGCGGGGAAGAGTTAGATGACGAGACTTCTTACTTCTGAGAAGGGGATGTTTTCTTCAAAGATACAGGGGATGGTTCCCCTCTTAATGTTTATATGGATGAAGATACTAGTTTTTCTCTGGAAGATCTCGGAGCTCTCGAAATAGGATGGAATCCCGTATATCTTTTTTTAAATGATGATGGCAATGTTATTTATCGTGTAGATAGCACTAATGCCTATCTAACCCATCCTCTTGTGATATTACTTGGTTTTATATTCTACGATGGGTCTGAAAAGTATTGATATTATAAAACTAGTAGGAGCGAGGAGAACACTTATGAAAAGCGTTTTATGTTGACCAAGCCACTTGCAAAGTTTAATTCTACCTTTAGTGTCGGGGTTAATGGAAATAGGTATGCTATAATTGGAAAAAAAGTTGGCACGGCGAACCCCACTTTAACATTGAACGCCATGGGAATAAACTATGAAAACAGCTCTATTTCCTCCGAGGAACTTGTAAGGGGACCTGATTATAAAGAGTTTACAGTGAAGGAAGACACCCCTATTATTTGGGCAACCACTAATTCAATCACTTTCGGAACTAGTGATGGTTTTGAACTTTCAAGTGACAGGTCTATTCATAGAGTTTATTTTAGCAATATAGGTTATTATGTCATACAGAGTGAAAAGTATAGTGGAAACGATGATTATTCTTCTGTGGTAAGTTATGGATTTCAACCTATGAATACCAATCTTGAGCGATACGGCGACTTGGTAGAACTCTTTAGATTTGTTACAGTAGGGGCAGAAGAGGAAGGGGACTTTATCAATGTTTACCAGGCAATAGGCAGTGGTATTCCTCCTGTAGATAGCTTTGGAGTGGTGCCCGAAGTTAATTATATTAGTAGGGAGGGTTCTAATAATATTCAATTTACAGATAGCAACAATAATTATTTTACATTAGTTGGAAGAAACTATGGTTATTCTCCTAAAAAAGTATACTTTAATTTTGGAAGTGAATCAGAAGAAGAGGAATATAACGTGTTATTTAATGACACTCTTTTTGACGGTAATTTGGGGCATATTAGTTTTCGAGATGCTGGCGGCGACACTGATTATAGGTTTACTCCTAACAATTTAAGCTTAACGCTTAGCCAAAATAGATATATTAAGATGGGAATTGCGAGCGGATTCCCTGGTATAGAACTAAAGAATGGCAATAGTGTTGTTAGTATGGATAATAATAGACTAGGGCTGCAAAATGGTGAAAGCAACATTGTTCTTGCTGATAATGGTAATATTGATTTAAGCAGTCAGAATATTAATTTAAATGCTGTTAGTGTAGAAATAGAGGCACCTAGTGTAGAGATTGAGTCTTCTGATGTAGAGATTGCGTCTCCTAATGTAAATATTGCATCTTCTAGTGTAGATATTGAGTCTTCTGATATAAAAATAAGAGCGAAGAAAGATTTCTGACCAGAAAAACTGATAAGTTCTGTGCAGTATGTTTTCGATCCTCGAGAATATGGAGGGTGCCTTTTGGCGGATCGTTGTATGGGAGCCCATCGTGGTTTTGCTCCCCAACTGGATGATGAGGCTGAATCGTCTGAAATGGACATCAATCAAGCGCTTTACAAAACTGAGGACGATAACTGATGTTTGGGACTCTGAGCGGTAGAAGGAAAAGATGTGGTGTCACAATGGGATTCCACATACCTAGTGGTGATTACACGCTCTCCCGGAGAGGAAGAATATAAATTTGATTTTGTGAGGTGGGTTGAGTATCACGCCACTGCAGAAAAGGCCGATCCTTTTGTTTTTTCCGTCTTTCCTCATGACACCGCTTCTTTAACTGAGGCATGAGGGAATGAGGAAAATGACGCCTTTTATCAACGTAACAAAATAACCATCAAGAGCGAATCAACGACAGATATAGATAGTGCTTTATCTGTTTCGGGAAATCTAGAAGTGGGCGGAAATCTAGAGGTAGACGGCGACATATCTACTCCATCGGGTTTACAAATAGGATCACCTAATTATAAATTGGTATTTTTAAGTGGTGAAGTCGAATTAAAAACGGAGTACACTGAAATTTCACCGAATAAATATACAGTTCATTGGAAAAATGGAACAAAAAAATATCTACTTAACAATTTCCCAGTATTGGGACAGAGAGCCTTTAAAGCTATAGTTTCTTTAGAACAAATAAATGGAAATATAGTGGATTACGAAACCTTTTGATATGGAAATTTTCCACTCCATGTAGAACTTGGGGTTGGTGCATACGATGTGAGGGTGGTAGAAATGACGTCTAGTGGAGTTCTTTTAGGGTTATATGAAAGTTCATCGGGTGATAAACTCGGACAGGATGAGGACCGTAATGTTCAAGTAACAATTCCTAAGTTCACCGGTTGAGCGTGAGAAGTCATTTCTTAAGGAACATAACATGAAAAACTTTAAAATCTCTATCCTTCAACTAAACGGCTCAACCTACACCTCCATTCCAATTGGACAATCATCCTCAACTATCAACTCCTCACCATTCACTACCTATAACGAAAAACTAACTCAAAAAACCAATTCGCAACAAGAACTTTCCTTCTCTATGACACTCTACTACAACCAACAACGTAACCCCTTCTGAGATATGCTTCTCAATAATCAATACTTACGTCTTTTACTCTTAACCAATGATGAAATTGATGAGTCAATCGATTTCATCATCACTAAGATAACACCGACTATATCACCATCCAATATCAGTTATTCCATAACAGCTCAAGATCTATTTTCTTACCAACTATCTAAACAAGGAATAGGGTTAACCTATAAAACTGAAATTCCCCTTCAGATAAATGAACTAGCCACCAACATTCTAAAAGAAAGTAATGTAACCCACTGAAAAGTGGATCCCCTTCTTGAGCAAAAAGTATTTCCTGACTTTCCGAACACCCTTTATGAATCAGGTACTTATGAGCGCATGAAGTGTTCGCTAGATCTTTCAGGATCAACTTGCTACAACGCTCTTGTAGAAATAGCCAATCTATTCAATGCTATCATCCGAGTTTCCTATAACGAAAATAAGCCTGGCGGGACTATTTATTTCATCAACAAAGATCGTATTCAATTTAAAGGATATCGCTTGCTACCAACTGTTAATCTCAACGCTTTTACTTTTAACAAAGACTCATCCAACTTCAGTAGTCTTATGTATGTTACGGGTGGACAAGACGCGGAGGGTGCTATGGTTTCCATAATTCCAACTATGCCTTCTATGATTTCGGAATGGTTGGATATGTATCAGGTTTACGAGGAGTTGCCAAGTCCTCAGTTGCATAACTATCCAGTGGCGGTAGCTAGAGAGGGAAATAACACAAAACTCTACTCCCTTAACATTACAAAGGGAACGAGTGACAACAGGTTCTTAGGGCTGTACGAAGAATATGGGGTAGGAGAAGAATTACAATGCTCTATAACTTTTGATGATCCCTATAACGCAAGCGACTCTTATCAGGTAATTATGGAAGGGACTGGGACCCCAAAGTCTTTTGTTGCCTCTTCTACCTTTGGTGCCTCTCTGAATCAAACAGTGGTTAATATCAACATAACCTTAGAGGAAGAAGGAACAGTATATCTGACCCTTCTCAAAAACGGAGACATCGTCGCGAACTCTCGACCCTTTTTAATTAAGTACGCTACCTGAGTAGAAGGTCCGCTATTCTCTCCATGAGAAGAAGAAAAGAACTTCACCAACCTCGTGTCAAGAATATGAAATGATGACAACGTAAAAAAATGACGTAATACTGAAGGCAACACCTTGGTAGATATTCGAAACTATTGTTTTATGATACAAAATAATGTTAAAGCCGTAGGGGAGTTCCTATATAACTTTGACTACTTCTATGAAAATGATATGATGGATGAAGAAACCTATCAAGCTCTCGAGAGAATGTTTTCGCTTAATCTCCGTAATGCTAATCTTAAAACCCAGATACTTACCAAACAATATAATTCTTTGAGTTACTTGTTACGTCAATTAGTGCAAAGGGAGGAAGAGCTTGTATCATTAGTCTCAACAGCTTTTGAGCAAATATATGAATACTATAAAGAAGGTACGGACTTGAATACTACCATCAGTTCCGCTCTATATTCATCGAAGAACCCTGCTCTAACAAGTGAGATAGAACAAATTATTAGAGGCTCTTTTGATCAGTCTCTTTCACCAGATGTAGAATCATCTTCTGACGAAGAAGACCCAGACATAACTACCCTACAACAAAACTGTTATAATCAGATAACACTTGCAATACAAGATTTAGTTTCTACTGTTTGAACTGAGAAGTATTTTCGTTTAGCCTTCATGATGTATGGAACTAACTATTTTCAAGAGTTGCGTGAAACAAATCGTAAGAAGCGACAAGAATATACGAATAACTACTTCGACTACTTGGACAAAGCTCAAGAGATTTTAAATCAGGTTGAGGGTAAAGACGAACAAGAGAAAATTAATAATCTTACCTATCTTCAACAATGTGATTATTATTATTATATAGGTAAAGCAGATGGAATTGCTCATCTTGCAGATTTCTACTATAATGAAGCGGGAGAGGTGAATAGAACAAGTGGGGAGGGAGACTATCCATTCTTAAAGTTGGGCTACTATGGTTGTTATAATCTTTTAATAGGACAACTTGTTTTACTTAATAATAAGAACTACAACAACATTCTCACTTCCTATACTTGATACGACTCCTCAATAGTGAAGAGACTAGAAGAGCAGGAGAGAATTCGAAAAGAAATATGAGCCACCATTTACGAAAACTATAGTCCCTATATTATAGAAAGTAGTTATAATGACTCGACGCAACTAACTTCATCAGGACTATACGGCGCTGCCGTTAAACAGTTTGCAACATTATGTTATCCTACTGTGGATTATAGTGCAACAATAATAGACTATAGCATGATAACAGATGCAAACTATGACACTATTCAAATAGGTGATAAAGTAAAGGTCTATAATGATTTGCTTTTTCAAAAG
>JGI24502J29692_10061186_pt1 | contig 10357 bp, 8 predicted proteins | sample BioPla3RNA1_FD_29692 | JGI IMG/M metagenome (IMG submission 29692)
AAAAGATTTAACATACTTATGGATGAACGCATAGAAAAACTGACCCTTATGGCGTCGCAATTGCGTCGTGACGTGGTCAATGCGGTATATTACGCCAAGGACGGCCATCCCGGGCCCTGTATGTCGGCTGCCGATTTGATGGCCGTCTTGTATTTTGATTTATTGCGGCTTAATCCCGAAGATCCTTCCTGGATAGATCGCGACCGTTTTATCTTGTCCAAGGGGCATGCCTGTCCTTTGTGGTATGCCGCTTTGGCTCGCAGGGGCTATTTCCCTCCCGTGGAGCTCAAAACCCTCAGGGTGCTGGGTTCCAGGTTGCAAGGCCATCCGGATTTGAAAAAGACTCCGGGGGTGGACGCCAATTCCGGTTCGCTGGGACACGGCCTGTCGCAAGCTTGCGGCCTGGCGATTGCAGCCCGTAAACGGGGTTCGGATAGCCTGAATGTGGTGATTACCGGCGACGGAGAACTCAACGAAGGCATAGTATGGGAAGCGGCTATGGCTATTGCCCATCTAAAGCTGACCAACGTCATTGCCATAGTCGACAACAACGGCATGCAAAGCGGAGGCAAGGTGGAAAAGGTGAGTGGCCTGTATCCCCTGCGCGAAAAATGGGAAGCCTTTGGCTGGTATGTAGTTGAAGAAGACGGACACGATATCAGTCGGCTTTTGCCCGTGCTCGAAAGAGCCTTTCAACGGGGCAGAGCAACGCGAGAAGAACGTCAGGGAATGAGCCTGCTGCCCGATCATCTCAGGCGGGGACGGGCTTCGGCGGGCGTGCCGCATCCCGATCAGCCCGTGGTGCTGATTGCACATACTCTTAAAGGGAAGGGTGTTCCCTATATGGAAGGCGATAATTCCTGGCATAAACGGGTGCCTACCGACGAAGAACATCAATTGGCTTTATCAATTTTGGGAGGAGAAGATCTTGAATAATGTATCGAGTACCCGTGTGGGTTTTATGCAGGGCCTGGAGGCTCTGGCAGAAGAAGACGACAGAATAATGCTGGTTTGTGCCGACAGCCTCAAGGCTATGCGTGCAGACCCTTTTCTGGAGAAATTTCCCGACAGGGTGGTGGAGCTGGGCATAGCGGAGCAAAATGCGGCCGGTGTATCGGCCGGTCTGGCCTTGGGCGGATTGATTCCCTATTTTGCCACTTATGCGGGCTTTATCACCATGCGGGCCTGTGAGCAGATCCGTACTTTTATTGCCTATCCCAACCTGGATGTGAAGATGGTGGGGATCAACGGCGGTCTGGCGGCCGGCGAACGCGAAGGGGTGAGTCATCAGTTTTTTGAAGATTTGGCCATTATGCGCAGCATTCCCAATATAACCGTTCTGGTGCCGGCCGATGCCGGTCAGGCCCGTCAGGCGGCAAAGGCGGCAGCCGAAATTCCCGGACCGGTGTACATCCGTCTGGGCAGCGGCCGCGATCCGGTGATTTTTGACGATAAACAGCCCTTTGTGCCGGGCAAGATCCACGTCCTGGAACAAAGGGGCAACGATTTGGTCTTTTTTTGCAACGGCCTGATGATTCCCCGGGTGCTGGTAGCTTCGGCTTTATTGGAAGCCAAAGGCATAGCCTGTACCGTGGTCGAAGTGCATACCCTCAAACCCCTGGATACGGAGGCTATAGTTGAACTTTTGAAAGATTGCCGGGCAGCGGTAACGGCCGAAGACCACAACATAATAGGCGGTCTGGGTTCGGCCATCATGGAATGTGCTGCCGAGCATTGCCCGGTGCCTGTGGCCCGCATCGGTTTGCGCGACGTCTTTCCGGGTTCGGGTCATCCCGAGGCCCTGCTCGATTTTTACGGCATGAGTGTGAACGATATAGTGGAGGCCGCCATCAGCACCATCAACAGAAAACCCAACCCTTTTCCAAACGAAGAATAATATGCAAACAGGTTATTTTAAAAAAATAAAAGAACAAACAGCTACTCGGCTGTGGATCAATAATCCGACCATAGGGGATGTGCGCCACGGGCTGGAAGCAGGAGCCATCCATTGTACCACCAATCCCACTTATGCTGCTCGTATGCTGCGCGAAGCCGAAAGCCGGGACTTTGCTCTGGGGGTGATAGACACCGTGTTGGCCGCTTGTCCCGACGACGATAAAGCCGCTGCGATTATCCAACGCCGGCTGGTTGCGGAGATGGCCAAAGGCTTTATGCCGCATTTCGAAGCCACCAAAAACAAAGAAGGTTTGGTGTCCATACAAATGGATCCCCGTTTCGAAGAAGATGCTGCGGCTATTGTGGCCGAAGCCCTTGCCGATTTTGCTCTTATTCCCAACGCTATAGCCAAAATTCCCGTGATTCCTTCGGGTCTTGTGGCCATCGATTGCCTGGTCAGGCTGAACAAACCGGTGATCGCCACCGAAATTATGGGCATAGCTCAGGCACTGGCTGCCTGCGAGGTATATAAACGGGCTTCCGAAGAATCGGGTTTTTCTCCCGCCTTTTTTGTGACCCATATTTCGGGCATCCTCGACGAGGAGCTCAAAGCTGAGGCCGAAGCTCTGGGCGTGGAAGTCAGTAGCGAAGCGATGTATATTGCCGGCTGTGCCGTAGCCAAAAAACAATACCGCCTGATGAAGGAGCGAAACTTACCGGGTATTTTACTCGGCGGAGGTGCCCGTGGCACCCGGCACTTTACCGAATTTGTAGGCGGAGATTTGCATATAACGCTCAACTGGGCCGGAACAGCTCTGGAGTTGGAGCAGAACCCTCCGGCTTTGGAATCGCGCATCGATGCGCCGGTACCACAGAAACTTATTGATGAACTCAAAGCTAAGTTGCCGACCTTTGCCCGTGCCTACGACGAAAAGGGATTAAAGCCCGAAGAATTTCACCATTTCGCGCCGGTGGTTCGTTTTCGCAATCAGTTCCTGAAGGGCTGGGATGCATTGCTGGCGACCATTCGCGAACGCCGGGCTCTCAGGGTTAACGTGCAACGCTCCTATTGTAAACTGGGTGAACACAAGCCCGTAGAGATACGTCCGGGCATTTTTCGTTCTACCTTGGTTTACAACGCCGAAAACATGCTTTGTCACTTTTTCGAAAAAGAAGGCGCTCGTGTAGACCTGCATACGCACCACGCCATTCAGAGCGGCTATGTGCTGCGGGGCAAGTTGCTGTTTTTTGATGCCGAGGGCAATGAACATATTCTGTTGCCCGGGCATGGCTATTTGTTCGGTTCCAACGAACCCCACGGTTCGGTGGCACTGGAGGAATCGGAAATCATCGAGATCTTTACGCCGGGAAGGCCGGAATATTTGGATAAAGAATAATTCGATACATCAATTCACTAAAAAATAAAACACATATGACCAGAGTTTTTGCCGTTCATACGGCCACTGCATTAATTGAGCCTATTACGGCTTTGTTTAAAGAACACCTGCCTCAGGTGAAGTTGAACCACATTGCCGACGACAGCCTGATTCAGGAAGTCATTGCCGAAGGTAGGGTGACGCCTGCCGTTAAGCGCCGTATGCTGGCCTGCTATTACGCAGCCGTGGATGCCGGTGCCGACTATATTTTCAATACCTGCTCTTCGGTGGGTGATGTGGCCGATACGGCCCGGTTTTTTATGCCCGTGCCCCTGATCCGCATCGACGAACAAATGGCCCTCAAAGCCATAAGCCTCTCTGCCCGCATTGGCGTACTGGCAACTCTGCCCACTACTTTGCAGCCCACAGCCGACTTGCTCGAACGTTTGGCAGCCCAACAGGGCAAAAAGATTGAGTTGGTAGACGGCCTGGCCAAAGGGGCTTTTCAGGCTGCCATGGGCGGCAATCCCCAAAAGCATGACGAGCTTATTTTGGAAGCTTCCAAAACGGTGGCCCCCAAGGTAGATGTAATCGTGTTGGCTCAGGGATCCATGGCCCGCATGGAAACCAAATTGGCAGCCGAAACCGGCAAAACCGTTTTATCCAGTCCTCTCCTTGGAGTGTTGGGTCTTAAAAAACTTATTGGATAAGAAGCCATGAAAAAAAGGAATATTCTGCTGATTTTTCTGGTCTTTATAGGAGTGATTACTTTCCTCGACCGCATCAATATTTCGGTGGCGGGCACCAGTATTATGGCCGACCTGGGGCTGACTCACAAGCAATGGGGTTGGGTGCTGAGTGCCTTTATCATATCCTACGGACTTTTGCAACTCCCTCTGGGTCTGTTGGGCGACCGCAAAGGTCAGCGCAAGGTGTTGGCCGTTATTGTGCTTTGGTGGTCGGTGTTTACCGGTTTGACGGGGATGGCCGGCGGCTTTATTTCGCTGTTGTTTATCCGTTTTGCCTTTGGTATCGGGGAGGCCGGAGCTTATCCTTGTATGACCGGAGCCATAGGGCGTTGGTTTCCTAAATCCGAAAACGCCAGAGCTCAGGGCTATATCTGGGCGGCCAGCCGGGTGGGAGGGGCCTTGACTCCCTTTATTGTGATTCCTGTCATTGTGCACCTGGGCTGGCGCGAGGCCTTCTATATTCTGGGAGCTTTGGGCGTGGTCTGGGTGATTGCCTGGTACTGGTGGTTTCGCGATAATCCCGCCGACAAAAAGGGCATCACTCCTGCTGAGCTGGCCGAGCTCGACGATAAACCCAAAGTGGAAGTAGCTAAACAAAAAGTGCCTTGGGGGGCTATACTGCACAGTAAACAATTCTGGCTGATCCTCGCCATGTATTTCTTTTACGCCTGGGGCAGCTGGTTTTTCTTTTCGTGGTTCCCCACTTTTATGGAAGAAGGCCGGGGCTTTTCAAAGGCCGCTCTCACCTACGCCGTAGCCGTGCCCTTTTTGATGAGTGTGGCCGGGAATATTACCGGCGGCTACCTGAGCGATCGTTTTTCGAAAAAGTACGGGCTCAAAAAAGGCCGTCGCCTGCTGGGAGTAGGCGGTTTGGCGGCTTCGGCGGTGTTTATGTTTTTGGCTGCCTTTATTCCGGGCAAGATGCAGGTGTTTATTTTCCTTTCGCTCTGTTTCGGGGTGATCGACCTGATGTTGCCCAGTGCCTGGGCTATTTGTCTGGACATCGGTAAGCAATACGCCGGAGCCATATCGGGTGCCATGAACACAGCCGGCAACATCGGCGGTTTTGTTTGTGCCACTATTTTTGGCTATCTCGTCTCGGGCACGGGTAATTACAATTCCCCCTTGTTTGTGATCGCCGGTATGTTGGTAATCAGTGCTTTACTGTTTACACGCATTGACGCTTCCAAACCCTTGCTGCCCGAGGATCAAGCTGAACCTTTGCCGCAAAAAAACTAAGGGGCAAGCCTGGCCGGTTTTGTCCAAGCGATTTTAAAACCAAAAATATTTTAACTCAGATACTATGACGAAAGTAGCCTTGATTACCGGTATTACCGGTCAGGACGGGTCTTTTCTGGCCGAATTCCTGCTCGAAAAGAATTACGAAGTACACGGCACCATTCGCCGCAGCTCCTCTTTCAATACCGGTCGTATCGAACATCTTTACCTCGATGAATGGGTACGCGACATGAAACGCAAACGGCTCATCAATCTGCATTACGCCGATATGACCGATTCGAGTTCGCTCATTCGGGTGATTCAGACCGTTAAACCGGACGAAATTTACAATCTGGCGGCCCAGTCGCACGTCAAGGTCAGTTTCGATGTGCCGGAATACACGGCCGAATCCGATGCCGTAGGTACCTTGCGTCTACTGGAGGCTGTCCGTATCCTGGGTCTGGAAAAAAACACCCGCATTTACCAGGCTTCTACTTCGGAGCTTTACGGCCTGGTGCAGGAAGTGCCGCAAAAAGAAACCACACCTTTCTATCCCCGCAGTCCTTACGGGGTGGCCAAGCAATACGGCTTTTGGATTACCAAAAATTACCGCGAAGCCTATGGTATGTTTGCCGTGAACGGTATTTTGTTCAACCACGAGAGCGAAAGGCGGGGGGAGACTTTTGTTACCCGCAAGATCACGCTGGCTGCCGCCCGTATTGCCCAGGGACATCAGGACAAGCTCTATCTGGGTAATTTATCGGCCCGCAGGGATTGGGGTTATGCCAAAGATTATGTGGAATGTATGTGGCTGATGCTGCAACATCATACGCCCGAGGATTTTGTTATTGCCACGGGGCAGATGCATACCGTGAGGGAATTTTGTACGCTGGCTTTCGAAGAAGCAGGCATATCGTTGCGCTGGGAAGGCGAGGGTGTAGAGGAAAAGGGTATCGACATTAAATCCGGCAAAGTGCTGGTCGAAGTCGATCCCAAGTATTTCCGTCCCGCCGAAGTGGAACAATTGATGGGCGATCCCTCCAAAGCAAAAAAACTCTTGGGCTGGAATCCCACCCGGACATCTTTCGAAGACCTGGTGAAGCTGATGGTAAAGCACGACATGCGCTTTGTAAAAAAACTCTATCTCAAATCGCAGTTGGATTGACCGGAATAGTATGGAAAAACACAGTAAGATCTACGTTGCCGGNCACCGGGGACTGGTAGGCTCGGCCATCTGGAACAATCTTTTATCCAAAGGCTATACCCGCTTGCTGGGACGAAGCCACGCTGAGCTCGATTTGATGGAAGGCCCTGCGGTGGAGGCTTTTTTTGCAGCCGAACAGCCGGAATACGCGGTGTTGGCGGCTGCTCATGTGGGCGGCATTCAGGCCAACAATGTGTACAGGGCCGACTTTATCTACCGCAACCTGCAAATCCAGCAAAACATCATAGGAGCGGCTTATCGTCATAAGGTCAAAAAATTTTTGTTTTTGGGCAGCACCTGCATATATCCCCGCGATGCGGCCCAGCCCATCCGCGAGGAAGCCTTGTTGACCGGCCCTTTGGAATACACCAACGAACCCTATGCCATTGCCAAGATTGCCGGACTTAAGCTTTGTGAAAGTTTCAACCTGCAATACGGCACCAATTTTATTGCGGTAATGCCTACCAATCTCTACGGCCCTAACGATAATTTTGACCTGGAACGCAGCCATGTGTTGCCGGCTATGGTTCGCAAGATTTTTTTGGCCGATTGCCTGCTCAGGGGCGATGAAACCCTTTTGCGCCGCGATCTGGACAGCCGTCCGGTAGAAGGCTTCGACGGCAAGACTCCTTTGCCTGAGATTAAGATTTTGCTGCAAAAGTACGGCATTTATCCCGATCGCCTGGAGCTTTGGGGCACGGGAAAACCCTTGAGGGAATTCCTCTGGAGCGAAGACATGGCCGATGCCTGTGTCTTTATTATGGAAAGGGTCGATTCCGAAGACCTGCGACCCAAAGATCACTCGGCCGAAGTGCGCAATTGCCACATCAACATAGGTACGGGCAAAGAAATCAGTATAGCCGCTCTGGCTGCTATGATTGCAGAAAAAACAGGCTATACCGGCAAGATAAGTTTCGATGCTTCCAAACCCGACGGCACCATGCGTAAACTTTGCGATGTGAGTAAATTGCATAAACTCGGCTGGCAACACCGGGTGGATATTTCCGAAGGTTTGGTCAGAATACTCGACTGGTACCGCCGCAGCTTGTAGATTTAATTCATAAAAAAAAGTCGTTTTCGGTTTTGGAGTTGTATCTTTGATATCCCAAATGCCTAATGATGTTTAATCCCCAAAAATATGCCATTCCGGATCGAAGGATGCAGCCTTTTATCGATCCGGACGAGATACGTGCTTGCCTGCAGAATGCCAGACCCGATGCCCGGGCGGTACGCGACACGATAGCCCGCTCGCTTTCCCGCGAACGCCTCAGTATGCAGGAAACCGCCTTGCTGTTAAACGCCGAAGATCCCGAGTTGATCGAAGAAATCAAAGAGGGTGCCCGGCAACTCAAACGCGAAATTTACGGTAATCGAATCGTATTGTTTGCTCCTCTGTACATCGGCAATAAATGTATAAACGATTGCGTGTATTGCGGTTTCAGGGCTTCCAATCGCGAGGCTGTGCGTAAAACCCTGAGCGACGAAGAAATCGTTCAGGAAATAGAAAGCCTCGAAGATCAGGGACAAAAGCGCCTGATTTTGGTTTATGGCGAGCACCCCGATTACGATGCGCATTACATAGCCCATACCGTGAAGTTGGCTTACGGCGTAAAAAAAGGCCGGGGCGAGATCAGGCGGGTCAATATCAATGCCGCTCCTTTGGACATAGAAGGTTTTCGTGTGGTAAAAACTGCGGGTATAGGTACTTATCAGATTTTTCAGGAAACCTACGATCCTCAGGCTTATTCTTTGTATCACCGGGGGCATAAGGCCGATTACGCTTATCGCCTCACGGCCCTGGATCGTGCGCAGGAGGCCGGTATAGACGATGTGGGCATAGGTGCGCTCTTTGGGCTTTACGACTGGAAATTCGAGGTTCTGGGCCTGCTCAGGCATACCAACCACCTGGAAGCTTGCTACAAAGTAGGGCCGCATACTATTTCTTTCCCCAGGATTAAGGATGCCTCGGCCCGTCAGGTAGATGGTCGTTATTTTGTGTCCGACAGTGATTTCGTCCGTTTGGTGTCTATTCTTCGCCTGGCAGTGCCTTATACCGGACTGATTCTAACCGCCCGCGAACCGGCGGCTTTGCGCGATGAACTGATTCAATTCGGGGTGTCGCAGATAGACGGAGGTACCAAAATAGAAATCGGAGCTTATGCCGAAGCGCAGAACCGGCATAAAGACCTGCGCCGGGGTCAGTTCCTTATAAACGATGACCGCCCGCTCAACGATATTATCGATGAATTGATAAGCATGGATATGATTCCTTCTTTTTGTACCTCATGTTACCGTATGGGCAGAACGGGCGAACATTTTATGGAGTTTTCGGTGCCGGGCTTTATCAAGCGCTATTGCACCCCCAATGCCATACTTACCCTGGCTGAGTACCTGTTGGATTACGCGCCCGAACACACTTCCCGCAAAGGCTGGGAGCTGATAGAGCGGGAGATGGCCCGGATGGACGAAGGTCCCGTAAAAAAGAAGCTGGAACAAAAATTGGAGCTGTTGAAGTCGGGACAACGCGATTGTTATTTTTAAGTTCAAAGCTCTGGATATGGCTATTATCCCCGGAAACGACCTGAAACCTCATATCGGAATCTTTGGCCGGATGAATGTGGGCAAAAGTTCCGTTATCAATGCCCTGACCGGCCGAAAACAAGCTATAGTGTCGGCCGTACCCGGAACCACCACCGACCCGGTGCGCAAGGCTATGGAACTGGGCGGGTTGGGTCCCTGTGTGTTTATAGACACGGCCGGTACGGACGATTCGACGGAGTTGGGCCGGCAAAGGGTGGACAAAAGCCTCGAAGTCTTGTCGGAAATGGATCTGGCTTTGATCCTTTTCAGCGAAAACAAGTTGGAAGAACCTGAACTCCTGTTGCTGGAACGTTGCCGCCATCTGGGAATTCCCTGCTTGCTGTTGCACAACAAATCCGACATACAAGCCCTGAACCGGGCAGTACTGCCTGCCGTCGAGGATAGTATTCCGGTGTTGGAATTCAGTGCTTTGTATCCGGAAAAATACCTTCCGGCGTTGTTGAAGGCGATGGGGCAATTGCTTCCCGAAACCTCAGCTCAGCCGGATTCGCTGTTTAAAGGCATAGTGAACAGGGGCGATTTGGTGCTGTTGGTAATACCCATCGACCGGGGAGCGCCCAAAGGGCGGCTGATCCTGCCCCAGGTGATGGCTATACGCGATTTGTTGGACAACGAGGCTTTTTGTGTGGTGCTCAAAGAAACTCAGCTTGAGGACTATTTGAACAGTAGTGGTGCAAGGCCTGCCCTGGTTATTACCGACAGCAGCGTCTTCGATCAGGTAAACAAACTATTGCCGCCCCATATTCCCCTGAGCAGTTTCAGCATTGCCTTTGCGCGATTGCGAGGTCCCTTCGAAGATTATATTAAGGGAACCCCCTACCTGGATAAACTACAGGATGGAGATCGCGTGCTTATTCGGGAGGCCTGCACTCATTTACCCAGTTGCCAGGACATAGGCCGGGTGAAGTTGCCCGCCTGGATACGCCGCTACACGGGCAAACAACTCGAAATCGAATTGTGTCCGGCCAACAACAAAGCCCTTTACCCCATGGCCTCTTACGCTATGGTGATTCAGTGCGGAGCATGTATGAGTACTCCCCGGCAAGTCAGGGCCGGCCTGGCCGAAGCCATGGCTGGCGGGGTTCCCCTGAGTAACTACGGACTGGCCATTGCCTGGATGAACGGTATTTTCGACCGGGTGGTCAGCCCTTTTGTTAAACTCTGAATCTGCGGTTTATGGATGCTCAGGTTTCGTTTTTTACCAACCATCCTCCTTCGGAAGAAGAATTGGCCTATTGGCTGGAGCCGGGTTCTGTCGAAAAAGACCGGCAATTGTTCGACCGGGCCTATGCTGCCAAAATCGAGAATCCGGG
>JGI24502J29692_10040351_pt1 | contig 10354 bp, 14 predicted proteins | sample BioPla3RNA1_FD_29692 | JGI IMG/M metagenome (IMG submission 29692)
CAACAGTTGCTCAAGCATTTGGCAGGGGAAACAGCCTCCTGTTATAAACATAAATTTATAGAATATTAGGAGAACAAAAAATGAAAAGTGAACATATTACAAACCGGACCTGTTGTTGTGTATCCGAAACACCATCCTCCATAACCCATCTTCATGTTGAGTGTAATCATCATTATGTGGTAGATGTTAAGAGCGGGATAATTATTTCGTATTGTGATAGATGTGGGCAAATTAAGATGCAAACACCTGTTTCATGGGGACAGCCTTCCTGTATTGAACCCTCAACTGGACAAAATCCTTCTGAGCACATACCAACTACAATATCCTCCCCTCAGGACCTGCCTAACACGATAACTACTACTGATTTCTGGGATTACTGGTATGAAGAAAGTGCGGGGAAGAAGGGATCTATGGGAAAGAAGGAGAACAATGAACCTACAAAACTATAATGAAAATAGTATCAAGACCCTGGCCCCTCGCGAAGCGGTTCGTGAAAACTATGCAATGTATATTGGTGATAACACCTCAAGAGGCTTTCACCATCTACTTACTGAGATAGTTGCGAATGCAATGGATGAGGCGGCGTCTGGTTTCGGCAATATCATTAAGGTGGAGATTGATACAAAACAAAATAAAGCCTCTGTTATAGACAGAGGACGCGGTATTCCTTTCAGAATGAACAGTGAAGGAAAGTATGCAATTAAAGAAATGTGTACTAGCCTCCACAGTGGTGGAAAATTCGCCTCAGCAGGGAACTATAAAAGTTCTTTGGGGTTACATGGTTTAGGAGCAACAGTTACTAACGCTCTGAGTAAAATGTTCAGAATCGAAGTAGCGCGAGAAGACGGTAATTGTATTTTAGAATATAGGGACGGCGAAGAAACTATTTTTAATATAAAGGACAAAAGAAACAAAGTAACAGGCAGTACGGTGTCTTTCATACCAGATCCAGAGATATTTGGAAATACCAAATGAAACAGAGAGACAATAGAAGAAGAGTTGCAGCTCCACGCTCTCTTGAACAACAATTTAACTTTTATTCTGGTCTGGGACGGAAAGGAAGTCGCAAAATTTCTCTATACCAATGGTATACGAGAAATGCTCAACATTAAGTTTGGCGATGCTAAACCTCTTACTGACATTATTTCTCATAAAGTTGTTCTTAATAAAGATACGGCATCGGAATGTAGTGTAGAGCTGGCTTTACGTTATTCTACAGAGGGAACGGAAAGAGTATATGCTTTTACTAATGGTGGCTATAACCCTGATTTGGGTACACACGTCACTGGGTTTCGTTCTGCTTGGACTTCAAAAATAAACCAACTTGCGCGTGAACATGAACTTCTGAAGATGAATGATGAGAATCTTGAAGGCACTATCATTCGAAGGGGACTTTGCTTGGTATTATCTATCAAAATGTCTGAAAGACCAATGTTTGCAGAACAAACAAAATTAAAACTAACTAGTCCAAGTGCAAGAGGATATGTGAGTCAAGCAGTTGGGACGATGACGATACCCAAAAAAGATTTGGAAGCAATTGTTAATAAAATTCTACTTGAAAAGAAAGCTGAAGAGGCTGCACAAAGAAAGCGTGATGCTATCAAGGCAATCAGTGCAGGTGGAAAAAATATTAATGTATTAAAAGAAGTTAGTGAGAAGTTCAGTGATGCGACCAGCAAAACAGGAGAAAGAGAACTCTTTATAGTTGAGGGAAAATCTGCGGCAGGCAGTGCTAAGGAAGCGCGTGATTCACGTCTTCAGGCTATCTATCCTTTACGCGGTAAACCGCTCAACACCCTGACAAAAGGGATAGAGGATATAATAAAAAACCAAGAAATAAAAGATATTTTAGCAATTTTAGGCTGTGGTGTTGAAGATAAGTTTAATTTAAAGAACTTGCGATATGATAAGATAATTTTGCTAAGTGATGCTGATGTTGATGGAAGCCACATAAACATTCTACTTATGTCTCTTTTTGTTGCCCACCTACCAGAACTACTCAAGGCTGGTAAAATTTATTGCGCGACGCCACCTTTATTTAAAGTATCAAAGGGAAAAGAGTATTATTGGTTATATGAACCAGATGAGTTGAAGAATTATCCCGGATGGGAAGTAACAAGATATAAGGGGCTTGGTGAAATGAACCCAACAGAACTTTGGGAGTCAACTATGAATCCCGCAACTCGTCATCTGGTGCAACTTCTCCCCGAGAATTTTGAGGAAACAAGTGCACTATTCAAAATTTTGATGGGCAATAATTCCGCCGAACGTAAAAAGTTCATTATGGCGAACGCCTTAAAATATCGTCTGATGGACGAGGATATATATGATGTTGAAGAAGGAGAAGAATAGGTCATGAGTGAAAAAAGCAAACAATTGAAAAAAAGGCAAAAAGAGCTTCTTAAATTAAAATGGCAGTATGAAAAAGAGCATAAACAAACCCGTGAAATCCTTTGTGATTCGTGTACCAAGGTTAGTTCTTGTAAACGTACTAAGGGAGCAAAATCATGTAAACTTTACACGAAAGGAGATGAAGACAATGGAATGGACAATCAATCCACTACACATCTATCGAGTGAAGTTAACACGGAGGCCGCATAAACTAACCATTATAATGTCAAGTGGACACATTATTACTATCGACCTTCAATCATATGAAGAAGCAGATCAAGTCTGTGAAAGTTTAATTGCTTTCGGGAAAAAGCATCGTAGTAATATTCATATTTCAGGATACGGAGATTTAGAGATAAATGGTTAAAGATATTAATACAAAAAGTAGCGATGATTTTATGAGGTATGCGACGGCTGTAATTAAAGGGCGGGCAGTTCCCAATGTGGATGACAATCTTAAACCCGTCCACCGCCGCATTCTTTATACTATGCATGAGATGAAACTGGACAGCAAGGCTAAAACCGTAAAAAGTGCGAATATAGTAGGGCAGTGCATGGCTCTTCATCCTCACGGCGATGCTAGTATTTACGATGCACTTGTTCGGTTAAGTCAGAATTGGAAGATGCGCTATCCCCTTATAGAAATGCAAGGTAATAACGGATCTCTTACAGGAGACAGCGCCGCGAGTATGCGTTACACGGAAGCTCGCTTAACAAAGGTGGGGGACTGGGTTTTAAAAGGGGTAGACCCAACTATTGTTCCCTTTATACCGAATTATGATGGTACCAAAATGGAACCCACTTCCTTACCATCAATATTCCCCAATATTCTTTGTAATGGAAATGAAGGGATAGCAGTAGGGATGAGTAGTAAACTAGTTCCTCATAACTATAACGAGGTTGCGGCTGCAATAAGTGCAATGCTTGACAAACCCTCTATAAGCTTAGCTGAAGTTATGACTTATATTAAAGGTCCTGACTTTCCTCTTGGAGGGGTTATTATTGATGGTTATAAATTACCTGAAATATATGCCACTGGACATGGAACCATTACTTTAAGGGCTAAAAGTAAAATAGATGCTAAAGCAAATACTATTGAATTTAGTGAATTCCCATATCTTGTTGATGTTGAAACACGTATTATTAGAGATATTAAAAAACTAGTAAATGATGGCTACGACGCTATTGAAAACGTTGAGGTTCATATAGGAAAATCTAGCCGTCATATTACGGTTATTCTTAATAAAAAAGCAGATCCACACAAGGTATTAAATGACCTTTTTGAAAAAACCGCCCTTCAGAAAAGTCAAGGTATAAATCATTTGGTTATCAAAAATGGTGTTCCAACAAACATGAGTTTGATAGCGCTATTACGTGACTATATTAATCATCAGCACAACATCATTGTTAAAACAGCTTGGCAAAAAAGAAAAGAACAAGAACGTATTGTTCATATTCAAAAAGGTTTAGCCTTAGCCACCACGAAAATTGATGAGGTTATTTCTATTGTTCGTGGCAGTAACAGTAAAGACGAAGCTCGTAGAAAATTAATGGAGATTTTAGGAACTGATCTGGACCAAACAGAAGCAATTTTAAATCTACAACTGGGACGTTTAACTAAGCTTGACGTAAATGAAATAACGATTAAAATTCAAAAGGCAGAAGAAGAAGTAAAAAGGGCAACTGAGTTGATTGAAAACAACTCTGCACGTATCCCCCTAATTAAAGAAAATCTTAAACAAATGTCTAAGATGTTTGGAGACGAAAGGCGCACCACTATTGAGATAGGTTCCAGCGAGGAGTCTAGAAAAGAAGAGGTGCCAGAAAGTATGTCTACTATTATTAGCGATGGAAGATTAGTTAATATTAAAGTTGAAGACTTTGAGGAAGTGTGGAAAAAGGGCAATGAATATGCTCGCTTCAAACCTATCAATTGAATATATAATAAAGGCAAACCCGTTAGAATTCTTAATCACGATGGTTCGACGGCAGACGTGGTAACAAGTGGCAAGTCTTCAAAATATTTGTTTATAGACGATGCCACAAAAGATGTGATATTAACTGTCACTAAAAATGGTTATATCAAAAAAACTAGTCGTAAAGATTATAAAAATACTACAAAACTTTGTAAGGTTAAGGAAGGTGATAAACTAATGTATACCTTCTCCTGCAATAACGATGCCATGGCCGTCTTCTGGCTAGAAAATGATAAGGCTAAGGTTATTCCTGTTGCTGAAATTAAAGATATGGGAAAATTAACTTTAGGTAAAAAGCTTCTTAAGGATGCTAATATTCTAGGTGTTTTTATAGCAGAAGGTGAAGACCTCTTCTATACTATAAATGACAAAGGACAAGCTAAGGTTTGTCCAGTTAAGGAACTAGGTTTTTCTACTGTTAATATTACCCCTAATTCTCGTTTCGTGGGGCTAGTATCTTCTCCTATGTTCTATTTAAACAATGGTAAGATGAAAAGAGTAGAGTGGTCTAAATACTCACCAAAAGGCAAAACTGCAGTGGGGGCAATTTTAGATAATCAAATTTCTAACATTGGCTAAAAGTTTGGTATTGAGAATTTGCAAAACGACTAAAAACGTGATATAATATATATGTAAAAAGTTGAAAAATAAAAATAAAACATCTATGTGGAGGACTCAGAATGGCAACAAAAACAACTAAAGCGCCCAAGGCAGAGCCAGCATTAACTGAAAAAATGATTCTCATCTTAGCTGACATGCAGGCTCACGAAGGAGCTTGGTTCGCTTCTGAAATAGCGGAACGCCTTGGCACAACACCGAAGTCTATTAATCCGGTTTTAACAAGTCTTTGCGGAGAAAATAGAGGGTATCTAGATAAAGAGGATGCCCAAGAGGAAGTTATAGATACGAAAACGGGAAAACCTAAATTGGTTACTCATAAACGTTATTGGTTAACAGAAAAAGGCTTGAGTATAGATTTAAGCGAATTAAATTAGAAAGGAATTGGAGGAAAAATTAATGTTAAACACAAATTCATGTTATTTTATTGGTGAATTAGTTGAAGTTAAAAGACTAACACAGGGTACTTTTGAACGCGAAGGACAGGAAATTCCTTATGTGTCAGCAAGCATTATTTTAAAATGCGTTATTAGAGGTGAAGAAAACCTTATTCAACTTGAAAACTTTACACCCGCTTTAAAGAAAGATGGAACACCTAACAAAAATTACAATACTATCGTAAATATTAATGATATGCTGAATAAGCGTGTGGTTGTTTCTGGAGCGTCATTATCAGGCGAGCGTTTTTGGTCTACTAAAAACAACCAATTAGTCCCAGTGACAAAAATTAACTTTAACATCATTAATCTAGCATCAAGAAATCAAACAGAGGACAAAGCAGAATTTAAATTCGGAGGGTTTGTATATAGAGAATTAGCCGAAAAGAATAACGAAGAAGGAGAATTACAATACTATACTATTACCCTTGCCCAAGCGAACTATAAAGAAGACAATATGTTCGAAATACAATTTACAGTTGCGAAAGATAATTTTACGGCAGCTCAACACATTCGTGAATATTATGAACAGGGTGCAACAGTAGAAATTAAAGGTGAAATCTCTAATTTAGTATCAGTTCAAACTATAACAGAAGAAGTAGATTTTGGCGAACCTACTATAAGAACAGTAACTCGTAGTGAAAAACACTTTTATATTACAGGTGGCAACAAACCTATCGTAGGCGAAGGTGAGTATTCTGCAGAGGCAATTGCTGCTTTAGTAAAAGCTTATGCTATTAGCGGTGCAAAAATTAAAGAAGACGCACTTAAGAGCACTTCAAAAACAGAAGCAGCTGGAACCCCAGCAGAAGCAAAAGGTGCCCCTTCCAAAAAGGCAGCACTAGCTGGTCTAATCTAGGAAGAAATAGGGGTATAGTAATATACCCCTTTAAATTTTAAAAAGGAGGAGAAAAATGGATTTAACAGCATTACAACCAAGTGTAATAGACCCTACCATTAAAGGTAAAAACTTTCTTTTCTACGGTCCTCCAGGAACTAGAAAGACCAGTGTGGCAGCGCGCTTTCCTCGTCCTGTCTTTGGACAAACAGAAGATGGTACTAAGTTCATCAGTGGCGTAAGGGGCGTTCGTCTTAAAGTGTGGAATGATGTCTTAGAGTTTGTTAGACAATTACGTCGCCCAGAAGTAAAAGCCATGTACGACACAGTAGTTTTTGACCGCGCAGATACTATTTATAATTATTGTTATGACTATGTTCTTAAACAACTTAATGTTACGAGCCCCTCTGAAATAGCATACGGTAATGGTTGGAAAGCAATAGAAAGAGAATGGATTAAGGCTATGAATAAGGTAGAAGCAGAGGGTTATGGCATAATTTTCATTACTCACGACAAAGATATTATGAATCAAAAACTGGAGTATGTAGGAACTAAAATTAAACTAGAGTCTCAGGCAGCTAACGTAATAAGAGGAATGACAGACTTCATTTTCAACTTGCGCAAAGAAGTAGTTGATGGATATCAAACTGTTATGGCTTACAGCGACTTGACCTCAGTAGAAACTAAAAAGAGAGCTAGATATTTTACTGAAAAGTTTGAGTTTACATATGAAAACTTAGAAAAAGAACTACAAATAGCAATAGAAAAACAAGTCAAAATAGAAGGAATTACTGTTCAGGTTCAAGAACGTAAAGAATTAAAAGAACGTCCTTTTGAAGAGGTTCGTGCCAACGTCCTTCGCATGATACAAGAATGTAGCGAGAAGGATTCTCCTCACCTAGGAGACATAACCCAACTAGTTAAAACTCAATTACAGGGTAACCGTATTAGCTCCGTAGGCGAGAGCTATTATAATCAAATGCTTGTAATAGAGGCGTTTTTATTAAGTCTTCTTGATTAAAAGAGGGGAGGAGAACAATGGCTTTCACAAGACTAGACTTAGAAAGCAAAATCAAAGAGTTTTTTGATTTGGAAACGATTTCTCCGCTCATAAACAACCAGATAACAAAATTAGTAAGAGAGCGCAAATATGGTTATCGAGACATAGCTCGCGCTCTCTATTTTTGGCGCTTTGAAAAAGGACAGACATTAGATAGCCGGGGCATAGCAATTGTTCCGTATATCATGGAGGAATCGAATAAATTTTTTCAAGAAAAGGCTCGGAGAGAAAAAGAACAATTAGAAGCAATTGAGAAAAAACAACAAGAGGCTCCCCATACTATTTTATGTATAAAACCAAAAAGAAGAAAGAAAGAAAGTAAGTTTATTGATATTTCGTTGATAAAGGACAGTGACTCAGAAGATGGAAGATAAGCGTTCTGTTCAACAAAAATTATATGATAGCAATGCGGCGATGTATGTCTTAGGGTATGTGATGGAACAGCCCGCAGCACTAAGAGGGGAAAAGTATTATTTAACGACTAATGATTTTGTTAAGACAGGCCATCAAATTATTTTTAGTGCAATCTATAATCTGGCACAACAAGGCGCAGAGCGTATTTTTCCACAGGATGTTGATCTTTATTTAGCACAATATGCTGAACAATATAGTATCTACACAGAAAGTGGCGGTTTGAATTTTCTAATGCAATTAGAAAAAAATAATTTTGGTAGGGACGAGGCTCAGTTTCAACTTCATTATGAAAAAATGAAAAAGTTTACTATTCTTCGTGACCTAGAAAAAGCCGGGTTTGACACTAGAAGTATTTATAACAGGGACGTTGATTTTCTATCTATCCAACAAGAGGTAATGAAACTCAACAGTCTAAGCATGGGAGAGATTATAGATAAATTTAGAGTTAAATTAGTTAAAATAGAAAAGGGAAATATTAATAAAACCGACCAGTACTTTCAAACAGCGGCGAAAGGATTACGCGCTCTTGTACAAGATTTTAAAACCAATCCCGACGTCGGATCCGAACTTGAAGGGGAACTATTGAATTACATAGTAAGAGGCGCTCGTCCAGGAAAATTATACTTAATAAGTATGCCGCAGGGTCACGGTAAAACTCGTACGATGGTGGGAAACGCCTGTAAAATGGCTTTTCCTAGAATAGAAAATGGTAAAGTAGTGTCGGGAGAATTGCAAAAGGTTTTATATATAGCTACTGAGCAACTTCCTGATGAAATTCAAACATTAATTTTGTCATACGTCAGCGGAGTAGACGAAGAAAAGATATTAAGAGGAACTCTTACCAATAGTGAAGATTTACTATTAGAGCAAGCAATTCAAATTATAGAAAAATATCAAGACAATTTTCTTATTGATGTTCTAGTATCGCCCAATATTCCAGAAATGAGGGCGAAGATAATAGAACCTGTTTTAAATAAGGGTGTGGAAAGTGTCTTCTTTGACTATATTTTTATTCCAACAGAGGACGATCCGACCACCTTGCGAAGAGACCTACGTATTGATCAACTGTTAATGTTGACAAGTAATGCGTTGAAAGAGATCGCTGCGATGTACGATATCTTTATTATGACCGGAACACAAGTGAATGGTACCTGAGAAGGAAAGTTCATCCGGAACCAAAACATGATTCGTGACAGTAAAGCGATCGCTGATAAAGTAGACATAGGTATGATAGGTGTTCGTTGTATGGATGATGAATATCTTAATGTAGAAACCTACTTTGAACAGCTAGGTCTTGAAAAACCTAATCAAGTTATAGATGTATATAAAAACCGACGTGGAAGCTTAACAAACGTAAAGATTTTTCGTTCTTTTGATTATGGAACCTGCAGGGCAAAAGACTTGCTTGTAACAACTCAAACTTTTAAAATTGATAATATTAATGTGGGACAGGTGAATTATAGTAAGCGGATAATAGACGTAATGGACTTTTTAACAGGAGGTAGTGATAATGGCTAGTTTTAAAGAACTGCGGGACCAGCTTCAACCTGAAGATATAATAAAAGTATTGGGTGAGTATGGATATTCTCCTGTTTACAACAAAGAGACAAGTGATTTTATTATCTTCCCTACCTGTTGCCATAATCACAGTGGAGGTAGTCCTAAACTTTATTACTATAAAAATACGCATTTGTTTAAATGCTATACAGGTTGTAATACAGTTTTTGATATTTTCGACTTAATCATAAAAATTGAAGCCCTACGGGGTAGACAAGTAGGAAAAGCTTTCGCTGTGAAACGCATGGGGTTTGAGTTAACTAGTCGAGATTATAATGATTTAGCTAACGAAAGTATGATGGAAGATATAGCGAAACTTTATGAATTAAACAACACGTCTGTTTATAACATAGACGAGGTGGAAAATACCAATTTAGAGCCCATTAACATAAGTTTTCTTGATGACCGTTTTTGCTTCAGCATGGAGGCGTTGGGACTTTGGCGTAAAGAAGGAATTAGTTGGGACACAATGTTAAGATACCATATAACTTACGACGCCATAGATAATTGTATTATTATTCCTCATTTTGATACTAAGGGAAACGTAGTAGGAGTACGAGGACGCTATCTGGGTGAAGATGCCCCTGCAAAATACAAACCCATTATTTATAATGGAAAACAACTAAGACACCCAACTAGTAAAACTTTGTACGGTTATTATCAAAATAGGGAAGCAATAGAAAGAACCAAGAGTTGTATTATCTTTGAGGGAGAAAAATCAGTTTTGAAACTCGATACAATTTATGGTGCAAACAATATTAGTGTAGCCACCTCAGGGCAATCCATAAGTAATGAGCATATACAGATATTATTAAATAGTAAGGTTAGTAATGTCATTTTAGCTTTTGATGCAGACTATACAACCGATCAAGAAGCAAATGCGAAATTAATCGAGTATAAAAAAATAGCAAAACCATTAACAATTTATTTTAATGTAAGTATTATTATGGATTTTAAAAATAGGCTTGGATATAAAGATTCACCAATAGACAAAGGTGATGTTGTATTCAAGGAGTTAATGAAGGAGAGAATATATATATAATGAATGAAAATATTAAAAGAC
>JGI24502J29692_10000415_pt1 | contig 10340 bp, 10 predicted proteins | sample BioPla3RNA1_FD_29692 | JGI IMG/M metagenome (IMG submission 29692)
AGGCCCAAAAGGGCAGCTCCAACCAGCACCTTAATGGGATCCCACTTCTTCAGCGCCACGGCGTAAAAGGATCCCGCGGTTATGAGGACAGTCCAGATCTGCGCCGGGATTCCCTCCACATACTTGAACGTGGACACGGCAATGAGCACCGCCGCCGCGGCCACCAAACCAGCGACCACCGGCCGGATACCCGCAAACATAAACTGCACCGGACGCGCCGCCTTGTACTTTTCCCACATGCGGCTCACCACACTCACGCAGAGCAGCGACGGGAGCACCACTGCCAAGGAAGCCGCCAGGGCGCCTGGAATACCCGCCGTGCGAAAACCCACAAAGGTCGCGGAGTTGATGGCGATGGGCCCGGGCGTAACCTCCGCGATCCCCACCACATCTACGAATTCTTGGGCCGTCATCCAGCCCCGAAGGAGGATCTCCTGCCGGATCAGGGCCAGCATGGCATAGCCGCCACCTATAGTGAACAGACCGATCTTAAAGAAGGAGTAGAACAGCTGCCAAAAGATCACTGCGCCTCTCCCCCTTTCTGTCCGCTGAAATAGAGGATACCGCTAAGTCCCCCAAGAATGATAATCCAGACGATGGGCAGCAGGCCAGAGACACTCAAGACGAAAGCGCAGATCGCCACAACCACCCCGTAGCGGTTGACCACGGCATTCCTGGCCGACCGATAGGCTGCCGCGGCCAGCAAGCCGATTACGGCCGCCTTCACACCAGAAAAAGCACGCAGCAGAATGGGACTAGATTGAAACTGTGTAAAAAAATGTGCTATGATCAAGATGATTCCAATGGAAGGGGTTATGGTTCCCAAGAGCGCCGCAATGGCCCCGATCAGCCCCCGCAGGCGTAGGCCGATGAAGATAGCGCTGTTCACGGCAATAGCTCCGGGGACAGACTGGGACAGGGCCACGATATCTAGGATCTCATCTCTATGCACCCACCCCTGAACCTCCACCACTTCCCTTTCGATCAGCGGAAGCATGGCTAAACCGCCTCCAAAGGTGAAGGCACCGATGCGGAAAAAGACGCTGAACAACTTCCAAAGACTCGCCGGTTTTTGCTGCACGTAAGCCACTCCTTTTAGTACATACCAGGAACCCTTATTCCCCTTAGGGCCTCGATGTCCTTGTTAAACTTATGTAACTCTTTATCAGAGGTGAATCCCATGCAGGTTTTTGAAGCAGATTTGATTTCCACCATCAGAAGTTTTACCCGCGCGGGAGATATCAGCGAAGAATCCTTTTTGGATCATGCCGAACGCGTTGCCCATATCGCCTACCATTTAGGAAAGAAGCTGGCCTTGGAGGAAGCAGAACTCGCAGAGCTTGTGCTCAGTGCCCTTCTCCATGACGTGGGCATCCTCACCACTGAGGAAAAGCTGGTCCTGGCGGATCGGGAGCCTGTGCGGGATCGCGTTTCCCCCCACTGCCGCAGGGGATGGCAGCTCCTTAGGCCCATCAGCCTGTTTAGGCCCCTGGCAGAAAACGTACTGGAACACCATGATTACTTTTCCCCAGGGCTGCGCCTCATTCCCGCCATCATCCATGTGGCGGACCGGGTGGACATCTTCCTAGACAAGGGTGTTTACTACCTTTGGCAGGTAGATGATATCCTGGAATACTTCGGCAAAAAGAAGGGGGACATCTTCAGCCCCGATGTGGTGGAAGCCCTGGAGCACATAGCGCGGGCCCCCAGCTTCTGGCTTGATCTGCGGTACGGCAACTATCAATACGCCAACGGACGGGCCTCATTCCGCCGCACCCTCACAATCGCTGAACTTGAGGAGATTGCCCACCTCATGGCCAGGATTGTGGACGCCAAATCGCCCTGGACCGGCGACCATTCGGAGGGCGTCGCCGCCGTGGCGGAGTTCTTAGCCCACAAGCTGGGCATGTCCCCAGAGAAGGCGAGGGTGATCAAGGTGGCGGGACTGCTCCATGACATCGGGAAACTTGCTGTTCCCGATGAAGTGCTCATGCATCCCGGCGGCCTCAACCGCAGTCAACGGGCCCTAATGCAGCAGCATACCTATCACACCTACCACTTAATCAGGGCAATCGGTCCCGGAGCAGAGCAGCTGGCGGGTTGGGCCGCCTTCCACCACGAACGGCTCAACGGGACAGGCTATCCCTTCGGCCTCACCGGTGCGCAGCTGGATCTGGAGGCGCGCCTCATGGCCGTGGTAGATATCGCCCAGTCCCTCCTGGAGGACCGCCCCTACCGCCCGGCCATGTCCAGGGAAAAGGTCATCTCCATCCTGCGCAACAATGTCGATGCCGGGCATATCGATCCCGACTTGACTGAACTGGCCATAACGTACATAGATGAACTGAGAGATATAGTGGACAAGCACCCCTGAAAAACACCACACCGAGGCGCCTCGGTGTGGTGTTCAGCTTTTTCAGTTCTCCCCTAAACCCCTCACAATCAGCTCATGGCAGGCTTCCTTCAACTCCTGCAGCCTGATCTCCGCGTCCTGGCGGGTGGGCCCCCGCACCTCCAAATACAGTTTCATCTTCGGTTCTGTACCTGAAGGGCGCAGCGATACTTTGCTGCCCTGTTCAGTGATCCACTGCAGAACATCTTCCCGCGGCAGCTCAATGGGCGACGTTTGCCCCGTGGTCAAATCCACGGCTACGCCGCGTCCGAAGTCTTTTACCTCCCTCACCCGCTCCTTACCGATGGACGTCAGGGATTCCTGGCGCAGGCGTTCCACCAGGGCCCTGGCCCGTTCCGCCTCTAGGCTGGTGGCAAAGGAGTAGGAGGCTAGATCCTGCAGGTAATAGCCGTACTCGGTAAAAAGCTGCTCCAAACGGTGCACCAGAGTCAGGCCCCGTTCCCCATACCACGCTGCCGCTTGGGCCGCGAGCAGGCTGGCCTCCACCGCATCCTTATCGCGGGCATGAGTTCCCGCCAAATACCCATAGCTTTCTTCGAAGCTGAAAACAAATCGCTTGCCTTCCAGGGGCAGTTCATCCATGAGGGCACCAATGTACTTGAACCCGGTGAGTGTGTTTCGCACCTCTACCCCGGCTTTACCGGCCAGGGACTCGATCATCTCCGTGGTGACAATGGTCTTGACGATCACACCGCCCTCCAGCTCCTCCTTTTGACGCCGGGCGAGGAGATAGTCCGCCAGCAGTACACCCATCTGGTTGCCGTTGAGCAGCACCCACTTGCCGCCATGGCGCACCGCCACCCCCATGCGGTCTGCATCCGGATCCGTGGCAATGATCAGCTGACAGCCAACCCGTTCTGCCGCGGCAAAGGCGAGTTCGAAGGCTGCCGAATCCTCGGGGTTTGGAGAGCTCACAGTGGGAAACTCCCCATCTGGCTCGAGCTGCTCCTTAACGGTGTGAATGCGGGTAAAGCCCGCCCGCCGCAGGATTTCTGGTACATAGCGCCCACCAGTACCGTGGAGGGGAGTGTACAAAACGCTCAGCTCACCGCTGTGCTCCAAGACCGGGAGGGCTTCCAAGATTTGCTCGTAGTACCCTTCCACCACCACGGCATCCACCCAGCTCAAAAGCGGGTTTTCCAATGGCTGGGGATCGAACTCCACCTGCTCCAGACCCAGGCGCGCCATGCAGGAGGCGATTTTGCTCGCCTCTTCGCTCAGGATCTGCCCCCCCTGCCCGTTATACACTTTGTACCCGTTGTACTGGGGAGGATTGTGGCTGGCGGTGATCACAATTCCCGCCGCGGCCCTTAGGCGGCGCACCGCGTAGGACTGGAGGGGAGAAGGGGCCACCTCAGGGAAAAGGAAGACGGGGATGCCATTGCCCACTAGCACTCCAGCCGCGGCTTGGGCAAACTCCCGGGACATGCGGCGGGAGTCGTAGGCGATGACTACACCCCGCTGCTCGTCGCCCCCTTCCTTGAGTGTCTGGGCTAAGGCTTGGGTTGCCAGGCGGATGGTGTAGATGTTGATCCTGTTGGTCCCGGCGCCAATAGTGCCCCTGAGACCCCCGGTTCCGAACTCCAGCCACCTATAGAACCGATCCTCAATCTCTCCAGGATCATCCTTCAATGCGCGCAGTTCTGCTTTCGTTTGGTCATCAATGAGCGGATTGCACAGCCAGGCGTTGTAGCGTGCCCTCGCATCCATGCGCAGCGCCTCCTCAGCAAATCATTAGCTAATACAAGCATTAATTCTCGAGTTTTCCTCCGCTTCCTGCCTGCGGTTACCCCTCAGCCACCCTTGCCCTGATGGCGCGCTTTTGCCACCCTGATCTCAGCCACGACCCAGAACACCACGGGCAGGACCACCTGGTAAATGGTGGCGCTTGTGGGGTAGGTCTTGATGGCTGACTTCTCCACCTCCATGAGGGTGGTGATCAACCACTGGGAACCCGGGATCACGGCCAGGGCTAGCGGGGTAACCACAAAGCGGTAGTCACTGAATCCGAAAGCGTAGGTCACGCACCGGCTGGCCGCCAACAAGCAGACGGCCATCTTTAGAAAACTGCCAATGGCAAAAGTCACGCCGACGATGGCTTCTAAACGCATCGTTAAAACGTTGATGCGTTTCACAGCGGTCCAGATTGGGAAATAAAAGACACTGTACCAATCTGCGCCGACCACGGCCAGACTAGTGCTGGTCATAACTAGAAGGATCAGGGCAGCCGAGAGAAATCCGGGTACAAACACCTTGAAGGGAGATCTTTTACTGCTAAAGCAGTCGAACACCCAGAAGAGCACTACTACCTCCAGGAAAGGAACATCCAGTAGCTGGAAAGCTCCGAGAAACACAGGCTTTGCTCCGTCGTACATTACAGGCAGAAACTCCGCAGGATTTGCCACACTTAGGAGCAGAATGAAAGTGACAAGGAGCACAGCGAAAACCACCTTGCTCATCACCACGGCAAAGCGGGCCAGAACCTCCACGCCCTCCTTGGCGGCCCAGAGCATGAGCAGAGCCAAGATGGAGGCCACTACCACCTTGGGGGTGTTGGGCAGGGCAATGGCCTGTACGAAGTTGCTCACGTCACTCACCACAAAGCAGCTCAACCTCCAAGCATACAGCGCATAGACCAAGGCCAAACCCCGGGAAGGCCATTTTCCGAAAACCTGTTCCAGCCCGGAGTAAAGAGCTGCGCCCTGCATCAGGCTCCGCACACGAGCCATGAGGAGAATCATGGGCAGGGCCATAACGGTGGCAGTCAAGAAGGCCAGCCAAATGTCGGGACCGGCCACCCCTCCCAAGCCAAACACCAGCGCGTTTCCCACCACAAAGAGCAGCACGAGGATCATACCCTGATCGTCAGGCACGTGCTCCCTCATACACTCCCCCCTTTCTGCCACAACCGCTTAAGCAGCTTCTCCAAGAACCCTAGGGGCTCGGGCACCTTCAAATCGGGGTTTAGTACCGGCAAAACGGCCAGGGTAGTGGCTCCTGCAAAAAGGACGAGGTAGAGTAGAACCTTCTGCCAGGGGCGTTCAGCCCACAGCCACAGCTCAAAGGCGGCCACCGCGGCGTAGACTAGGATCACCAAACCCACCATACCTATTCCCTCACCCGCAAGGGCTCAGAGGACAGCCCAGCCATAGTCACTTTGCACTTGACCTCCAAGTCGACCGGGAGGTCCCTAAAGTGCACATCCCAGTTCTCGCCCAAGCGCCGCCACACCTGGGGCTCTTTTCTGCGAACGAGCTGTCCGAAACCGAGGATATCCGCATTGTACTCCTGCTGGGTTTTTGAGAGAAACTCCCGGATCCAATGGGTAAAGGCCGTGGCCAGCTGCGCTTGCACGCTCCTGGCAAACGCTTCATCACGAAAGCTGTAGGGTGCTCTGCCCATCTCCTCCACACTAAAATGCAGATCCAAGGCAATGGATACCGAAAGCTTGCCGTCTTTGTCCTGGGGCTTGATCTCCACCCGATTGCCGACCAACTCATAAGTGATGGGAAAGAACTCGTTCTCCCCCACTTTGGTGTCGATGACGAAATAGCAGCGCTGAATGATTCCCTTGAGCAGGCAGAGAATGTCGCTCTCATGGCCGTCCAGCCAGCCCACCATGCGATCGCCCTTAAACACCGCGGTTCCTTCCACGATGGGCACCAGATCGCCCTGTTCATGCACCAATTTCACTGTGGGCAGGATGGCGGCAATCCCTTCTGCCGCGAAGGCTTGACTAAGCTGCCACACCTGCAGGGGGATAAATCCCGAGATGGTCTCCTGCATAAGCGCGATGGCATTGAGGTGCTCGCTCACTGAATTGGCCGCCGGCGGCTTGCTCTTAAACACTTCTTCCGCCGTGCAGTCTTTGGTGATGAACACCCAGACGGTACTGCGGATGTGCCGGCTGCGGACGATGTTTTCCATGGCTGGCACTATGCCCTCCCGGGCTACCTGTTCGGACATGAGAAAGACGTAGGCATGGGGCCAAAAGGCCCTAAGTCCAGCTGGGTTAGAGAGGGATCGCCCTGCAGCGGACACGCTTTTTCCCTTGGTAGCCAACACCAGGGGTTCCACCTCGACTTGCTGTCCCCCGCCGCTAGTCTTGACCATTTCCACCACCACCACATAGTCCGGTTCCACCTGATCGACTCCCAGCCCAAACACGAACTCCAGGGCCTCGATTTCAATGTAGTCCCAACAGCCCGTGAGCAAGGCTGTCACCAGGAGCAAGCTGAGCAGGCGCGGGAAACCTCGCCTCATGGACCCTTACTCCCCGTCCTGCGCTGCAGCCGCTGCCGGTCTTTGGTCGCCAGATACCTGGGGCGCAGCCTCATTTGCCACCAGGGCACCCGCACGACTGTGTCCTTGATGTCTTGAGGCCTAATCGTGGTCATGGTGGAAAGGTAGGGCACGCCGAAGGATTCCATGGAGGACAGAAGCAGCACAATCGCGATGGTTCCAAACACATACCCATACAGTCCTAGGCCCGCTGCCAGAAACACGAACAAGAGGCGGATGAGCACTGCAATGTCGTTGAGGGCGGGATTAACAAAACCGGCCACTCCTGTAACGCCTACCACGATGATCATGGGCGCGCTCACCAAACTAGCGCTGACGGCAGCTTCTCCCAAGACGATCGCCCCCACGATGCTGATGGCCTGCCCGATGGGGCGGGGCAAGCGCACTCCCCCTTCCCTGAGGATCTCGAAGACCAGGCCCATGAGGATCACTTCCACGATGCCAGGGAAGGGTACGTTCTTGCGGGACGCGGAGATACTTACCACCAAATTGGTGGGGATCAGCTGCGGATGATAACTAATCAGGGCAATGTAAATTGCAGGGGTGCTGGTGGTGATAAAATAGCTGATGTAGCGGATCAGACGGTGAAAGCTGCCCACCATCCACTGGTTGTAGTAGTCTTCATTGGCTTGAAAGGCCTCCACTAGCAGATAGGGTACTGTAAGGGCAAAGGGGGAACCGTCCACCAACACGGCCACCCGTCCCTCTAAGATCTTGGCCGCGGCCACATCGGGACGCTCTGTGTGGCCTATGGTGGGAAAAGGGGAATAGGGAGCATCGCGGATCATCTCCTGGATGTATCCCGAATCAAGCACAGCGTCGATCTCAATGGCGTCAATGCGTCGCGCTACTTCCTCCACCAGATCCAGGGATGTGACGTTATCCAGGTACAAAATGGCCACCTTGGTCTTGGTCTGGGTACCCACGTAGAGGAATCTGGTCTTGAAATTAGGGCTGGACAGCTTCAGGCGCACAAGGCTGATATTCACGCCCAAATCTTCACTAAACCCCGTGCGGGGGCCGCGCACAACGCTTTCCGACGGCGGTTCAGTAACTGCCCGCTTGGGCCACCCCTTGGCATCCACGGCAATACCCAGGGGGCAGCCGTCCACCAGGAGCACGGCCACACCATTCATGATCTTGTCCCCGATTTCGCCATAACGGGCCACGAGTTCCGAACCATCTGACTCGATCACATTTGCCGAGAGGTAGCGGATCAGCTCTTCGCCTCGCAGGTGCTTAGGCGGCGATGATTGCATCATGGGCCTGAGCACAAACTGGCTTAAGAACTCGTGCTTAACCATGTTATCCGCGTAGACCAAAACGCAATCGCGGGCCTTGGCGCCGCTGGTTTTGAAACGCCGGTAAACTATGGTTTCGTCGCTGGCCAAAATGTCCGCTTTGAGCCAGTGCAAGTTGATTTCCAGTGAAGGGTTGAGATCGTCCAATCCCCGGGGTTGAGGTGCGTTTTTCTTGGTCTTTTGCCAAAAGAACATCCTGGTCCCTCCCGCTCCGCCTAGTATATCCAGCGCCGATTGCTTTCAGTCCAGAACCACCATTTTCCCGGTACGGAGGCGCAGGATTTCCCAGCGGAATGCGGAACATAACTAAAAAGCAGAAGGGGGATTGCTCATGAACACCATGTTCGAAAGCGGCCAGTTCTTCGTCAGGATCCAGAACAAAAGCGGCCGGCTGAAGATCACCATTTGGAACAACAGGGGCGACAAAATCTTCAGCGATATCCTGGGGCCCGACCCGGCAGTGCAGTTCTGGAATGCAGTGGAAAATCTAACCGACAGTGCCGTTGCGGCAGAGATCAGAGCAAAGGCCAATGCTGCCCGCACATAAGCACACAAAAAAGGCGTCCGCTTCTCCAAGCTTCGGACGCCTTTTAGTTTGATGAACTCAGTGGTGATCAGGTATCATCTGCAGCCGTTTGAGGGCACCGTAAATGGCGCTGTAAATCTTGGCCAGCGAACCAGAGTCCAGCTCCGCGGTGCGGGCGTAGGCATCACCTTTGTTCGACGTGGTGTAGCAGGGTGGCAGCTCGTTGAGGGTCTCCGCCATCAAGCGGCTGAGCGCCTCCCTACCCAGCTCCAGCCCTTCCCGGGTCAGGACTTCGCCCACAGCGCCCAGCACCATTTTCACCGTGCAGTTCTCCATGGGTGCCCGTTCGTGTTCATGGCGCGGATTGGCCCGCACCAGGTCCACGGCGCGGTGTGACTCCACCACCACCTTACTGACCGTTGCCGGGTCTAAGTCGTCCACCACGAGAGGCTGACGGACTTCACCTGGCAGTATGGGAACGTACATGGGCGGCAACTGATTAAGTAAGAAAGAACGCATATCCTCCCGGCACATGCTGCAGCGGCAGCCGGAGTTATCCTCCTCCAGGATTTCCGCCACGGCATGTTGGGCCACGTCCTCCATGCGATTGCAGATGGAATAATCGCGCGGACTTATCTTCACGGGTATCCCCTCCTAACCCCGGCGCTTACGGGCCATGATCAGGCATTCCTCCCTGCCATCATAGGCCTCTAGCGCAGAACTGCTGTAAACACCCTCCACAGCAAAACCGGCCTGGACAAGCAGGCTGGCCATATGCTCTGGATCGATCACCGCTTCCTTACTGGCATAGACGGTCACTCGGGCCTGGCCCGGGCTTTCTGGCAGCACATAGTTGATTTGGTTGAGCAGCCGCAGATCCTGGGACAAGCCCTTGATCTGGACCACACTAACCAGAAGTTCCCCGGTGAAAGGATGGATGCCCTGTAAAGCCAGGGTGGGCAAGCCTTCTCCCGGTTCCACTTGGCCCGCCAGGAAATCAAAGGCCAGCCAGCCATCTTCCTCCAGGTACTGGTAGCACCTGCGCAGCACCGCCAAACGATCTGCATCCGTGTGCATGTAGATCATGGAACAATAAGGGATGATAATGGTCCTAAAAGGCCGATCAAAGGTGAAGCTACGCATATCCCCCAATACCAGTTCAACTTGGCCCGCCCTCTCCCCCAGCCTGCTTCGGGCGCGCTCCAACATGGCTGGAGAGAGATCCAGACCGGCAACATCCAGGCCCGCATCGAGCAGCAGCGGAAGCAGCCGCCCTGAACCGCAGGCCAGATCCAGCACCCTACCACCGCGCTCCTGGGCAAACTGCACATAAAACTGATCATCGCGCAGCTTAGGGTTCAATAGGTCATAAAGCTCCACATGGGCGTAGGGGTCAGCCAACTGCGCCCTCTTCTTTTCCAAAAGCTCCTGTGCAAACCCGAAAAACTGGTCCATGATCCCTCCAAAAAAAGGCCGAAAGGGCTCCGGCCTAACGTTTCGTGTCAATGAATGCTCCCTCAGCGCTGGACCCTCCGAAATAGGCGCGCTGGGACTGTCTGCCTTCCTTGATCCTCTTGGCCTCTTGCCTCAGCTGCGCAAGGCCGCTTTGCAGCGCATTTTCCACGCGTGCGTTGTGCTCCTGAATCTGCAGCATCTCCCCGCGCAGGGCATCCTGAACAGCCTGCGCGGCCTCCTCTTCCCCGCACTCAGCGAGCTGGAGATCGAGCCGGTCGATCTGCTCCATGAGCCCTTCCCGCTCCCCAAGCAGCTTCAACAGCTGCTCATGGGCTTGATCCTC
>JGI24502J29692_10007448_pt1 | contig 10276 bp, 10 predicted proteins | sample BioPla3RNA1_FD_29692 | JGI IMG/M metagenome (IMG submission 29692)
TATTAACTAGTATTTTAAAGATTTTACTCTTGACAAAAACAACTTAATAATGTATAATACTTAAGCATAGTGGAAAGAAGAAGTCCCACTTCTCACCTGATCGATGTTAGTTGGTAGGTTGATGTCACTTAAGATATTATTATCTTTTGATTTTTAGTGGGCAGATTATGCTCACTTTTTTTTTGCTATGAGATGGAGGTGCTATTTATAAAGAATTTAAATTCAAAGAATGAAAATTTAGTTAATGAAGAGATCCCTTTTCCAAAAGTCTTAACAATTGATGCTAATGGTGATGCATTAGGAGTATTACCAACAAAAGAAGCAATTCAAAAGGCTTATGAAGCGGGATATGATTTAGTATGCGTTGCTCCNCAAGCGAAAGTTCCAGTGTGCCGTTTTATGGATTATGCGAAGTATCGCTATGAGCAAAAGAAACGAGCAAAAGATGCTCGTAAAAACCAAAAAACTATTACTGTGAAAGAAATTAGATTATCTCCAGTAATGGATACTAATGATCTTAATGTTAGGATTAAACAAGGAAAAGAATTCCTAGCAGCAGGATACAAAGTAAAACTTAATTTAAGTTATCGTAGTAGAAGAATGCTAGCTACTCAAGGTTTTGATCTAACAATGATTAATCGTTATATCGAAGCAGTGAAAGAAGAAGCGATTGTAGAAAGTGAACCTAAAGTTGATGGTAGAAGTGCTATCGCAATTTTAAGGGCGAAATAGATAGAGGAGGAATATAAAGATGCCAAAAATTAGAACACATAAAGGCTTAAAGAAAAGAATTAAAATTTCTGCAACTGGCAAAGTAATGAGACACAGACCAGGAACTAGTCACTTAGCTCCAGGTAAAACACAAAAAAGAATTAGACGTTTAAGAAAGGGTGCACTAGTACATACATCTGATTTAAATAGAATTAGAAAACATGTATATGTGATTAGAAAGGGTAAATAAGATGGCAAGAGTTAGAGGAAGCGTTGCAACACGCAGTAGAAGAAAAAAGGTTTTAAAATTAGCTAAAGGATATTTTGGTTCAAAACATACTTTATATCGTACAGCTAACCAACAAGTGATGAAGTCACTTACATATGCTTATCGTGATCGTAAAGCACGTAAAAGAGAATTTAGAAAACTTTGGATTCAAAGAATCAATGCCGCTGCTAGATTAAATGGTTTAAGCTATAGTACATTAATGCATGGTTTAAAATTAGCTAAGGTTGATATCAATCGTAAGATGTTATCAGAAATTGCTATTCATAATCCAGAAGATTTTTCTAAATTATGCAAAAGCGCTGAAAAAGCATTAAGTAAATAATTGAAAAAATAGATTATTTATTAATCTATTTTTTTAAAATTATATCTATATATTAATAAAGCAAAATATGATATAATATTAATAATAAGAAGAGGTGAAAACTATGAGAGAGTTTACGTTAAAAGTAAATGGAAAAGAATATATTAAAAAAGATAAAGTCTACTTAAGAGATTTAGCGAAAGAATTAAAAATAGAAGCTTATCTTGCTAAGGTAGATACTCGTCTTCGTGAGCTTGATTACTATGTGAATTATGATGCGGAAATAGAATTTTTGGATTTAACGCATGTAGAGTCAATGAATGCTTATGAAACTACTTTACGTTTTCTAACAATTATCGCTTTAGAGAATTTATATCCTGGAGTTGAAGTTAAGTTTAGATTAGGTGTTTCTCGTAGTACTTATGGTGAAATCAAAGACATTATGGTTGATGATGCTTTACTTGAAAATTTAGAAAAAGAAATGAAGAAACTAATTGAAAAAGATCAAGATATCGTTAGGGTGAAGTTAAGTAAAGAAGAAGCAAAAGAGATATATTTAAAACAAGGATATCATGATAAGATTGAGACTTTAAAATATCGACCAGAAGATACAGTTAACTTATATAAATGTAATGGTTACTATAATTATCTATTTAACTATATGTTACCTTCAATGGGTTATATTAAAGATTTTAAATTAATTCCTTATTATCCTGGTTTTATAATTCTTTATCCAAGATCAGAACTTGGTGGTAAAATGCCGGAGTTTCATGACTCAGTATCATTTGCGAAGATGTTAAGAGCAGCATCTCGTTGGTCAAAACAATTAAATTGTGAGACAATTGCTAATCTAAATACTCATGCAAGTACTGATAGCATTATTGATTTAGTTAACGTATGTGAGACTAAACATAATAATATGTTAGCTGAACTTGGTGATAAGATTAAATATGATATTGAAAATATTAGATTAATTGCTATTGCTGGTCCATCATCTTCTGGTAAGACTACTTTCTCTAATAGGCTAAGAGGGGTATTGATGGCTAAAGGTATTGAACCTTTAAAGATTTCTATGGATGATTATTATAAACCAAGAGGCAAGGCTCCTTTAGATGAAAATGGGGAATTAGACTTAGAACATATTGAAGCATTAGATATTGATCGTTTTAACCGTGATCTTTTAAACTTAATTCAAGGTAAGAAAGTTACACTACCACACTTTGATTTTAATAAAGGTTATAGTGTTGATGGTAAAACTATTAAAATTAGTAAATCAACACCAATTATTATTGAGGGAATTCATGCATTAAATGAAAGACTTACTAGTTTAATTCCTAGACATCAAAAGTTTAAGATTTATATTAGTCCTTTATTTGAAATTAGTTATGATAATCATACACCTATTAGTGCTACAGAAATAAGACAACTAAGAAGAGTTGTTAGAGATGCAAAATATCGTGGTACTAATGTTCGTGATACTTTTAAAATGTGGCCTTCAGTAAGAAAGGGTGAATTTAGATGGATTTATCCTTACCAAGAAGAAGCTGATTATATCTTTAATACTGAGCTTACTTATGAACTAGGGGTAATGAAAAAATATGCTTTACCAGTTTTAAATGAAGTTCCAAGAGAAGATGAGTATTTTATTGATGCTAATAGACTAGTTAAGTTTTTAAAACTTGTAAAGGATATTCCTGATGAATATGTACCATGTAACTCGTTATTAAGAGAGTTTATTGGGGGAAGTATTTTTTATAGCTATGAAAGAAAAGAACAAGAAGACTTACTTTCTTAAGCAAAATAATGGTTTATTAACTGCTGGTTCAATTGATAACTTTAATACAATGACTATTGGTTGGTGTCACTATGGTTATGTTTTTGGACTAGAGACTATTATTGTTTATGTAAGAAAGAGCCGTTATACTTTTGATTTTATTTCTAAAAATGATTATTTTACAGTATCTTTTTATGGTGATGAACATAAAGAAGATTTAGGGTATTTAGGTACTAAATCAGGAAGGGATGAAGATAAAGTTGCCAAGACTAGCCTTACTCCAGTTAAGTATTTTGACTCTGTAAGTTTTAAGGAAGCAAAGGCTACATTTTATTTAAAGAAAATTTATCAAGGTGAGATATTTGAAGATCAATTATCGCAACCTGTAAAGGAAAAATATTTTATTAAAGATAACAATCATTATTTATTTATAGGACAGGTGATTGAAAAATGAAATATATACTAGCAATAGATCAAGGAACTACAAGTTCAAGAGCAATACTTTTTGATAAGAAGGCTAATATTGTAGCATCATCACAACTAGAAATATCTTCAATTACGAATAAATCTGGTTGGGTAGAGCAAGATCCTTTGGAACTTGTAGAATCGGTAAGACAAGTTATTATTGGTGTTTTAAATAAAGCTAATATTAGTGCTAAAGATATTGAAGCAGTAGGTATTACTAATCAAAGAGAGACAACGATTCTTTGGGATAAGAAGACAGGAAAGCCAGTAAATAAAGCTATTGTTTGGCAAAGCCGTCAATCAGAAAAGATTTGCAAAGAGTGGATAGAAAAAGGTTATAATGATAAAGTTTTAGAGAAAACAGGATTAATTATTAACCCTTACTTTTCTGCTTCAAAAATCAAATGGATTTTAGAAAATACTAAAGGTTTAGAAGATAAATTAAGTAAAGGTGAAATACTATTTGGTACTGTTGATACTTATTTAATTTGGAATCTATCTAAGGGAAAGCTTCATATAACTGATTATACTAATGCTTCAAGAACAATGCTTTTTAATATCAAAGAGTTAAAATGGGATGAGGAATTATTAGAAAAGTTTGCTTTACCAAAATCAATTTTACCTAAAGTTGTACCATCTTCAGGTAACTTAGGGAAAATAGAGATTTTAGGTGAAGAAGTTAATTTGCGAGCTATTGCTGGGGACCAAAGCGCAGCTTTATTTGGTCAATGTTGTTTTGATTTAGGTGATGTAAAGAACACTTATGGTACTGGATGTTTTGCTTTAATGAATACAGGAAGTGAAGTTATTACTTCTAAAAATGGTTTATTATCAACTATTGCTTGGCATATTGATGGTAAGACTACTTATGCTTTAGAAGGATCTGTGTTTGTAGCTGGAGCTGCTGTTCAGTGGTTAAGAGATAGTATGAAGTTTTTTAAAACATCAGCTATGTCTTATGATTTGGCGTTAAATGCAAAGCATCAAGAAGAAATTTTCTTAGTACCAGCTTTTACTGGATTAGGAGCACCATACTGGGATAATGAAGTTAGAGGTGCTATCTTTGGTATTACAAAAGATACTTCTAGGGAAGATATAACTAGTGCTACTTTAGATGCTATTGCTTATCAAGTAAAAGATGTAATTGGCTTAATGGAAAAAGAAGCTAAAATTCAATTACACAATTTAAAGGTTGATGGTGGAGCATGTGAGAATGACTATTTAATGCAATTTCAGTCTAATATCTTACCAGCTACTATTTATAGACCAAAGATTATTGAATCAACAGCTTTAGGTGTTGCCTATATGGCAGGTTTAGCTAGTGGTTATTTTAAAGGTATTGAAGAGATAACAAAGTTACATCAAATTGAACGTGTCTTTACAAACAAAATGAATGAAAAGAAAAGGAAAGAGTTATATCAAAAGTGGTTAACAGCTGTTAAGGCTGCACGAATGTTTAAATAGTTAAAAAATACGAGGTGATTTATGGCAAATCAAATTAAGTTTTTTGCCTTGGGTGGTTTAGGTGAACATGGCAAAAACATGTATATTGTAGAGGTAAATGATAGAATCTTTATTTTAGATTCTGGAATTAAGAACCCAGGTTTAGATTTGCTTGGAGTCGATGCAGTTCTTCCGGATATGGAATATCTTTTGGAAAATAAAGATAAAGTAAAAGCTTTGTTTTTATCTCATGGACATATTGAAAATATTGGTGCTGTTCCTGAGGTTTTAAAAGAGTTAAATATCGGTGTTTATGGAACTCACTTTACAATTTCTATATTAGAAAAAGAATTAACTGAATTAGGAATGAATATTAAAGACTATCGTTTGTATAGAATAAATGAAGATAAAGAGTTAATGTTTGGTAATGTTAAGGTATCTTTCTATGCTACAAGTCATAGTATTCCCGAAAGTTTAGGTATTGTAATTAGTACTCCTGATGGAGCAATAGTTTATGCTCCTGACTTTACTTTTTCTGCTAACTCAGATAAAAAATATAAAACAGGATTTCATCGTTTAGGTGAGATTTCTAAAGAAAAAGTATTACTACTTTTACCTGAAAGTTTAGGTTCAGGTAATATTGGTAGAACTGTAAGTGATAATATTTTACTTCATACAGTTACTGAGCAATTAAAAACTAAAGGTAGAACAATCTTTGCGATGTATTCTAATGACTTAGATAGAATGCAAAAGATTATTAATATTGCCAGTTCCTCAAATAAAAGAATAGCTATTATTGGTAAAAGAACAAGGAAAATTATTAGTGTTGCGATGGAATCAAATTATTTAAATATTCCAAGTGATAAATTTGTAAACTTAAAGTATATTGATGATAGCAATGATAATGATTATGATGACTTAGTAGTTATTGTAACTGGTGAATTAAATGAACCATTTATTCATGTTCAAAGAATGGCTAGTGGTAAAGATAGATTTATTAAAATTAAAGATACGGATACTATAGTTTTAATTTCACCGCATGTAAAAGGTTATCCTAATACTTTTGCGAATACAATGAATGCTTTAGCGAGAACTAATGCGAAAGTTATTAATATGACGAAGAAAGATTTACGTAGTTCTCATGCCTCACCGGAAGACTTAAAGATGCTTTATATGATGTTAAACCCAGAATATATCGCACCAGTTATTGGTGAATATCGTCATCAATATGCTCATATGCAAGTTGCTTTAGATGCCGGTTATAGTAGAGAAGAGATTTTACTACTTGAAAATGGTGAAGTAATTACCTTTTTAGAGGGTAAGTTGCAAGTCGCAAAAGAGTTTGTACCAACAGGTGATGTTTTAGTTGATGGGTCGATTGTTGGGGATATTAATAGTGTTGTATTGAAAGATAGGGAAATGTTAGCTCAAGGCGGAGTAGTTATTATTAATGTAATTGTAGATGCAAGATACAAAGAAGTATTAGCTGAACCTTCAATAGTTTTAAAGGGAGTTACAAATAATAAACAAGTAGAAGCTGATATTTATGATATAATAAATGAAGTAGTTGATGATACTTTAGATTATCATTTTGATGAAAAGTATTTAGACTGGCAAGTAATAAAGAAAGAAATAAAAGATGTTGTAAGTAAAAGGATTATGAAAGAATGTGGTTTGAGTCCAATTGTACTTGCAGTAGTCTTAGATGAGGAAAAATAATGAAAAAACTAAGTAGTTTAGAAATTAGAAAATTGTGGCTTGAATTTTGGGAAGAGAAGGGACATTTAATTATTCCAAGTGCTTCTTTAATTCCTCATGATGATCCAACATTACTTTGGATTAATGCAGGGATAGCTCCTTTAAAGAAATATTTTGATGGAAGAGAAACTCCAAAAAGAAATAGATTAGCTAATGTACAAAAATCAATTAGAACTAATGATATTGAAAATGTAGGGGTAACTGCAAGACATCATACGTTTTTTGAGATGTTAGGAAACTTCTCAATAGGAGATTATTTTAGGAAAGAAGCATTAACATGGGCTTATGAGATTTTATTTTCTGAAAAATGGTTTGCTTTAGATAAAAAGAATATTTACTTTTCTTACTACCCAGAAGACTTAGAAACGAAGAAAATGTGGATGAAGCTAGGGGTTGAAGAAGAAAGACTAATTCCTTTAGAGGGAAACTTTTGGGAAATTGGTGATGGTCCTTGTGGTCCATGTACGGAAATCTTTTATGACCGTGGGTTAAAATATGATCCAGAAAACATTGGTTTAAGATTAATCATTGATGATTTAGATAATGACCGTTATGTAGAGATTTGGAATATTGTTTTTAGCCAGTTTAATGCTGAGTCAGGTAAAAAACGCGAAGAGTATAAAGAACTACCAAGTAAGAATATTGATACTGGTATGGGCTTTGAAAGAATTGTTTCAATCTTACAAGAAACTGATACTAATTTTGAAACTGACCTTTTTATGCCTATTATTAAGGATATTGAGAAATTAAGTGGGGTTAAATATAATGGCCAAATGGCTTTTAAAGTTATTGCAGACCATGTTAGAAGTGTTACTTTTGCAATCTCAGATGGTGCTAATGTAAGTAATGAAGGCCGTGGCTATGTTTTAAGAAGACTAATTAGAAGAGCTGTTCGTTATGGTAAAAAGTTAGGACTAAATAAACCTTTCTTGGCAGGTTTAGTTGATAGAGTTGTAAGTATTATGAAAGAACCTTATCCTAATTTAGTAAAAGCTAAGGAGTTAGTAAAAGTTGTAGTTAATAATGAAGAAGAAAAATTCTTAAAGACTTTAGATAAAGGTGAGAAGAAACTTCTTGATTATATGGAGCAAGCTAAAGGTAAAGTAATTACAGGAGAGATTGCTTTCTTGTTATACGATACTTTTGGATTTCCAATTGAACTAACGTTAGAAGTTGGAAAAGAACATGGTTTTGAAGTTGACTTAAAAGCTTTTGAAGAAGAACTTGAAAAACAAAGAAAAAGAGCTCGTGCTAGTCGTGATGAAGATGAGTCAATGATTAGTCAAAATGAAGATATGCTTAAGTTTAAAGATGAATCAATCTTTACTGGCTATAGTGAACTAAAAAGAGTAAGTAAAGTAATTGGTATTTTTAAAGATGGAACTTCATTTAAAGAAGCTAATGGTGAAGTATTATTAGTCTTTGATCAAACTCCATTTTATGGTCTAAAAGGTGGTCAAGTAGGAGATCAAGGTAAATTAATCTTCCAAGACCAAGAATATGAAGTAAAAGATACAATTGTTTTACCTAATGACCAACATGCATCAGTAGTTGATTTTGGGGGAGATTATATTAAAGTAGCTGATAAAGTTATCTTACAAGTAAATAAAGCTTTAAGATTTAACACAGCTAAAAACCACTCTGCAACCCATCTTTTAAACTATGCATTAAAAGAAGTTTTAGGAAGCCATGTTCACCAACAAGGTTCATCAGTATCAAGTACTAGTTTGAGATTTGACTTTAATAACTTTAGCCTACCAACAGATGAAGAGCTTTTAAAAGTAGAAGCAATCGTAAATAAGATGATTGATTTAGGTCATTATGTTGAAACTAAGGAGATGGCTTTAGATAAAGCTAAAACTTTAGGAGTAGAAGCAATGTTTTCTGATAAATATGAAGATATTGTTAGAGTAGTTCAAATTGGTGATTCTAAAGAATTATGCGGTGGAACTCACGTAAGTAATGCTAAGGAAATAGGAAAGTTTGTGATTTTAAGTTGTGAGACTAAAGGTTCTGGTATTTACAGAATAGAAGCAACTACAGATACAAACATAAAAGATAAATTATTAGAAAGTGCGGATAATATACTAATAGAGATTAGTAACTTAAAACAAAAGGCTGAAGAATTAGTAAAAAGCGCTAAAGAAGAAAAGTTAGATATAGTATATAAAACTCCAAAAGATGTTAAGTATTTAGAAAGTTACAAATATTTGCTTGATTTAAGAGAACTATCTACTAAGTATCAAGTACTTGTAAAGGATATTGATAAAGAATATCAAAAACAATATCGCGAGTCAAAACAAATTAGTCCAGCTTTATTTAAAGATAAAGTTGAAACAATCAATGGAGTTAAAGTTGTTATTGATAGGCTAAAAGATGTTGATAGTGAAGTTCTAAAAGACTTAGTTGATAATTTAAGTGATAACTTACAATTAGAGATTGTATTACTAGCAAATGTAAGTAGTGGCAAAATTGTTTATGTTTCGAAAAACAAAAACAAAAATGTTAAAGCTGGTGATTTAGTAAAGATGGCTGCGATTGTTACTGGTGGTAATGGTGGTGGTAGACCAGATTTTGCACAAGCTGGCGGAAGAGATGTTACAAAAGTAGATAAATCTTTAGCTGAAGTTAGAAAATACTTAAAAGAGGTACTATGAGAGCAATCGGTATTGATTTAGGTAGTAAAACTGTAGGTATTAGTTTATCTGATATAAATAGAATTATTGCAAGTCCTATTGGAACATTTGAAATTGAAGAAAACAATTTAAATGAAGCTTTAGAACTAGTAGTAGATTATATAAAGAAAAACAATGTTAGTACGATAGTTTTAGGATTACCTAAAAATATGGATGGAAGTATTGGTTTTCAAGGAGAGTATTGTTTAGAGTTTAAAACAATGTTAGAAGATGCAACTAAGTTAGAAGTTGTTTTGATTGATGAAAGATTAACTACAGTTATTGCTCATAAAACTCTAAAAGAAGCTAAGATGAAAAACCAAAAAAGAAAACAAAAAGTTGATAAATTAGCTGCAAGTATTATCTTGCAAGCTTATTTGGATAAATAAAAGGAGAAAGGAAAATTAGATTATGCCAAAAGAAATGGAAAACAAATTAGTAATTCAAGATGCCGAAGGAAATGAAATTTTATGTGAAATTTTATTTACCCACTACAGCGAGAAGTTTAAGAAAAACTATGTGTTATTTTATGAAGTTGCAGATGAAGACAACGAAGAAATTGAAGTGATGGCTGCTTCTTACGAAGAAGGTAAAGAAGGAGATGGTCAATTAGATCCAATTGAAAGTGATGAAGAATGGGTATATATTGAAGATTTACTAGAAGCATTCTCTTCAGAAGATGAAGATGATGAATGTGAATGTGATTGCGAAGAAGATGAAGAATGTGATTGTGGATGTCAAGAACACCAACACAAACATCAAAAAGGCGAATGCAAAGGTGAGCATAAACATCAAAAAGGTGAATGCAAAGAAAAACATAAAGAACACAAAAAATGTGACAAATAATTATTAAAAAAAGC
>JGI24502J29692_10017364_pt1 | contig 10231 bp, 11 predicted proteins | sample BioPla3RNA1_FD_29692 | JGI IMG/M metagenome (IMG submission 29692)
TGATCACAAAATCAGTGCGCTATCTGGAAGAGATCGCGGATTTCGATTTGCCAGAAGGAACGCAATATCGCATTGTCACTACAAAAAACATGAATGCGCTCACAGCCATCTATGCGCTTCTGCAGAATCATGAACCGGAAGAAATTATTATCGCTATTTATCGCTTGAATCAACCGGCTGTAGCTAAAATTATCAGTCTATCGGAAACAGTGCCAATTTCGGTTCTTATATCGAGCTTCTTCAGAGAAAACAAGAAATACGAAAACTGGACTCGCATGCTCATCAATGCTGCCAAAGATAACCCAAACCTAATCGTCAAATCAACCTGGTCTCACGCCAAAGTTACGCTCATCAAAACCAAATGTGGGAAGCATATCGTATTTGAAGGCTCTGGCAATCTTTCCGATAATGCGCGCATCGAACAATACATTTTAGAGAACAACAAACAAGCTTATGAATTCCACAAAAACTGGATAATAGAGGCGATGAATGAAGACAAACAAGCTTAAATTCAACCCTAATAATCCGCGTAAATGCAGTAAAGACAAGCTTGAAAAACTTATGCGCTCAATCGAGTCATTTCCTGAGATGATGAAGCTACGCCCAATGGTTTACGATCCAGAGACCATGTATGTTTTAGGCGGGAATCAGCGGCTCGCAGCTATCCGAAAGCTCGGCATGAAAGAAATACCAGATGAATGGGCTATCGCTGCCACCGATCTCACGCCAGAACAGCAAAAGGAGTTTGTTCTCAAAGATAACGTAGTGCTTGGTGACTGGGACTTCGATGTGTTATCCGCCGAGTTCAGCGAGTTTGATTTGGGTGATATGGGCGTGGATATGCCGGAGATAAACGTAACGCCACCAGACGCCACAGAAGACGACTTTGATGAGCCAGACATACAGACAGTCCAGACAGACATTAAGCGTGGCGACATTATCGAAATAGGGCGTCACAGGCTTATGTGCGGAGATAGCACCAGCGAAAGCGATGTTAATGCTCTGTTGGTGGGAAATAAGCCGCAACTAATGGTAACCGATCCTCCATATGGCGTTGAGTATAATGCAGAATGGCGAAAGGAAAGAGGGCTTTGTAATAGTGGATCATTTGGGAAAGTGACTAACGATGACAACGCAGACTGGACAGAGGCGTGGAAGTTATCGCCAGCAGACGTTTGCTATGTTTATCACGCTGATTCAGGCGGCAAAAGCGTAATTGTTTACAACTCTCTTGTGTCTGCTGGATACGAGCCAATAAATCTTATTGTTTGGAATAAATCATCAATTTGTATAGGGCGGGGAGACTATCACCACAAGCATGAGTCAATATGGTATATGCACAAAAAAGGGAAAAAACACTTATGGGCAGGCAGCAGAAAGGAGTCAACCGTTTGGGACATAAACAAACCAAGCAGGACAGAAACAATACACTCCACGCAGAAGCCAATAGAGTGCATGGCTAAGCCAATAAAAAACCACACAGCTAAAGAAATATACGATCCGTTTCTCGGCTCTGGCACCACAATGGTAGCGTGTCACCAGCTTGACCGCATCTGCTACGGCATGGAAATATCAGAGCAGTATTGCCAAGTGATAGTGGATAGGATGCGCAAGCTTGACAGCAGCATAGAAATAAAGATCAATGGCGAGATATATGTATGACGAGACAATGTCAGCAAGGAGTATCGAATGATTAGAACCGCTGAGTGTGTAATAATGGAGGCGATGAGTGAAGACAAGCAAGCTTAAGTTCAATCCCAATAATCCTCGCAAATGTAGTAAAGACAAGCTGGAAAAACTTATGCGCTCAATCGAATCATTCCCCGAAATGATGAAGTTACGCCCAATAGTTTACGATCCAGAGACCATGTATGTTTTAGGCGGGAATCAGCGGCTCGCAGCTATTAGAAAGCTTGGCATGAAAGACATCCCAGATGAGTGGACGATCGCCGCCACAGATCTCACCCCAGAACAGCAAAAGGAATTTGTTCTGCGAGACAATGTGCAGTTTGGGGATTGGGACTTTGAGATGCTGTCTGCTGAGTTTGGCGAATTTGACTTTGATGATATTGGCATGGACATCCCAGACATAGAAACAGAAATTAAAGACATAGATGAGAAAAACAAAGAAATACGACCGATAAAAAAAGTTCATTACTTAATTAGCGTACCAATTGATTTAGTCCTCGATGTTCAAGACACCATTAAAGCCATCAGGGAATTAGATGGAATCGAAATCTCGCAATCTCAAAACTAATAATTCACACCTCGAAATGAAGGTTAGCCTCAGGCTTAACAACTTGCCTGAAAAAGACAACCTTTGCGTTTTGGACGCATATGCAGGAAAAGGGCTGATTTGGAACACCGTTAAAAAACGCACCGCTAAAAAAATAAAAGTTTTACAAGTTGACAAAGTGTATCATCCCAATGTGGATATAGCTACCGATAATCTTAAGGTGCTTTCTGGCATAAATCTATCCAGGTTTGACATTATTGATCTGGACGCATACGGATGCCCATTTGCACAGCTACAAATACTATTCAACCACAACTACACAGGAAAAGTGTTTGTGACATACATCCAGACACACCATGGCGCATTGCCTCATGGGATCCTTAAGCAGTCTGGATTCACAAAAGAAATGATCACCAAATGCACTACCCTCTTCAATAAAAACCCAATGCAGGTTATGGAACAATACTTAGCAAACAACGGAATCTTCTCTTATTCAATAAAATATGTTGACAGAAAACACTACATGTGTTTTGATGTTCCATATAAAGGAGATTCAAAATGATTAAAATTTATGAACCAAGAGGGAGAGCCAGAGAATATAGTCCATTTGCTATGAACTATTTCAAAGGCTGTGATCATGGATGTAGCTATTGCTATGTCCCAAGAATGATGAAAGTGTTTAATTCCCAGTATTGCCATGATGAAGTTTCTGTAAATATGGCTGGATTGTGGAAAGAGGCAGAGAGGTTTTCGAAATCAAAAAATAGCGGAAAGCAAGTTCTATTAAGTTTTACTGGTGATCCGTATTGTGGGCTGGAATCTGGAGAGACCAGAGATGTGTTATGTGCTTTCCATGAGCATGATATCCATTGTTCAGTGTTGACCAAAAATCCAGGGAAAGCAATCAAGGATATTGACATTATGTCAGATATGGCGTATTTTAAAATGGGAACCACCTTGACCTTGCTTGATCCTGATCTTTCAAAAATGTGGGAACCAGGAGCTCCGATAGGAGAGGAAAGAATTAAAGCCTTAAAAGTGTTTGCCGATAATGGGATAAAGACATGGGCAAGCTTTGAACCTGTTATTGATCCAGTGGAATCCTTGAAGATGCTAGAAATTGTTTCCGGATTCATAGATCATGTGAAGATAGGGAAAATAAATAACCATCCTCAAGAAAGACTAATTGATTGGGCGAAATTCTTGAAGGATGCCGTTTCAATATGCAGGGATACAAATATGAAGTTTTATATAAAAGATGATTTGGCAAAGTATGCCAATGGAATAGTGTTTTCAAGAGAAGAAAGAGATAAAGATTTTCTAAATGTGTGATGAGATAATATCCGGATATGGAGTATCGAATGATTAGAACCGCTGAATGTGTTACGCCGAAGCATCCAGATAAAATGTGTGACCGCATAGCTGATGCCATATTGACGGAGGCGATCAAACAAGACCAAAACGCAAGAACGGCAATAGAAGTTTGTGCTGGTCATGGCATTGTGACCGTTCTGGGCGAAATGACAACCACAGCCTTTGTTGATGTAGCTGACATAGCCCGCAGGATTACAGATGGTGAGTGCGGCGTGCAAGTCAATATTGTGCGACAGTCACCCGACATAGCGATGGGAGTTGATGCCGGAGGCGCCGGAGATCAAGGCATTATGATCGGATATGCCTGCAACGAAAATGATAATCTTATTCCTATGGAACTAAACCTCGCCAGAGACTTGTGCCAATTCATTTATATGCGACACGAAGTTGACGGCAAAACTCAAATCACAATGGACGGCAATAAAATATCCACTATTGTCGCAAGCTTTCACAACACAAAGAGCGGAGACCTGAGATCCCTTGTGCACCAATGGCTTGACGGCAGAAAATGCGAATCGATAATGTGCAATCCTGCCGGTGATTGGGAAATTGGTGGGTTGAACGCTGACTCTGGCGTTACGGGCAGGAAACTTGCGATAGACAACTACGGAACCAGAACACCCATTGGCGGCGGCGCATTTAGCGGAAAAGACCCCACCAAAGTGGATCGCTCTGCTGCGTATATGGCAAGAAAAATTGCCGTCGACATTTTGCGCCAGAAAAATGCAAAAGAAGTTATCGTTTCGCTTGCTTATGCAATCGGCGTTCCTGATCCGGTGATGACGGAGTGTATTGCCGATGGAAATCATGTTGACATTTCACACTACAATTTGACACCAAAAGCAATTATCGATGCGCTTGGGCTTCGTGATATTGATTATGAAAAAACAGCAGAGTGGGGACACTTCGGCATCGGCATGCCGTGGGACGCATAATATGGCAACGACCAAAAAAGACAAGCCAAAGAAATCCGTAGGCAGACCGCGCATTGAGCTTGATCCAAAGCAAGCCAAAATATTTGGCTATTTCCGCGCTACATACGACACAATGGCTGAGCAGATCGGCTGCAGCGTGGATACAATCCGAGCTGCCATGCAAGACGATAAATCTGAATTTTCCAAGGAGTATAAAAAAGGATTTTCTGGAATGAAGATGAAATTATCCGAAGCGCAGGTAAAATCAGCGATTGAGGACAGAAATCCTACTCTATTAGTTTGGCTTGGCAAGCAGTATCTTGGGCAGAAAGATGTTCCGGATGCGCCGCAAGACCACAACAAACCCGAGATATGCATGCGCCCAGCGCGGCTGGCGGAATCTGATGAAGATTAACTTTTGTGAAGATCATTATTTGCCGCATCAATGGCAATTTCTTAATGATTGGAGCAGAACGCTTGGGCTAATCGGCGGGCTTGGATCTGGCAAGACTGCGGCATTTCTTGCTAAGACATTCATCTGCCACATCAGTAGACCGGGCGCAACCGGAAGGAGTAATGTCGGCATCGGCTATCCATCTTATGGCGATGCGAAGGAGCTGTTCTTCTACCCGTATTGCGATATGTTAGATATGGCTGGCATCAAATATGTAGAGAACAAATCAGAACTTACAATCAAAACCGAACAAGGTCAAGTCAAGATAGTGTCTGCATTCCATCCGGAGCGGATCAAGGGCTTTTCGTTCACCGATTTCGGTTTTGATGAAATTGATACGCTTGATTTGGAGAAAGGCAAGATCGCTATCCGCCGGGCAAGAGAGCGTTTGCGCGGACGCAGAGACGCTCAATTGTTTATAGTTTCGTCACCGGAAGGTTTTTCCACCTGTTACGATGTGCTGAAGAAGAATCCGAATCCGGGTACATCCGTCATCCATGCCGATACGCGATCGAACATATATCTACCCGCCGAATACATTAATGATTTGCTCAACACTTATGATGAACAGATGGCTATGGCATATATTAGAGGTCAATTTGTTAACCTGAACAATATGCAAGCGCACTATGCCTTCCGCCGGGATGTTCACGTGCATAGCATTCCGATGCCTGAGCCGCACGATGTGATACTGGTGGGGATAGATTTCAATGTCAACCCAATGACGGCTGCTTTGTGCTATACTCGCGAAGAAATTGACGGGCGCACACATTACTTTTTCTTTGCCGAATACTATCTTTTGAACGCTAACACATATCTGTTGTCAGACTTGTTAGCGGAAGACTACCCGAATCGCGTATTGCGCTGCTATCCTGATCCGACTGGAATTGCGCGCAAGACGTCATCTGACGCCAGCGACATAGAAATACTGAGGCGCAAAGGCTTTGATGTCCGGTATCGACATGGCATAACGCAACGCAGATCGCTCAATATCGCCAATGGCGCATTTGCGCATAATGCTATCCACATCGATCCAAGATGTGAAAATTTGATTAACGATCTTGAGCAGGTAGTCACCGATGCGGCTGGCGCTATCATAAAACCAAAAAACACAATGCTGACACATATTTCTGATGCAATGCGCAATATAATCGTTGTTGACGCATTAGTGAAACAAGAACAAGCACCCTGGGATGCAGCATGAACTTAGATTTAATACGCAGAGCAAAAGTGAATAGCATAATGCAAGACGATTCACAGCGGCGCGCAATTACGCGCATGGCGATCGACTTTTACAACTACAACCAAGAATCGTATACTTTGGCGAAAATTAAAAGCCGATACCCGGACACATATACCGATCTGCAACACTATATTGTTGCGACAGACTTATCCCGCGCGCTAACCCGCCAGCTTGCCAAGATATTCCAGCAAGACCCGTCTATCGTATTAGATGGAGCGTCAGATAATTTAGCTAAACATTTTACTGATTTGCTTGATGGCGTGAATTTATTTGGCTCTTTGCGCGTTATTGATCGATACGCAGAGACTTGCAATCAGATCGGCATTGCGCCAATTTTTAATCCGCGAACAGGCAAAATAAAGCTGGACTTCATTACGCCGGATCGCTGCATAGTTTGGCAAGATGACGTTGACCCAACCGAAGCCGTGGCTGTGGCTTACACAATCCGGAATAAGTTCAACACTCCGATTGCAGAGCGCTCTGATGTATATGCGCTCTGGACGGATGACTCATATCGCGTAGTGACTCTGAAAACGGATGGAACGATTGACACAGACATTGAGCCGCCTCAGCCTAATCCATACGGTCGCATCCCAATTGCTTGGTTTCGCACCGATATGGCAATTGACTCTTTTTGGCTTGATCGTCAATTTCCGATGGTAGACGCCAACCTGCGCGCCAATATCCAGCTGACCAATCTTGATGTTGCGCTGGATTATCAATCGTTCAGCACAATGTGGACGTCTGGCATGCCTGAAGGCGCGAAGCTTAACGTTGGCGTTCAGCGATACATCAATATCCCTCGCGATCCTGTAACCGGCAATGTGAGCGGCTCTATTGGCTACGCTACGCCATCGCCACAGCTTCAGACGGTCTGGGATATCGTTAACGACAATATAGCGCTTGCGGCGTCTCTTATGGGCATTAGCGCGGAAGCAATCAAGCAAGGAAGTTCATTCAGTTCCGGGTATCAATTGCGCCTATCAAAATCCGATGTGATATCGTATAACGTGGAAAAGCGATCTATCTATCGAGAGCCATTGCGTGATCTCGTGCAGCTCATCATGGACTGTAAACGGCTTAATAGCAATATCAACATGCCGGAAGCTGCCGATATAAAGATTGACTTTGCCGATATCACGATTGAACAAAATCCGTTAGAGGAAGAGCAAGTGCGCACGCTGAAGATTTCCAACGGCACGATGAGCCGCGTAGACGCCATCATGCTTGACAATCAAGACTTGAGCCGTGAGGATGCGGAAAAGGAAATTGAGCGCATTGACGCCGACAACAATCGCTTCCGCATTGGCGCAGCAAACATTGATCAGGACTTGTTTGATGAATAAAGCAGTTTCGACTAAAATTGATCAACAAACCGCGTGGTTTGAGCGCAATATGCAGAAGATTGCGAGACGACTGGATGCGCGCATTGCCTCACTAATCCGCGAGCTCGATTCCAGTGGCGGGCATCTGCTGAACACAGAAGAAAACATCCAGCTGTGGGCGCAAATCTATGGATCAATTTTAGAGGAGCTGCGCGCAGCCGGATACACCGAGCTTGTAACCCGGTTAAACGAAAAAGAAAACGATTTACTGCGCACAATGAAAATGTCATGCGTCACCGGAGCGGTTCCTTTGGCGTTCACGCAGACAAGCCAATCGGCTATAAATGCATTCAATTCGCTATGGAATGCGCGGATTGGCAATCTCGGCAACGATGTGGCGCGCCAGATTCATGCCATTATTGGTGACAGTATTTTTGGCGGAACGAACATCTCCGAACTCGTAAAATCGGTTAAAGCAATACTGGATCAGCAGCTTGTGCGCTATGCTACCACTTATGTGAACACGAGCCGTGCAAAGTTTATTCAAATGATGCAATACGAAGCCGCTCGCAATTATGATGGCGAACTGTTTTGGATATACGAGGGTCCGGCAGACAATGTTACGCGTCCGGTCTGTCGCGAAGGCACCGGCATGGATGTTAATGCGATGTTTCCTAATGCGCCATATTTCACTGAAGAAGAGCGCATCGAATTTGAATCTTATAGCGCACCGGAGCGGACGTATGAGTGCCGCCACACTTTTATGCAAATAACAAAAGAATACTATTACGATCACGTGAGGTGAATATGGCATATCGTAGAATTGATGATAATGATACTGTTGAAATCCGCAGAGCGCAAGGCGGCAACAAACCGGAAACGCGCACAGTTGCGGAATTAAACGAGTATTTCAGTAAAGTAGAACCGACCATAACGGCAGGCGCACCTATCGCACCAGTCGCGGCAACGGGAACGGCATTTGAGACCAACACGCTAACTTATACCGCAAGAACAAAGGGAGCGGCTGGCAATAGCATCGTAGTGAAGTTGATTGAACCAAAAGAAGACGCCACGGCTGAAACCGTGTCCGTTAACGGCAGCACAATCAATGTAACGCTTGCGTCTGCAGACGGTGCAATCACAAGCGATCTTGATGCGGTAAATGCGGCTATTAAAGGCAACACTGCGGCAGATGCACTCATTACTGTAGCCGTTGGCGGGATTGGCACAACGCTCGTAACCGCAGACGAGACCACGCTTAAGGGCGGAACTGACGGGACGGTGGGCAAAGCAGGCGAGCTCAGATATAACGACACCACTCTATTTGTATCAGTTGGCGCAAGCACTACTGCTGTATCTAATTGGAAATCAATAACATTTAACAACGAATGAGGACAACATGGCACTAAAAGAAATCTTGGATAAGATTATGAACTCACTTCCTGCTGATGCGGGAAACGACATTCTTTCTCTGCTGGCAGATGCCAAGCGAGAGGCGAACATCGTGCTTGCGGATCTGTCCGCAGCAAACAACGAATCAAAAGAGCGCAGACTGAAGCTTGCCGAGATGTCAAGTCAGATTGATGCGCTTAACGCTAAGCTGGCGGATGCCACGAAAGCGGATCCAGAACTTGATTCGATTAAAGAGAAGGCTGCCAAATATGACGAGCTTTTGCAAAGCAAGAAAACCGAAACCCTGAACCTATGGAAAGCTAAACATCAAGAATTGCAAAAGATTTTGGCAAGTGATACGGATAAGCGCAAAGACAAGATTGCCGCGCTGATGCCTGACTTCTCAATCCCGGCAGAAGGCGAAGAGCTTGATGCCGACACAGCCGCACAGAACCTGAAATTGTATTCTGTATTGGAAAAAGCGGGAGCATTTGCCGACCCCGCTGACACCAAAACGGATTTCCAGCGAAAGAGCAATCCGGGTGGCGGCGAAACCAAAGAACCCTACACCTTCGGCAAAGCATTACAAAAAAAAACATGAGGTAAAACATGAATATCAGAGATTTTCTTATCTCGCTACAAAGCGAACAAGCTCCTATCATAACCGACCTGGTTAAAAGCTTGGGTATTTTAGAAACGGCACAATTCGGATTCAGCAGTGATTATCTGCGTCACGAATTTGAGGTGCAGACAGATGACGGCGATGCCGCAGTCCGCGCAATCAATGGCTCAATTGTTGCCACAATGTCAAACAGCATACTGGGCAGCATTCAGCTCCCGGCAATCGAGCGACTTGTTGAAATCGACAAAATACTCGCCAAGAAATGGGGCGGCATTCAGGGATTCTTGAACGATAAAAACCGCACCATGACCTATATGCGCTCAATCCTACAGCTACTTGCAAAGGCTATGATTTACGGTGATGACCCAACCTTTGGCGTGCCCGGTGCGTTCAAGGGCTTGCACCAGATCGCTAAAGCCAACAGCAATGTAGTTGCACAGCTTTCCGGCGCTTCCGGAAGCAGAACATCAATCTTTGCTGTGCATTGGAGCGAAGGCGAGACCCAGGTTGTGATGCCAAAAGAAGCTAATGGCGACATCGTGCAGATCGAACTTGTTGGCGGAGGCACTCTTCAGGCTCCTACCGCAAACACCACCACAAACGCGCGTCAACTTGTTTACGGAGCTAACTTCTGGACTAATGCTGCTCTGTGCGCTCCATCGAAGGCGTCA
>JGI24502J29692_10021203_pt1 | contig 10231 bp, 10 predicted proteins | sample BioPla3RNA1_FD_29692 | JGI IMG/M metagenome (IMG submission 29692)
ATCAAATAGTCGACCCTGCTAATAGAAGCATAAATAATATAATACTACTTAATTCTGAAGGTGATTTATTAGCTGTTAAATTCTTACCAGCTCCACTGAATTTAGGAGTAGTAGGTACATTGAATCTAATGGTCAACTGTTACGATCAGTATATTATTACTGTAAGATTAAACTTTGATATTGATATTAATGACCATGTAGATACTGCAGTATCAGGAGATATTACTGATGTACATCCAGGAATATTCAGTGATAAAATCGCTGATAAAGATTATATAGGTAATAAGTATGATAATTTCTTACTTAATAATTCCACTACTCTAGAATTAGTCAGTGAATTTGATCCAGATAATCCTAATGTACAAGTTCATACAACTCTACCTACTATTTCATGCGGTAAAGGTAGGAAGTACTCATACCTATTATGGTACCATCTTTATCCTAATATAATATATACGTACTTACATAATATTATACCAGGTTATACTATGGATGATTATTATTTAGGATTCAATGAAAGATTTGGATCGTTCTTGTATCATTATAATATACGACCTGATTATATTGTAGTAGTAATCATGGGGAGTACTGGATATAATTTCATTGATATAGTAGTATGTCCCAATACTGAAGGGATTGTAGATACTAGTGAGTATAGATTAAAAATGAATCTGTGGTACAATAATATATACTTCGTATCTAATAATACTGCTTACGTTATCCATATGAATAAAGATCCAGTTATTGAACCTCATACATTTGCTAAAGGTGATAGCAGTATTACAGTCAGCACTCGGGTCTATGTACCTGCTAAAGTATGGATGGACTCATTCTTAACTGGTGAGCTATACATGACTGAGTTCAGTGATATTGGTGATGTATTGATTAGGATGAATGGAGATGAACCTAATTTTATTAATATATTCAATTCCAGTTCATCAACTAATATAAAGTCGTTATTCAATACTTACATGATTGACAATAGACCTGATAAAGATCTATTGAGTAATATGTATCGAATGACTGGTTACCATCTTAAGTACTTTAAAACTAATAATTATAAACCTATATATTTAGGTTCCAGCTACTCAGTAGGTTATAATCAATTCAATAATAGCTACTTAATCTTATTCAAATTGAATCCTGACTATGAGAGAATTAGATTACAATTAGATATAAGTACAGTAGTAGCATTCACTGATTATGGAATACTATTCAATGATTCAACATTCTTATCATTTGATAGTACTGTACTAGATAATTATTGTAATCATAGATTAGATGATGACGATCCACTTATTACTGTTGATCGTGGAGTAATTGTATGTGCATCTATGAATGGGACTGATCCTATTGGTGCTTATCGATCTATTCATAAGGAGATCTGACTATGAGTAAAGCATATATAAGTCCTCAATTCTTAGATGCGATCAAGAGTAAGAAGGAAGTAAAAGTATTCCAATTAATGCGTACAGATTATACAGGTAGATTGGATGCTATAACTAATGAAGTATTTGAGCAATACCTCATCTCATCACCTATTAGCAGTGCAGATACCTTCATATTCGAGGATACAATAGCTGTACGTATCAGGTATAATGATATAAGGAATTATAATACTATATTCTTCATGTACTCAATAGGTGAGAACTTTAGTACTGATAAGCAGTTAGCATGTGCAATAAAGATCAAGGATAATGAATATGGTGGATATGAATTAGAGAATTATACTGAGAATATCATTTACATCGATCTTAAACAGTATCCTATTCATTGTACATTTATACGACAACAAGATACTCAATATACTCCGATACATGATCATGTATTGAGTAAGATTGATGCTGAAGATTCCAATAAACTCTTAGATGTATATGATCTTAAGAAAAGAGTAGTAAATCAATTCATTACTACTACTGAGATTACAGCTAATCACTTATTCAATAGTGATACTACTCATACTCAATTCATGCAGAATGGAGGAGTTAAGACTGGTAGTGTATTCGATGTGAATCCTGATGGATTCAGAGTCATAGATCCAGGTAATAATGAAGCATTGAATAAATATAATCATGTAGCCACTAATGACCTTATTTAAAGTCCTTCAAGCCGTGTAATAGTAAGTAAGTGAATACATTTATATACAGGAGTACATAATGACTGAATCATCCGATCTTCTAATTCAACTATCTATAACAATTGGGAGTATCTTCACTGCACTAATAGGTGCATTAGCTACTGTATTAGTGGCTTATATTAATAATAATAATAAGAAGATGCGACGATTGCAGAATGAGGATCGAGTACAAAGTATTAATAATAGTAAGAGGATTGATGAAGAATTTGAAGAGTATAGGCACGCAAGAGCATTAAAAGTTATTGAGGATATTATCGATCAATGTAATTATGTAAAAGATACAACTCGTTGTGATACTGCAGCTTATTTTATACTAGAGAATAGTACTATTGCAATTGATAGACTTGAGAATATCTACATTTCATGTAGGGCTACTGATAACAGGTATTCACTGCTGAATAATCATATAGCAGGATTTCAGAAAAGGATCGTCAGTCGATCGATAATTGATTTAGCCAAACTTAAAGAGTGCATCATCTCTTTAGAACCTGATGCTCAAGGTACAACTGGCAGTATCAATGAATACCCTGAAATTCAATCCTATGGTGCTATATCGATTCACGATTATAATAATAGATTCATAGGATTCGCCATACTACTATTCACTATGAAGAATTTTAATGATACGAGTCCATCCAATATGAAATCATCATTATATAAGTTTAAGAATAGCATTGAAGCTACATTGAGATTGCATAAGGATGAAAAAGATGCTAAACTTAAATCATTAATAGAACAATCTTATAAGAGGTAATTATGACATCTATACCCCATCTTTCAGGAGAAGCTCTTCCTCCTTTCGTACCTAATTCTCAATCTATGGAGAATGAGGCTGTAATGATCGTGAGAAATCCCGAGGATAATGAGAACAATCGTGAGATTAAGCATATACTCCTCAGTGATTTATTCGCGAGTAGTGGACGAGTTTATCATTCCAATCTTAGACCTAGAACTATTGATGTCAATGATCATCAAGGTAATGCATTTTATCCTAATGATATATATATCCATAATATAGATGGAGATTCTACTACATACATCCTATTAAGTAAGACTGAAACTACTGCTGATTGGAGATATGTAGGTGATCTTAGTTGTACATTCGTGATTGATACTGTAGATGCAATGGATAAGTGGAGTAATAATACTGCTGATTATGACTATACTGCAGTATATATTAAATCAGGTACATGGACTTTACCTGCTACTCGTACTATTAATCCGACTACTGTAGCTACTAAGAAAGTTACTGGTGATCCATTATCAGTCCCTACTATTAATTTTAGTTCCCAGTTTATAAAGAGTGCATCAGAAATATCTAATATTAAATTAAATATGACTACTCCTGATGCAGGATTAACTGAACTTACTGCAATAAGTAATTCTGAGAATCTTGATAATGTAGAAATAGCATGGGGAATACCTGATCCGTCCATATCAGTTTATGGATTCTCGCTATGTAATAAGATGAAAAGTTGTAAAGTCACTGGATCAGCTGGTAGTGACTTTACTGCATTCTGGCAATGTAATGGAATTGACTTTACTTGTGAATCAGTCATTGATTATAAAGAATGCAGATTCACTTATACTAAAGTGATTGACCCTATTAAATCAGTTCCTACTGATAATATAGTATATACAATTGAGAATTATGGTAAGCATTTAGTGCATATTCCTAAGTTGTACACTGTAAGTGCTGGTGGCAGTATTTATACACTTACGATTAAGTCGAGTTTTCCAGGTACCTCAGTAGCTAAGACTCTGATTGATAATAATGATACTAACACTGACATGGAATTTGAAATCTATGTCGATGCTTATGGTAACGTAGGTAAGTTAGGTGAAGATCCTTCAATCGTCAGTAGAGGGGAGGATTTTACTCTAGCTGATAGTGTACCTAATAATCGTATAGTTATTAATAGTACTAAAGAGGATGGACCTCTATTTATTACTCTACCTGCAGGTGATACTTATTATGGTAAGGATTATATTAAATTATTCTACGATAAGCCTATTGAAATTATCCGAGTAGGTGATAAATGGGTTAATATCGGAGCAAGTATTAACGATGAAGTAGTAGGTGCAGAAACTACGTGGAGTAGTGATAAACTGGATAAACTTACTAAAGAAATTAGAAGTTCTGCTAATTTTACTTTGGATACTTTTACTGATGGAACTAGATTACGAGTAATAAACACGCACGCAACTAATACAATTACTTGTACATTACCAAGTGGACAAACTTATAATGGAGCAGGAACAATAAGCATCCCAGCTGGTAGAATTATTGACATAGAATTGATTGGAACTACTTGGAAAGATACTCTAACTGGTGATTTAGTAGGTAACGCAGACACTGCAACACTTGCAACACAAGCACTTGCTATTAAACCTCTTGGTAATTCTATAACACTACCAGCCACTCAAACTGAAGAAATAAAAATAGTCAAGATAGCAACCGTTGACTGGACTTACAATGGTTCTGTTAATATAGATTGCAGAGGAGCTGGTATTGAAGATGGAATAAAAGTAGTTATTAGCGGAGGGACTTCTATAACAGGTGGGATAAGAGTAATATACGGTAAAAATAATGTTACTCATGGTATAAAAAAGATTATAGTTACTCGTACTACAGAGATATGGAACTCGAGCAGAAACATATATGCAGAAATAGTAACATCTTCGAATAACATCAATACAACAACACTTGGTATCGTTGAAACAAACAGAGGAACATTTACTCCCTCGATGACCGAAGTATCAAGTGTAGAAGGTACAGTTGTAGACAGCTTGTCCCTAGATTATCATCGAGGAGATATATCCTCCTATCAACACGTATTCACAAAAGATATTATTGGGAATCTAACAGGTAACGCAGACACGGCAACCAATGCGACCAATGCGACCACTGCTGATAAATGGAAAACAGCTCGAAACATACGTATCTCTGATGCAGACGGAACGAACACAGGAAGTGCGGTATCAGTTGACGGAAGCGAAAACGAAACACTAAAACTACCAGAAACGATTAAAGCAAACGTAACAGGTAACGCAGACACTGCTAACGCCATTAAACCTCTTGGCAATTCTATAGCACTACCAGCTGTTTCAACCCCTAGTACAAAAATAATCAAGATAGGAACAGTTGGCGTTACGTATGCTGGTTCAATTAACATAGCTTGCAGAGGAGCTAATATTGAAGATGGAATAAAAGTACATATTAACGGAGCGACTTCTATAACAGGTGGGATAAGAGTAATATACGGTAAAAATAATACTGCTTATGGTATAAAAAAGATTATAGTTACTCGAACTACAGAGATATGGAACTCGAACAGAAACATATATGCAGAAATAGCAACAAGTCCGAATGACAGCTCAATAACAAGACTTGGGGTCGTTGAAACAAATGACGGAACATTTACTCCCTCGATGACCGAAGTATCAAGTGTAGAAGGTACAGTGATAGATAGCTTATCACTAGATTCTTATCGAGGAGATATATCCTCGTATCAACACGTATTCACAAAAGATATTATTGGGAATCTTACAGGTAACGCATCCACATCTACAAAACTAGCTACTGCTAGGAAAATAAATGGAGTTTCATTTGATGGTAGTGCTGATATTACCATAGCAGATTCTACAAAAGCTCCAACTAATCATGCATCTACCGCAACTACGTATGGAGTATCATCAGGATCTAACTACGGTCATGCTAAAGCATCCAGTACAACACCTAAAACTAATGGTACTGCTTCAGTAGGTACTGAAACTAGTACTTTTGCTAGAGGAGATCACGTTCATCCAACTGATACAACGAGAGCTCCCCTAGCTTCTCCTGCTTTTACTGGTAACCCAACGGCTCCGACACAGGCTGCAGATAACAATTCTACAAGAATTGCTACAACAGCGTTCGTGAAGGACTGTCTACAACCATCTATTACTGGCTCATGCACAACTAACGGAACGACTGACAACACTCTAGCTTTAACTGGCATTGTTTCAGCACTTGCGTTAGAAATTGGCGATGTTATACAAATCACTGGAAGTACAGACGGATTAAACGACAAGCTGTTCACAGTTGAATCAATCACTGACGATAACTCGATTATTGTAAACTATGAACATGCTGGTAATCGCGGTGATGGTAGTTTAAAACTCGCAGACCAGACTGCTAGCGTCACAATAAAGCGGATTGCTAAATGGTATAATGCGTCGATTGGGATGGGGCAGGCGTGGGTGGATGTGTCTGAGGGTAGGTCGCATGGAACGACTTATACGAATACAACTGGTAGGACTATTGCAGTTTCGATTATCAGGCGCACGATAGGTGGCACGCCAGGAGTTAACAGGGATGCGTACCTATATGTGGATGGAATACTTATCGCTCATAGTTGTGCGACTAACACTAACATGCCATCAGCCCAAATGTTTTCCACAGTCGGTAGTTTATCTGTGTATTCTGCGGGCACAACTGAGGGAAGTTTCCTACGCTGGGCGGAGATGAGATAATGGACAAATTATATAAAGACATTCAAGGCAACATTTATGCAGTTAGCCCAATCCAAACTCCTAAGGAAAGCTGGGTTAAACTAACTAAAAAAGAAACTGAGGCACACCTAAAACCAAAAGAACCAACGAACGAGGAACTCGCAGCCACTGCACGTGCTGAACGTGACCAACTCATAGAGTCAGTACGCTGGCGTATTGAGCGACACAGCGATGAGTTAGCACTAGGCATCGAGCCTACTGAGCCACTAGAGCCGTTGCTGCAATACACACAAGCATTGCGTGATGTACCGCAGCAAGTAGGGTTCCCCGAATCAGTGGAGTGGCCTCAATTGCATTGAGTGCAAGTAGTGCACTAAGTATATTATTACGCTAAAGTCCGATAAGGAGTAACACATGGATAAACTAGTTTCAATTTTCGAATCTGAGTGCAGGGATCAATCTGATATGATCACTGCAGGTAATGACGTTCAATATCGATTCAGAAATGGAATCCTAACTTTTCAGCAGTCAGTATCTGAACAAGATTGGATAACTAACTTTAGTATTCTACCTAAGAAGTACAATGAACTCGTCGGTCATGGTGGATATATCAGGAGTTATCAATCAGTAAAGGATCTAGTCATCGGATTGAACCCTGAACTTATAGTTGGATTTTCTTATGGAGGACCATTAGCTGGATTACTACATAGGGATCTTAAGTATTTCAATTCATGCTCAATGGATGTACCTACGATAGTATTCGGTTGTCCTAAGTTTGTCATCTACGATGGAGTGAATGACTGGAGTGGAGTACTTAACGTCCAGAATCCTTATGATTTAGTCAGCATGGTACCTCCATTTCCTTATCATCGAGTAGGTAATCTACTTAAATTGAATAATGTTAAATGTAGTAGAAATACATCATTCATGAATTGGATCAGTGGACATAGTGAGAAAGAGTATGTACAAAGATTAGGAGGGATTCATTTATGATTATAGGATGCAAGTACTGGAATGATAGAGATCGATTCTACACTCAGGAGAATAATTCTACTGAGATTCTACTAAAATTAGCTGGAGTAAAGAGTTATCTAGAGACTTGTGGTAGTTCATCAGTCGTTAATGCATGTACATCAGTAGGTGCTGACTTTAAATATGAGCATCTTAAGGTACAACCCGAGGACCTCGTCACATCAATACTGAATAATATGCATAACTATGAAGAGTTAAGATCTTACCGTCCTAATCTTACTCCAGGGACTATTCCAGGTAATAGAGTACCTCAGTATCACCCTTATGCTGCTAAAACAGTATTTGGAATCCAATCTGAGTTTAAATTCGATAATAAGTTCGATCCTGAGTTCGTATTGAGTATGTTAAGACTAGGATGTGCAGTAGGCATCTGCTACAAGTCACCAGGTCATTTCACTTGTATAGTCGCTTATGATACTGAGAAGAGAGTATTCCTTACTAAAGATTCGTGGAGAAATACTATTGATGATGGAACTAATGGATTCTTACGTCCTATTCCTCAGAAATGGATCGACTCCAATATTCATAATTACTATATTATCTATCATCCTAAGGAGTCCTAACATGAGTAAATCACATCAATCATTGCCACTACTAATACTATTCCTGGTACTACTTCCATTGACACTAGTATTCAAGTACTTATTTAATTTTAATATTTCTGATGAGTCAGTCATTAATTCAGTAGCTGCATTAACTTATGCATACATGGCTACTTCTTATGCAGTACTGTACAATAAGAATTTAGCAACTGATAATGATAAATATGAGACGTATGTAAAAAAGTTTAAACCTTTAGCTTACTGTTGGATTGCCTACCTAATCCTAGCTTATATATTTGTATATATCACTAAAATAGATATGCCACTTACTAATTTATTTGTAGCGACTACTGGTGTAGTAGGTGTAGTAATAACTGGGAATAAGGTGAATAATTTTAGTATCCATGGATCTAACTTTAGTAATATTAGCAAGGATGTGAATGATAAATGAAACAATCATTAATAAAACGGATCAGAAATGCTCTTAGCTATGATGACTTTGACGATATTCCATTAGTAGGTAATTATTTTATTAAGGATAATTGCGTACTCGAAATCGATGAGATTCCATTAAATGACTCGTTTGAAGTGAATTATGGAGTGATGGGAATTGATAAGTCGATTGAAGATTCTTGGAAGAGGATGAGGAGGGGTGGATTATTGGATGATTTGAGTGAGGATGAGAAAGATAATAGGACTTCAATACAATCTGGATCAGTTATCTATGATAAATTAAATAAATCATTCATCATAACTCATGACCATGATCCTGAAGTCCTTGATCAAGTCCTAAAATTATTCAGGATTACTGACTGTACTGTATGTACCAGTCATATATTTTTGAGTACTCAGGAGTAGTACTTAGGACTTTATTGATAATACTCTTATTACTAAATAACATAGTCCTAATTATGAATTTAGGAGTATTGTCTATATGATATTTATCCAATTGAGTATTCAGATCCTTTACGTACTTATTGATAGTATCACTCTTGTACTCCAATGCTAGTAAATACTTATTGTAGTCAGATCTATCTAACTTATTAGATGCTAGCATAGAATCCAGTACAGTCTTATTATGTACTAGATTAGTAGTGAGTTCATCAAGAATCTGAATCCTGCTATGGACTCTACTCTGGAGTTTATCAGAGAGTTTTACTGATTTACAACATACATAAGCAACTAATAGAGATAATAAGATTGCAGCTACTATTGCTATATTCACTATTATAAGTAAGTTCATATCATTACTCCTTAAATAAGTTTATTCAATTTAGTAAATCCTAAATACTTAACTAGAACTCCTTAATTTAGATACATTAGCCATATACCATTTAGGATTATTAGTGACTTCAGCTATTATTAAGTCATCAACAATCTTAGGTGGAGTAGATGATTTAGCCTCATCCTCGGACTCGTACTCAATCTCAGCATATATGAACTTCTTAGGATAAGTTACTTCAGATATCACTAATCCACGTATACCTATATCATAGGACTTCTTAAATACACATGGAAGATTAGGATGATTGTGGAGTAACTCCTTTACCTTAGATTCACTTATAACGAACTCAACTTCCCTTCTACTAAGTGACTTATTTGAGCTCTTAATAGTCATTGTACAAGTTTTAACAGTGCCTGAACAACTGATACTGGACCTAATACGGACTTCAGGACTCATACTGAGGTAATATTGACGTATTTCAGTCACATTACGACTCGTACAACCAATAGGCAGCTTATCTAAGATCCATTTCCTTTCTATTTCCATTATTCAACTCTATCAATATTATTACCAGTATTTAACGAGGACCTCTTCGCTACATTAACTCTAACTACGTGCTTCCACAACTCAGCACTGAATCCATCCTTATCATACTCCTCTTTACATACGCATAAGTAAGGATTCTTAGCTTTCTCGTAGTAATCCAGTAATACCCTTGGATTAGGATTGAGTGTAGCATCGAGTTCTGATATATTAGATACATATACTTCATCACCTATATCAGGTATGTCAAGTATCTCG
>JGI24502J29692_10005489_pt1 | contig 10192 bp, 6 predicted proteins | sample BioPla3RNA1_FD_29692 | JGI IMG/M metagenome (IMG submission 29692)
CTACGAAGAGTCTTTCCTCGAGCTTCCCGAAGAAGAAATGGTTTCCGCAGTCAGACTTATCAAGTCTTCTTCCCTTAGCGACAAAGCTAGTCTTCTCCGAGGTTGGTTCAATTCTTGGAAAGAAGGTATCATGAGTTTAATGGCTTTCAGTCAAAACGTGATGCTTTTCTTGAAAGGTATTGGTATACGTGGGCCACAAGCTAATAAAGCTTGGGAGCAAATCAAAAACGGAGTCGACCCAGAAGATGTTTTAAGCTCTCTTCCTGTAGCAGCTTCCGTTAAATTTCCTTCAAAACGTAGAACCAAAATCGCTTCCGAAACAGTTTCGGCCAGAGAAATGGCTGATGCCATGGCTGAAGAAGTTTTCTTACCAGAAGCCTCAGGTCTTCTCAACGCCATCGAAGGGGATGTCATAGTTTCTACACCACCTGTTTCCGAAGAAGATGTTTACGACCCAGAAACCGATATTTCTAGTACAGAAGTCGGTGGAGAGTCTGGAGTTACTTCCGCTCCACCTACTGGAGATCAGGGAGCCGCTGTTATCGAAGCAGTGGAACCAGGAGAACCTTTCAACGAGCTTTATGATTTCGACACTCTTGAAATCGCAGCTCTCGAAGCTCCTATCGAAGACTCTAACAACGTTCAAGTTATCGAGTTTGCTGATATTGGTTCCGGGGTGTATGTCGCCAAAAGGTTCTATGAAAGAAAAGCCAATACCAGAGCTTCTTCTTTCCGCACCGGTGCTTCGGCTAAAGAATTTCTTTACAGCGGAAGAAAACCCAACTTCACCAAATCTTCTCTCAAAGTCAATCTTGATGGTAGAATTGTTCTTCTTTCAGCAACTAAACAAGCAATTCTTCTTAAATCAAGTTCTATCTTTGGCTTAGTAGGAATTAAAGGAGACTTCGTTAAAGGACTTCAAAACGCAGAGTACTCTATCTTCTCTATGGTAAGAGGAAGATTAGTCAATCCTAAGGGTTATGAAATTCAGTCATCTGCCAACCGAGTTATAGCTTCTGTTGCTTCTAATCGAGCAGTTGTAAAATCTCGTTACAAGCGTGATCTTTTTACTGAAGTTGATAAAGCCTATATTCAATACCTAGTTTCCAAGCTTAACAAAGTAGTTCAAGAAAAGAAACAAATTGAAAGTTCTTACAAGCGTCAACTTGATAAAGTTGCTTCTACTCTTGGCTCTCAAATTCGCTCAGCTAAGTCTGAAACAAGTCGTTACAAGGCAGAGCTTCAGGCTCAAATGCAAAGCCTTTCTTCTTTGCGATCTTCCGTTAAAAACCAAATAGCTGAAGATGCAATAAAAACTAAAAATCTCCTTACCAGTGAGGCTAAGCTGCAAGCAGAGCAAACAAGAAAGAATACTGAGAGACTTGCCCGAATGATGGGAGCTTTTTAAAGAATTTCTCTTCAACCACCCTCTCGGTTTTTAACTAGGAGGGTGGTATTTTTATTCAGGAGTAAAATAATGGAAAATCTTAATAGATGGTTAACAGCAGCAAAAAGAACAAAATTTATAGATGAAGTGACTCCAGGTATGGAAGGAGGGTTCCATACTTATTTGATTAGTAGGGGAAGCAAATCTCTTATCATTAAAGCTAATGCTAAAGAAGCTATTCTCATCCCACAAAACACTGATAAAATAATCCATATTGTTAGTAACGATGTGGAGAGAGTGCTTGTTAATAAAATTTCCCAGATTATTTCAAGCTGCAACCCCAAATATGGCACCATCCTAAACCCTGTTTCACAAATCAAAATAGTCGCTTCGAGCGCTGATATAGAGAATGGTGAAATTTTACACAATGTTTTTCTTTTAGCGGAAAACGAGGGTGTTTTCACCGTTTTTATAAAATTCGCCAATGACTGGGTTAAGCTCAAAGATTTCGAACGTTATATTGAAGCTACTTTCTTTTGTGACATATTGAAAGATACTCTTAACAACGGAATTGTTGAAGATGTCTCNGTCTCCGAAGAATTCGATATCCCTCTAGGCGAGGAAGTTAGTTTAGATGACATCACCTCTAATATTAAAGCCCATGTGGTTTTTGCAGACGGGGCTGGTAGAAAATATATTTCTTCATGCGAATGCGTTAAAACCACTCTTAAACTCAACGAGCTTTGTGTCAACAGTAATGCTGACCCAACTCTTTTATTAATGCCCGGGCTTTTCCCAGAAGAAGGCCAGGAGACTATAATCTCTACCGGCAAGATTACAAACGGTAAGAATCTCCTTTTAGAAAAATTTATTAAAATGGAAAAAATAAACAGTTCTCCTAGATGGACCACCTGTTTCGATAATGTTAAAGAAGTTTTCTTGTCCAGAGCTGCAGCAGAAGCTTATGTTCAAAAGCACCTAAAAAATACCATCAACGCTCCTGATATGAAACAATTAGTTTCCAACTATCTGTTATTCCCTAAATCACAAATGGTGCCCAAGATGGGTTATAAAATGATGGAAGATGAGATCATCTCCGCTCTGGATAGAAGTAGTCTTGAAATGATGAACTCTCATCTCTACGGTCAACAAACCCCGGACAGATTGCACGCGGTTAAAAGAGGGGTTTTGCTTTCCTCAGGAGTCCCTACGAACGTTGTTAGTCTGGATTTAGAAGCCAAGACTATAGAATCTCTAGAAGATGCTTTTTCCGATAAAAGGTTTAAAGCTGAATTTAGAACAGCAATTGTGGGTATAGATGGTCTGACCATAATAAATTTGTTGAAAGAGATCAACATCCCCGATACAGATATCACCAAACTTCAGGCTGCTTTCCTTGATGGGCGTATTTCCATAGAGGATTTCCAGTCCAAAGAAACGGAAGGTGATTTCTTTAACAGCTCCGATGAAATCACTTTATCAATGAATGATAATGAGATTATAGCCAGCACTGTCAATAAAAAAGATAAAATTTCTTTCTTTGGTAAATCCGACACAGTCCCTATTTCAAAAATCAAAGATTTTTACGAATGTTACGGTTTAACTTCTGGAAGCAGGATTGTGTTGAAACCTGGCAGCGAAAATTTCACCACCATTAGAGATGTTCTTTCTAAAGCCAAATGGAAGCTCACCCATCTTCCTATGATACATTCTGCAACTTCATTGGAAACAACTAATTTCGAAGAGATTAGTTCCCGTTTCAATCTTAAAAATATTCCAAATCTGTTCAAAGTTGAAACTTTAATTGTTTCTTTGAAAAAAATTATCTAAACACAGGAGATCTAAATGGATTTCAAACTACTCAAAGATTTTCTTACTTCTTTAAAAAGTAAAAATATAATATCTAATTTCCAACAAAACCAGAATCATCTCTTGATTCAAAAAGAAGGTTTTTCTGATTTAGAGCTTCTTTTCAATGATAGTTGCCTGGTCCACTCCAACGGTAAATTTCTTTTAGTTTCAGAAGACCCAGTTTGGGATTTGAAAAGAGAAGATATCCCTGAAGGAAGTTTTCCTTTCAGGATTGTCAGCAAGTGGAACCTGCTCAGAAACGGAGAATTAGGAAAAACTTTTAACTCGAAAGAAGAGGCTTTAAATTATTTGACAAATAATAAAATCTCTTTAAATTCTAACACCAAAAAACCCGCAGAAGCTTTCTCTGTTTTGTCCAAGATTATTTCAAGACACTTTCTCCCTATCCACACCAAAACTTTCTTAGATAAAGAGTACAGCGCTAGCCTCATCCCTGTTCTTTCTACCAAGAACACAGTGGTTTTTGAAGACTCAAAAAACAACAAATGGATTATTTCTTCCTGCGAACCCATAGTGACTCTCAAACTTTTTAATTTACTTTACGACTATAACGCAGAGGAAAGTCTTCTAATGCTACCTTCTTTGATCAGAGAAAATTCCGTCACCGAAGTCATAGAAGCTTCCACTCATCTGCCTTCTCTTATCTCTAGCTGCAAAGCTACTTCTTTTACAACAGGGAAGCGTTTTATTACCAGCAACGAGACTTCTTACATGTTAGGCCACGCTGGCTATGATGCTCCTGGTGAAGATGGTACTAGAGACGTGTTTGGGTATGTTGAAGCAGCTCTTAAAGAAAACCCTCATCTCACTCCCGAAGAATATATTCAAACTTATTGGCCAATGAGAGATATCAACCACCCTTCTGTCAAGCGCATGATCCAACAATTACAACCTGCTTTTGATTGGATTAGAAAAAACTTGGATAAAAAATCTTTAGCTCCCGCTGAAGATGATTGGGAGTTTGGCTACGCAGAAGTCCCTGATTCAAAGAATTCTAGAACTAATCTTTCCGCTGCTGGTAAAATTGAGAAAACTATTACCCAACTAACTTCCAAATGGAACATGGAGAATGTTTTTGGGAATTACCCTATTCTTTCTCAAAAATTATTTGAAGGTATTCCAGAGGCTTTAAGAAGAGAGCCTTCTCTTACCCCTCAAAAATATTGGGCAAAATTTTACCCTGGAAGAAATATCCACAGTAATTTATTGAACGATTTGAGACATACCTTCAAAATCATAAATTCTAACAGCAAAGGGTTGGAGAAGCAGAACAGCAGTGTTTTTGATAGAGTTCTTATCAAAAATTCTGTATTTTTGGTTTCCGATGAAAATAAAGACGATTCTTACTACGGACCTTACGCGTCTTATGATGAAGCCAAACAAGCTATCGTAGATATGGGTATTTTCGGCTCAGTTTTAGAAGTGGAAATGAACGAAGCTCAAAACCTTCTCAATTCCAAAGTTGATATTTCTTCCCTTTCCTCCATCAAAAAAGCTTTCAATGAAGGTATGGAAAGCGAAGCAAAAGAAGCTCTTTACAACATAGGTTATAGCAATCAAGAAATTTCTCTCCTCACTTCTAGCTGGAAAGAAGAGAGGTTTTCTTCACAAGAAGTTGTAAATATAAGGTTAGGAACGGTCAATAGTTACGGAATTGCTGATAGCTTCAAACTCGATAATCCTTTGCTTCTTTCTATGGGCACCATTCCTATACTTGTGGTTTCCCGGAATATTGTAAAATAAGGGGTTTTCATGAAAATATCCGACATAGCTAATTCTCTTAGAAATTTTACAAATAAAATATCCAACCCTCTAACAAACATTTCTCTCAAAGTCATAGAAAGCACCAGCAATGTTGAATTGGAGCTTATAAATTCCAGAACAGATATGATTCTTTGGTATGCAATATTCAACGAGTCTGAAATAAGAGTTATTCGTTCAGAAGATTGGGAAGAGACCCCCACAACCTCTTACCAGACAGAATTCGAATTCTATTACAAGTTTTTAACAATCTTTTTTCCGGTCTGGCAAAAATACACCCATATTACTTTTAAGGATTTTCTTTCAGTAGTTCACGACCAGGAAATTTCTTCCTGGGTGTCTCTTTTTGCCATATGGGCTTCCAGCACAGAAATAATGTTAGAAATTGTTTCAGAGATGGAAGTAGTTTTAAACCACATAGTTTTAAGAATCAATCCTCTGACCAAAAGGATTTCCATAGGAAGCCCTTATGGCATGGAATTTGAAATGGATTCGTTCATCACAGGGTTTAATATTTTAGCTACTCTTTTTGGCAGTTTAGTGGCAGCGGAAGGGAAAGAATACAACCCTTTCATCCCTCCTGTAATCCTTGATAGGGAGGAGCTCCCCCTTGAACCGGATGGTGAGTTAATGATGAGGGATTTCGCCAACGAGAATCCTCAAATCCCGACAACTGAAGGCTCTCTGGAGACAGATTCATTCATCCCTCCACCTACTGGCTTCCCTACTGAAACTCCTCCCAAAGAACTTGAAAGGAATATAGAAAATGAGATACCCAAAACCGAAGGTGGTTTAAATGCAAACATCTAAAAAAAGATTTATTCCGGAACGAGTTCAAAAATTTCTTAATCGCAGACAAGACCCAGATTTAGAACAATTAGTTTCAGAACATACAAATTTTGCCCGATATGACATTAACAACGTGTCTTACACATCGGGAAATCAAATCAATCTATTAGCTCGAACTATTCCCAACATGCTTCAAGACCCGATAATCCAATCCTGTCTTGCTGTTATCATGGAAACTACTTTCCAAGCTAACGATAAACAAGAACTCGTTTGGGTTAAATCTCCCTACGAACTCATAAAGGAAGAATTAGATATTTTCCACGAATCTATTGGGTGGCAAGATCTTATTCTTCTTATAGCATACAACATTCTCTTATGGGGTAATCTTCCTCTTAAACATATTTTTAATGAAGAAGGAGTTTTAACCCATGTAACCCCTATTGCCAATTTTCAAGAAGTTACTCCCATTGTTATAGGTAATAAAACTGTTGGGTATTTAGACAAAGAAGGAAATTATTGTTATCCTTATGAATATTCTTACGCTCAACTTAAGTTTTATCGTAATCTTGGAGGTATCTCTTATTCTACTTTTCTCAGAGGCGGAAGTTTTTCTCAAGATGCTTATGGGAACGATCTTGTAAATGAGTTTACTTACGCCCCTCCATACTTAGCCGCAGCTTCTCAACCTTGGAGAAATATACGAATCATTGAAGATGCTTTGCTTCTTAACCGAATGGACCAATCTAATTACTATCGAATTATTGCTGTTAATGTTGGCGGTCAAGTGTATAGTAAACCTTCAATTCGTTTGCTCAATTTCTATCGGAACCTTTTTAAGAAAGTTCGAAGAGTTAGTTACGACTCTACAGGAATGGCTTCTAAAGGAACAGGTCAAGATTTTGAAGTTATTATCCCTAAAACTAACACTCAAGATGTAGAAATAAAAGATGTTGGCGGTAATGCTGAAATAAAAGATATTAAAGATTTAGATATGCAAATTAGCAAGCTTTTCTCTGCTTTACGTGTTCAACCTACAATGATTGGTTATTCTAACGATACTCCTAGCGGTTTAGGCGGAGGAGAAAATACAGAGACAGTTTTTGACACTCGTTTTTCTAAAGTTTGTAAAACTCTTTTCTATTCTGTAAGCAAGGTTCTTCAAGAGATAGATTCAGTTTACCTTCAAACTTTAGGTTACAATGTTTCTTTCAAAGATTGGTCTTACGGCACTGTTAGTACAACTCTCCTTGAAGATAAAGCTCGCGCAGATAATATGAAAGTCGCCATCGATAACTTTAAATCTCTTGCTTACGAGCTTAATCAAAACCAAATTCTTTTCAATAAAAATTACCTGGTTGAATCTATTCTAGGCCCTCCTATGTCAGCTAACGGTATGGATGTAAAAGAGCTGCTTAGAGTAGACACGGAAGAAAATGACAAAGATGAGCAAATGGTGATTTCAAAATACAGAGGCACTTTCCAAGAGTTTGCCAATAAAAAACTAATCCAATCTCTTGAAGATATGAAAATCTTTAAACCTACAGAAGCTAAATCTCTGATAACTTCTCTGGCCAATAATAAAAAGAAGATAGAAATGGTGAAGTCTTCCTCGACAAATATCAATCTTAATGCTTATGCTTCTTCTTTCACTCCCTTCGACGAGAACACCCCCATAGATTTTGAAGATAAAGTTAATTATGTTGAACAAACACCTGAAGAGCTTAATAATCTCGCCGAAGTTTTAAATAGCAAAGGCAGCAGCCTATCTAACTTCGCTTCACTACCTATTTCTTTCCCCGTTTTTGTCCCAAGTTCTATCAAACTGACCGCGGGAGACCTCAATAACGCGGCTGTCAGAGCTATTAGCAGTGTTATTCTCACCCCCGAAGGTTATGTTTTCACCAATAAAGAAGATTTAGCTACTTTTACATATCTCTACCTCACAGGTATTACTTCTTTTACAGTAAGACAAGCTGTTCGCACCAAAGGAGTTTCTAATGAACAATAAACAATTAATTCTATCAGGCTCACCTGCTCCAAGCCTTCTCAAAAACAGGAAAGTTACTTCCAGAGTTATCAAATCTTCTGGAAAAGAAATAGTCGGGAACGGTACAAATATTCTTCTCACACTTTCCAATGTTGTAATAGGGTCTTATGACGTACCAACCATCAATCAACAAATCTACCCTCTCGAGCTTTGGAAAAATCTCGAATCTAACGAATATTGGCAAGCTATTATTGAAGAAGGTTGTTGCTGGATGGAAGCCGACCACACCGATAAAGATTACACTTCTTTTCACAATGGCATTCCTGCCCGCCTAAGAGAATGGAGAATAGGTACTGATAATTTGGTTTATGGAGATATAGACTTTCTCAACACCTCCATAGGCCGTGATATGACAACTTTAGCTCACGTCGGCACAATAGGAGCTTCTGCTCGTGGTTTTGGAGCTCTTCAGAAAATGCCTTCCAGACCTAATGTAGAGATAATAGTTCCAGAAGATTATATCCATGTAAGTTTTGACTTGGTGAGTTATTCAGCCGTTCCCGAAGCTCGTTTTTCTGCTAACTCGGACTATACAAACCAAACAGCTATGATAGAGGCTACTTCTGACAGGCTTAAAAGAATGGTTTCTAAAACTCTTCGCAACCATAATTCTTTAGAATCCATAGCCGCTAGAGCTCTTAAAAACAGATAAACAGGACAAAAGTTCCTATCAAACGTTTCTTCTTTTCGTTTCTTCTCGACACTATAAAATAGTTATAATCTGTTTTAAATTAACGATTCTTCCACCTCTTTTTAAAATCTTAATTATCTCTTTTTATTTGTAGATATAATTCGAAGTGGTCAGACACTTCTAGAACAATACAAGGAGTCTAATATGTCTAAATACATGACAGAAGATGAAGTTCGCAATAAAATGCAACAAACCTTCCATCAGATAGCATCAAATTGTCCAGCTTATCATGGCGATTTGATTGCTCAATCTGTAAGTGCTTATGAACGAAAACGTAAGCATAAGATGCCTGAGTCACTTAAAGCTGTTCTTGTTAACAGCATGGCTCAGATGTCAAACATTCTTGTCTCCAGAGGGTTCTCTCGTCAAGCTATTCAATCAGCTGCAGAGGATATTACAAAGGTAGACAACCCTGTTTCAATGCTTTTCAATTTGATGAGCATTCTTATTCCAAACTATGCTTATGCAGAAGTAGCTGGTGTTCAACCAATGCCATCTAACCCCTCCCCAATTTACTACCCTCAACTTTCTGCAGCAGAATCACGCAACGGTGTAAACGCTGGGGATAAGCTTCTTGGTTCAACCAATTGGAACACGAACAACTACTATTCCACTAATAAAGTTAAACGTGCTTTAACTTTAGGTGCAACCATTAGTTTCACTGCTCCCGAAGCTTCCATTCTCCCAAACACAGTTCGTGTTAACCTTTTCTTTGCAGGTGTTGGTTCTACTGTAGCTTTTGACGATGGAAAAGGAGCAATAACTCCAGTTCCTGGATACGTCACATCAGGTACCGTAAATTACGACACAGGTGAAGTTGAAATCACTCCTGCAGCTACTCCAGCTACTGGTTCTACAGGGACAATCACTTACCGCTATGCTGACGATTCAAAACCTGCTCAAGTTAAATTTGAGTGGGCAACTCGACAGGTTACAGCTGAAAAGTATAGACTACGCTCTACCTACAGCTTAGACAACTTCTATGCAGCTCAACAAGTTCTTGGCGGTTATGACATTGATGAAGTTATGTCAACCTCTCTCGCAGGTTACATTAACAAAGAAGTGTCAGAAAACGTATTTGAAGAAATGCTAGCTAGTGCTGATGCTTCATACAGCTGGGTAAAAACTCCTCCTACAGCAGTTAGCTGGGCAATGCACCGCTTAAGTGTTCTTCAAACTCTTGTTGCTGCTTCTAACGGTTTACGGGAAAATGTTTATCGCTCAGGTGGTAACGTTATTGTAGCCGACACCGAACTTATCAGCACAATCGAGACTCTAGGTTCAGACCTCTGGGTTCCTACAGTATATCCTTCAGAACCTATCGGCCCATACGTTGCAGGTAATTTAGCTGGTAAATTTAAAGTTCTCAAAAACCAAGGATTACCTACTGGTAAGAGCTTCATGTCTTTCAAGAAAGACGAAAGTGATGCTTCTTTCTTGGTTGGTGTTTTCATTGGACTTTACAGCACAAACCCTCTAGCACTAGACGACTTGTCAGTTGTTCAAGGTCTTGGTTCTCAGTTCGGAGCTGTAAAAGCTTTCGACAACTCAGTTGTAGAGCTCAACATCACAGCGTAAACCTGGGTTTTAAAAACTCAAACCATCTCCACGAAGCTGCCTGTCACCGCTCCTCGCTCGGGCAGCT
>JGI24502J29692_10005908_pt1 | contig 10132 bp, 4 predicted proteins | sample BioPla3RNA1_FD_29692 | JGI IMG/M metagenome (IMG submission 29692)
AAAGTGTAAATATGAAGGATGATCCTAATGAAGTTTACAGATGGAAACTGGCTGATGCTGCCGGGTGTCACGGCTCAATGGCCGGCAGCGGCTTATGATGTGGAGGTTGGCGATGATTGGATTGTCATCCATGCCCCCACCCGCCATGTGAACAACCGAGGGGCTACAGTCGACGGTGCTTTGCTGGCAGTAAAACTCTTTTCACCAATGCCTGAGGTAATCGGTGTCAGGATTTATCATCATACAGGAGCCCAGTCCCGGGGGCCCCGTTTTGAGCTGAGCAGCGATGCCGTGGATGCACCCGGAAATCACCTTGAGATCATCAACACGGGTCAAGAGGCCGGGCTGCGCAGCGGCAGGCTCAAGGCAGTGGTCAACAAGGGCGGCCAGTTTTCCCTCCAGTTTTTCAGCGGTTCCGATCTGGTCACAGCCAGCGAACCGCGCAGCACTGCTTATCTGGAAGTGGAGGGAGCAGGCTCCTTTATCCGCGAACAGCTGCAGCTGGCTGTGGGCGAGTGCGTATACGGACTGGGTGAACGCTTCACTGCCTTTGTCAAAAACGGCCAAAGTGTCGATATCTGGAACCGCGACGGCGGTACAGGCAGTGAACAGGCCTACAAAAATATTCCTTTTTATATTACCAACAGAGGGTACGGAGTCTTTGTCAACCACCCGGAGAAGGTATCTTTTGAGGTTGCCAGTGAACGGGTTGCCAAGGTTCAGTTCAGCGTACCCGGAGAGTACCTTGAATACTTCGTGATTAATGGTCCGGCACCAAAGGAAGTGCTCACACGCTATACCGCCCTTACCGGGCGGCCGGCACTACCGCCTGCCTGGTCCTTCGGGCTGTGGCTGACCACCTCGTTTACCACCGATTACGATGAAGCCACCGTCTCGCACTTTATTGACAAAATGGCTGAATATGACATTCCGCTGCATGTCTTCCACTTTGACTGTTTCTGGATGAAGGAATACCATTGGTGCAACTTCATCTGGGATGAAAGGGTCTTTCCCGATCCACAGGGCATGCTCAAACGCCTGAAAGAGCGGGGGTTGAGGATCTGTGTCTGGATCAACCCTTACATTGCCCAGCGCTCTGAGCTGTTTGAGGAGGGAATGAGCAAAGGCTACTTCCTGAAAAAAGCCAACGGCGATGTGTGGCAGTGGGATAAATGGCAGGCGGGGATGGCTGTTGTCGACTTCACCAATCCTGTAGCCTGCGAGTGGTATACGGGTAAGCTGCGAGAGCTTCTGGAGATGGGCGTTGATTGTTTCAAAACTGATTTTGGCGAGCGGATTCCCACCGATGTGGTTTATTTCGACGGTTCTGATCCTGTGAAAATGCACAACTACTACGCCTACCTCTACAACAAGGTCGTCTTTGAGCTTTTGCAAGAGGTTAAAGGCAAACAGGAAGCGGTGGTTTTCGCCCGCTCGGCTTCTGTTGGCAGCCAGAAATTCCCGGTCCACTGGGGCGGCGACTGCAGTTCCACCTATGAATCCATGGCCGAGAGCCTGCGGGGCGGCCTGTCCCTGTGTCTGTCGGGGTTCGGTTTTTGGAGCCATGATATCAGTGGTTTTGAGGCTACGGCGACCCCTGCACTGTACAAACGCTGGGCGGCCTTTGGGCTGTTTAGCTCCCACAGCCGTCTCCATGGAAGCGCATCGTACAGGGTGCCTTGGCTGTTTGATGCAGAAGCAGTGGATGTGCTGCGGGAATTTACAATGCTCAAATGCCGCCTAATGCCGTATCTGTACCGGAGTGCAGTCCAGGCTGCTAAACAGGGGATACCCATGATGCGCGCCATGATCCTGGAATTCCCCCATGATCCCGGCTGCGATTACCTGGACCGCCAGTATATGCTGGGCGATGCCCTGCTTGTTGCCCCTGTTTTCAATGACCGGGGCGATGTAAGCTACTATCTGCCGCCGGGAAGGTGGGTAAATTACTTTACGAACGAAGTGGTCCCCGGCGGGCGTTGGGTCCATGAGCAGCACGGTTTCTTCAGCCTGCCGCTGCTGATCAGGCCCAACTCGCTTGTTGTAGTGGGTACAAGTGATCGGGAAGTGGATTATGATTACAGTTTGAATGCAGCGCTGCACCTTGGAGATCTGGAGGATGGCGAGACAGCAGTTGCGGAAGTTTACAATTCCAAAGCTGAATTGGAGCTGACAGTCACAGTAAGCCGCAACGGCAGCCGGCTGACTGTCAGTGCCGAAGGTCTGGGCAAACCGTGGCAGCTTGTCCTGCGCACCACTGCCGCCGGCAGGATAGAGCGGGTTGAAAACGGCAAACTTGCCGAGTCTGAGCTGGGTGCAGTGATTGAACCATCCCGTGCGGTGGGTCAATTATCCATATACTTAAAGCAGTAACTTGGAGCAATAAAAGAACGAGTAGGGAAATGAGGTATCAGTATTGGGTATCAAGTATCCTTTTCAAAACCCTGAACTAGATCTGGAAACGCGGATTAATGACCTGGTTGGACGGCTGACTGTTGAGGAAAAAATGGCATTGATCCCAACTCGTCAGGCAGGTATTGATCGATTAGGAATCGCGCCTTTTCATATCGGTGGAGAAGCTGCCCACGGCCTGGTGTACAGAGACGGCAGCCCAACAACAGTATTCCCGCAAACAATCGGTTTGGCCTTTACCTGGAATCCAGGCCTGCTGCGGGAACTGGGCACTGCCGCCGCCGATGAAGCCCGGGCTTATTATTACATTAAAGGCAGAACAGGCGGCCTGATTCTGTTTGCACCCACCGTGGATTTGGAGCGGGATCCCCGCTGGGGCCGGACCGAGGAAGGCTACGGCGAAGATCCGCACCTTACGAGTACTTTGGCGGGGGCATATGTTGAAGGCATGCAGGGAAACCACCCTTTCTACCTGAAAACTGCTGCTACCCTCAAGCATTTCTTTGCAAACAACAATGAGGAGAACAGGGGCTGGTGTTCTGCCAGTGTTGACTGGCGCAACACGAGGGAGTATTACTGGCAGGCCTATCAGCCTATTGTAGAAAAGGCCAAGGCCTGCAGCATCATGACCGCTTATAACGCAGTAAACGGAGTTCCGGCCATCCTGCTTAAAGAGGCCATTGATGAGGTGAAACACAGGTGGGGCTTGGCTGGTTTTGTCGTGAGCGATGAGGGAGATTTTAGGCAGATCGTTGAACTGCACGGATACTTCGACAGCCATGCCCAATCGATTGCGGCAACGCTGAAAAGCGGAGTTGACTGTCTGATCGACGATCCTGAGCTTGTGGTGGCTTCTTTGCGGGAAGCATTCGCTCAAGGCCTGATTGCAGAGGCGGATTTGGACAGGGCAGTCAAAAACATCCTGCGGGCCCGTTTTCGCCTGGGGCATTTTGATCCGGTTGAATGCGATCCCTTTGCCGGGATTGGACCGGAAGTAATCTGTTCCGGGAAGCACCGCAGGCTTGCCCTTCAAGCGCAGCGGGAATCGATCGTACTGTTGAAAAACGAGGATCGGTTTTTGCCCTTGGATCGGGGCCAAATTGAAAAGATCGCTGTAATCGGCCCTTTGGCGGACACTGTCGACATGGATTGGTACACCGGCTATGCACCTTATAAAGTAACGATCCTGGACGGAATCCGCAGCAGGCTTCCTGATCATGAAATCACCTACTGCAGTGGGCATGACCAGGTTGCCCTCAAGGCAAAAACTGCCGGGCGCTACCTGGCTCCTGACGCCGGCGGCGTTTTGCGGGCCAGTGAGGATCAGATCAGCAAGCAAGCAGTCTTTGAGCTGAATGATTGGGGCTGGGGCCGGTATACTCTCCAGTCTCAGGCAAACGGCAAGTTTGTGACTACGACAAAAGTGCTGACAGCTGATGCCGATCAGGTCTACGGCTGGTTTGTCAGGGAACTGTATGGCCTGGAGCCAGTTGATGAACGGGAGCCTCACATCGTGGAGCTTAAAACTTGGGATGACCGTAAAGTCCGGCTCAGTGAGGGGTGCCTGGCGCCGGCCAGCACGTCAAAAGCGGATGAGGGTGAGACTGCTGGAGAGCTTTTGGAAGTGACAGTTGTCAAGGACGGGTTGGCAGAGGCAGTGCAGCTGGCGAAAGAAGCGGATGTGGTAATCCTTTGTGCCGGCAACCATCCATTGATCAATGGCAAGGAAGAAATTGACCGCCCTGACATCACCCTGCCTCCAAGGCAGCATCAGCTGATCAAAGCTGTCTACGAGGCAAACCCCCGGACGGTTTTGGTACTTGTTGCCAGCTATCCGGTGGCAGTCAACTACGAGCAGGAACATTTGCCGGCAATTGTCTATACCGCCAACTGCTGTCAAGAACTGGGCAATGGAGTGGCTGATGTGCTCTTTGGCGACTACAACCCGGCCGGCAGGTTGAGTATGACCTGGTACCGCTCGAAAAACCAGCTTACCGGTATTATGGACTATGACATCATCAAAGGCAAACGCACATACATGTACTTTAACGGCCAACCGCTGTATCCCTTTGGTTTCGGGCTCAGTTATACAGACTTTGCCTACAGTGATCTAAAGCTCAGCAGTAAAAGCTGTAACCTTAATTCCGAGATAAGGCTGAAGTTTACAGTCACCAACACAGGGCCGGTGGCCGGTGATGAGGTGGCTCAGGTCTATGTCAGGGCGGAATCGAGCAGAGTCAAACGGCCGCAGAAACAGCTAAAAGGCTTTCGGAGAATTCACCTGCAGCCGGGAGAGAGCAAGGAATTGGATTTTGCAATTCCCGTGAGCGAACTGAGCTTCTATGATGTGACACGGGAGAAATACTGTGTCGAAACAGGCTTTTACACGATCCTGGCTGGGCGGTCCAGTGCCCAGATTGAACTTGTGGGCACGGTTTGGGTTAATGGTGAGGAGATTCCGCCCCGGGATTTGTCCCAAACAACAAGGGCAGAGGCTTATGATGATTATGAGGGAGTATATTTGGACGAGTGTAGGGAAGGGGGCAGCGCCGTTGTCGTTGAGCTGGATGACGGGTGGCTCTGCTATCGCAATGTGAGGATGCCGGAATCTACTGCTTCTTTGGAACTGAGAGCAGCCAGCCCCAAAGTGGGGGGCAGTGTGGAACTGCGCTGTGATCATCCTTTTGGGGAGCTTTTGGGCAGGTCTGTGATCGAGCCTACCGGCGGCAGCCAGGTTTGGCGGACTTTTTCCACGGCGGCGGCAGCTGCCGGCGGGATCCGGGATCTGTATCTGGTGATGAAAGGTGATATCCGTTTGGCATGGCTGCATCTGAAACGCAATAGTTAACAATCGGATAAGAAACGAAAATCCATGTTAAAATATTGAAGGATTCAGCACCTTTTTGGTCAATTAATTATTTGGAAGTTACTAAAACGGTTTCAGAGAATACAGTTGAGAATTTACCAGCTAAAACATAGTATAGGATTTTTTCGGCAGAGGGGGGATTGAGAGGTTTAAATGGTAAGTCAAGTTGTTCAGCTTTTCCAAAGAACTTAGGGGAGGATGAAAATGAAAAAGCTGATTGTTGTTTTGTTAATGCTTGTGCTGGCCTGTACCGGGCATGCATTGGCTGACGACTGGGCCGGCATACCCGGTGTCGATGTAGACAGTATTGACTTTCAAGGCAAAACAGTCACTTACTTGAGCTTCTACAGCCCCTTCGGCGGTTTCGAGGAAGGAGCCCGCTATGAGGGCAGGCTGGAGGAGGCAAAAGAGCGGTTTAACATCGGCGACATCGTCTATGTGGAAGCCGGGTGGGGGGATCCAATCATCGAAATGGCAATGAGCCGCCATATGGCGGGCGATGCCAAATATGATATCTGGGTCCTGCCTTCAATCTCGTTCTGGCCGTTGGCCACCTCCGGTGCTCTGCTGCCGCTCAACAGCTTCCTGCCTGACGAGTACTTCGAAGCATTTCCGCCGGATGTGCAAGTGCTGCAGGAGAAGATGGGCTTTGGCGGCCAAATCTTTGCACTGGGATTGGGTGAATCGAATGTGAACAATATTGACTTGATCTTTTGGAACAAGACCATGTTTGCCCGGGAAGGGTGGCCGGCCCTTGATGAGCTGTACCTGAAGGACGAGTGGACTTGGGATCAGATGGAGCAGATCGCCATCCAGGCCACCAGGGACAATGACGGAGACGGAGTAATCGATCAATGGGGCTTTGGCGGCATGTCCTTCTGGCCGCTTACCAGCTGCAACAGCGCTGAAGCTATTGTTCAGGATGAGACGGGCCGCTGGGTGTTCAATTGGACATCGGAAGCTGCGATTACTGCGTTTGAAACCTTCAACCGCTGGCAGACCGTGCTGGGTTTGGTCAGCCCGAACTGGGATACCACGGACTTTATCAACGGCACTGTAGCCATGTATAAGGGACAGCCGTGGCAGCTGGGCGCCGATGGAGTTACCGGCAGAATGGAAGATGAGTGGGGCATTGTGCCGTTTCCGAAGGGGCCGCATGCTGATGACTACCTGTTCCCGCGGGGCGGCGGCGACAATGTTTTCCTGCCTGCCTCTGCCGAGTATCCTGAAGGGCTGGTGGCACTCCACAACTTCTTGTGGAGGATTGATGAAGTTGAGTATGAACGAGAAGAAATGCGTTATGAGTACGTGCTGAATGAGTTTGACTATGAGCTGCTGCTCAAGGCTGAGATGGAGTGGGATGGTTCCGGATTCCACCTTGATGGATTGCTCGGCCCCGACTGGGATGACCGCAGGCCGTTCCATGAGCCGATGAACCAGATTCAGTATCAAGGTGAAAGCCCTGCTGTTGCCTGGGCTGCAGTAGCACCGATGATTCAGGAACTTCTCGATCAGACTCTGAACGCACACTTGGACAAATAGTTATGAAAGCTTGATTAAGCCGGGGAGATGCTTCATGCATCCCCCGGGATTATTTCACGTACTGGCTGGAGGCAAACAACCGATGAAAACGATCAGGGATATTGCAAGGATTGCGGGTGTTTCCGTAGCAACCGTATCCAAAGTGATTAACCATTACCCGGACATTAGTGAAAAGACAAGACGAAGGGTCCTGGAAGTGATGAGGCAGGAAGGGTATGAACCGAATGTTATTGCCAAAAGCCTTTCTGGGAAGCAGTCCTATTCAATAGGATTCTGCTTCCGTTACAATCCTACACCTGGTTTACACCATGCATTCTTCCAGAATATCCTGTATGGATTGGAACAGACATTGGGCGCCCATGGATATGACTTTGTGTTTTTGTCTGAAAACAGCATCCGCAAGCGCCAGGATTTCCTGCAAAAATGCCGGGCACGTCAGGTGGACGGTGCTGTGTTTTTGGGAATTGACAAAAATGACGAACGGCTCGCGTCGCTTTTAGCTTCAGATCTGCCTGCCGTCTTTATTGACGGTGATCATGAGGGAAACAGATCCCGCTGTGTTGTTTGGAACAACTATTCCGGTGCGCGTCAAGTGGTGGAATATCTGTACAATCTTGGGCACCGCAGGATTGCAATGATTAAAGGCCTGCCGGAGGTCAAGCCTACAGAGGAGCGGACTGAAGGGTTTCTCCAGGCGCTGAAGCAGTATAACCTCGCCTGCCCCGAGGAGTGGCTGATTGAAAGCGGCGATTATCTGGAGCAGTGCGGCTATGAGGGTATGCTGCAGCTTTTAAAGCTTAAAGATCGCCCGACAGCCGTGTTCTGCCAGAGTGACACACTGGCGATTGGAGCGCTGCGGGCAGTTGAGCATTCAGGTTTTGACTGCCCGGAGGACTTTTCGATTATCGGTTATGATGATATTGACATTGTAAGCTATATCAAGCCCAGATTGACCACGGTCAAACAGGATACAGTGCTGATGGGTAAAACGGCGGCGAAAGTCCTGCTCAGCCTGGTCCGCGATCCCAAGCCGCCAATGGCTCCCGTGGTACTGCCGGTGGAATTGATCAGCCGCGATTCCTGCCGCGGCATCGAACCAGATAAGAGCTTGTAGAAAGAGGTGGGGACTTGTGCGAACCGTTAAGTGGAGAACTGGTTTTGCGCTGGTGTTTCTGCTGATGAGCATGCTTCTGATGGACACAGGGCTCATTGCCACCTGCCGCGGGTTTGGGGATCCTTCAACGTTTGCAGTTCCCTATACAAGCTACACCTATGATTTCTGGCAGGAGCCGGTGCCTGCGCCTCAGGCTTATGTGCCGGTGAGAGTCCTCAGAGGGCCGGACTTGGGCTTGGGTGCCTTTACAAACCCCAGCGACATTTATGTGGATTCCAACCACAGAGTCTACATTGCCGATACAGGCAACAACAGAGTGATTCAGCTTGATCGCAATTTTAACGTGCTTAATGTTTTCAGCGGTATGTTCAATGCGCCTTCTGGAATATGCGTTACCGGTGACGGCCAGATCTATATTGCCGATCGGAACAATTCCCGGATCGTGGTGCTGGATCTAAATGGGGCACTGATCCGGATCATCGGCAAACCAGAACCGGAGCATTCCGGTGTATTGCGGGCTGATTTTCGTTATAACCCGGTTCGGCTCGGGGTTGATCAAGTCGGCCGGGTGTTCGTGATCTCAGCTGAGACTTACGATGGTATCATGGAATTTGATCCGGATGGGAATTTCCGGGGTTTTGTCGGTGCACCCAAGGTGACACCGTCTTTCATTGACTATTTGTGGCGGCGCTTTTCATCTGCGGAACGGCGGAAATTACTGGCCTTGTTCTTGCCCACACAGCATTCAGGGATCGATATTGACGAGCGCGGCTTTATTTATACAACCGTGTCCGAAGGGGAGATTCGCTATACAGAGGCCATCAGGCGCCTGAACCCCGCCGGCACCGATGTGATGCGGCGGGCAGGTTTTCATCCACCCATCGGAGACTACGGCTCAGCCCTTTTGGATCAGTATGGGGAATCGACACTGGCTTCATCTTTGCTGGTGGATGTGATTGCCCGGGAAAACGGAATCTACAGTGCCTTGGACCAGCGCCGGGGAAGAGTGTTCACCTATGACGAAAGCGGCAATCTCCTTTATGTTTTCGGAGGTTCGGGGCAAAACCGGGGTAATTTCCAACTGCCGGTGGCTCTGGCGGAACTCGACCAGATGATCCTGATCCTTGACCGGGGTACAAACATGATCACCGTGTTTGAGCCGACCGAATATGCCCGGAAGATTCATGCCGCCATTGCCTATTATTACGATGATGACTGGGATGCATCGGTTGCCGCCTGGCAGGAAGTCAGGAAAATGAATGTGAACCTGGATGTGGCCCACACCGGTATCGGCCGGGCTCTGCTCAGGGAAGGGCGGTATGCGGAAGCCATGACCAGTTTCCGCCTTGGAGAAGACCGGATCAATTATTCAAAAGCTTTCAGCCTTTACCGCCGGGAAGTGATCTACGACAATTTCACCATTGTGGCAGCCATTTTGATTGCCGCTCCGATTGTACTGTTTTTCCTGATCAAGCTGAGGCTTGTGCAGCGGCTCCGCAAAGCATTGGTGCGCTGGGAGCAGAGCCTCAAGGCAGCGGCGCAGCTGCCGGCAAATCCCGGATCAGCCCAGACGGCAGCGGCTGTGGACACGCAGCCCAAGAACCCGCCTTTGCTTTTGCGACCGTGGTTGGTACGGTTTTTGTTGGCTGCGTTTGCTGTGGGCAGGAGCCTGCGGTATGCTCTGTATGTCATATTTCATCCTGCTGACGGGTTTTGGGATTTGAAGCATGAAAAGCGGGGCAGTGTGGCTTCAGCGTCAATCCTGTTGGGGCTTCTTACCCTCACCTATGTGTTTGCCCGGCAGTATACAGGGTTTATCTTCAACCCCAGGGACTTGATCAAGCTGAATATCTGGGTGGAATTGGCCAGTGTGCTGGTGCCTATCCTGCTTTGGTGTGCTGTCAATTGGTCATTGACCACCATTTCTGAGGGCAAAGGGAGTTTCCGGGAGATCTATATCACCGTGGCCTATGCTTTGACTCCAATGATTTTGATCAATCTGCCCATGACTGTCATCAGCAATTATCTTACCGCCGAGGAAGGCGCCTTGTATTTTGTGATTACCTCGATGGGAACGGTATGGTCCGGTGCTTTGGTGTTTATCGGCACTATGCAGGTACATGAGTATGATTTTAAAAAGACACTGGCCTTTTCGTTTTTGACCATAGTGGGCATGGCGCTGACTCTATTTATTGCCC
>JGI24502J29692_10036361_pt1 | contig 10105 bp, 5 predicted proteins | sample BioPla3RNA1_FD_29692 | JGI IMG/M metagenome (IMG submission 29692)
AGAAAATGATATAGTATACGAGGTATGTTAATGCGCACAACAATCGATTTGAATTTTGACTGGACATTTAAAAAACAATTTTCCCCCGAAGATTTAGCCCGGCCGATTACGGAGGATTACGAGACCGTTGATCTTCCTCACTGTTACCCGACGCTGCCATTTAATTATCCGGGCGAAGAATACCGGGGTTATGTTTCGCTTTATAAAAAGGAATTTTTTCTTAACAAAAAACACCGCGGAAAAATCGTCAACATCGTTTTCGAAGGCGTCGCCCATATGGCCGACGTGTATCTTAACGGCAAGCATGTCGGCCGTCACGAGGGCGGTTACGACCGTTTCTGTTATAATTTAAACAAATATTTGAATTTCGGCACGCTCAACCTTTTGGAAGTCGTTGTTGACAGTCATGAACACCCCGATATTCCCCCTTTTGGGAATTTAGTTGATTATCTCGGCTATGGCGGTATTTACCGCGAAGTCAAACTTGAGATTTTAAACCGCGAGCATATTAAAAATTGTTTTCTGCATTGTTTTAATATTGAAACCAATATTTTATCGTGCGATATAGAGACATCGGTAAACGCCGGCGTTATTGAAATCACCGTTCTCGATAAAGGAAAACCCGTATACAAAAACTCCTTTTTGTTCGTGCAAAATCAAAGTACTTTCGAATGCGTTTTGGATAAAAAAGAATTATGGAGCATAGAAAATCCTTATTTATACAAAGTCAAAGTTAAATTGATCGTCAACCAAAAAACGCTAGACGAGATCACGGTAAATTTCGGCTTTCGGGACGTGAAATTCACGAGACGCGGGTTTTACCTCAACGGGAAATTGGTAAAACTTCGCGGTCTTAACCGCCATCAAAGTTATCCGTACGCGGGGTACGCCATGCCGAAAAGCGTTCAGGAGAGAGACGCCGAGATATTGAAGCGCGAGCTTGGCGCAAATATCGTCCGGACGTCGCACTATATGCAATCCAAACATTTTCTGAATCGCTGCGACGAGATCGGTCTTTTGGTGTTTGAGGAAATCCCCGGCTGGCAATATATCGGCGGGCCCGCTTTCAAGCAAAATACCCTGAACAATGTCAAGGCGATGATTACCCGCGATTACAACCATCCCTCCGTCATTATGTGGGGCGTCCGCATTAACGAATCGCCGGACGACGCGGAATTATATCGCGCGACGAGCGAATTGGCGCGGGAGTTAGATCCCCTGCGTCCTTTGGGCGGCGTTCGTAATTTCCCGGGAAGCGAAATGTTTGAGGACGTTTATACTTTTAATGACTTTACTCACGCCGGGGGGAAGACGGCGATTCAAAACCCGAACAGGGTGAAAAAGAAGGTTCCGTATTTAATTACCGAACATAACGGCCATATGTTCCCCGCCAAGCGATACGATGCCGAACCGCACCGGGTCGAGCACGCGTTAAGGCATTACCGGGTATTGAAAGCGGCGTTTTCCCGGAAAAGAGTCGCGGGGGCAATCGGTTGGTGCATGTGCGATTACAATACCCATCACGAATTCGGAAGCGGCGACCAGGTTTGTTATCACGGGGTTTTGGATATGTTCAGAATTCCCAAATACGCCGCTTACGTTTATGCCGCGTTACAGGATGAAAAACCGGTCATGGAAGTTCTCGGGACAATGAATTACGGCGACTATCCGGCGAGCTTTATCGAAAGCGTCTATGTCGCCACCAATCTTGACTGCGTCAAACTTTACGTAAACGACGCATATGTCGATACTTTTTATCCCGAAAGAAAAAGCAAGCTTCCTCATTCGTTGATCAAGATTGATGATTTTATCGGTAACCGCCTTGTGGATCAGGAGGGGTTCACCAAATTCGAAGCGCGACTGACGAGGAAAATATTCCGCGCGGTCGCCAAGCGCGGGCTAAACATCCCGTTAAGATACAAATTGGGAATGGCGTTTTTGATGTTTAAAAAGCGGTATAAGCTTGCGGACGCGATGAATCTGTATTATAAATACAACGCGAGCGGAGCCGTTTACCGGTTTGAAGGGTATAAAGACGGCAAACTGCTAAAGACGGTTATAAAAGAGCCGGCGCGGAAAACGGCGTTCAGGTTGACTCTGGACAAGAAAGTTTTAAAGCCAGAGGCAACGTATGACGCTGTCCGGGCGGTTGTCCGTAAAGTTGATCAAAACGATAATCTTTTGGTTTACTCCTTTGACCCGGTTATTGTGGAAACCGAGGGCGGGATTGACTTAATCGGGCCCGGCGAAATATCGCTTCAAGGCGGGGCGGTCGGGTTTTGGTTGAAAACCAACGGCAAAAGCGCCGTTGGGCGCGTTAAAGTTAAAGCCGGCAATCAAATATTGGAGGAAACCATAAAAATAAAAACCGAGGCGGAAAATGAACATTGAGGATAAAATTAATCTGTTAAATGGCAAAGACGTTTGGCATACGTATAATATCGACCGCCTGAACGTCAAATCGATCATGATGGCCGACGGTCCGCACGGGTTGCGAAAGCAGGTCGATAGTCTCGACAACATCGGCGCTCGCGGCAGTTACCCGGCGACTTTGTTTCCGGCCGCCGCCACCGCGGCGTGCACGTTTTACCCCCTGATAATCCAAAAGATGGGTGAGGCGATCGGGCGCGAGGCGCGTTCCGCCGGCGTACACGTGGTCTTGGGACCGGGCATTAACATTAAACGCAATCCCTTGTGCGGCCGTAATTTTGAATACTTTTCCGAAGACCCATACCTTGCCGGAGTTATGGCGAGCGCCTGGATACGGGGCGCGCAAAAATACAATGTCGGGACGTCCCTGAAGCATTACGCCGCGAATAATCAGGAAACATACCGCTTCACGATTAACTCCGTCGTCGACGAGCGAGCCCTGCGCGAAATATATTTGAAGGGGTTCGAAATCGCCATCAGGGAAAAGCCCGCGACGGTAATGGCTAGTTACAATAAAATAAACGGCGAATACGCCTGCGAAAGCAAATATCTTCTCACTGATATTTTGCGGGACGAATGGAAGTATGAAGGCGTGGTTGTCTCCGATTGGGGCGCGGTTTACGATCGCGCAGCCGCCCTTAAGGCGGGTTTGGATTTGGAAATGCCCTCGTCGCGCGGTTACAATGCGAAACTGCTGCTTGAAGCTTATAAAAAAGGCGAGATCAGCGTTGATGTGATTGACCGCTCCGTCGATCGGATTATAAAAATGGTGAAAAAACACCAGGATAACGAACCCTTGAACTTTGACGCTGAAAAACACCATGAAATCGCCCGCGAGATCGCCCGGCACGGAATCGTGCTTTTAAAGAACGACGGGGTTCTGCCTTTCGGGGCGAACGAGAAAATTGCCGTTATCGGCGAGTTTGCTCGCAATCCGCGCTTGCAAGGCGGCGGTAGCTCGGCGGTCAACCCGCTGAGATTCGAAACCGTCTTGAGCGAGATTTCCGCATTTACGGATTCCTACGCCTTTTACCCCGGCTATACGCTTGCGGGCGACGGGTTCAGCCAAGAGCTTATCGACGAGGCGGTCGCCGGGGCGAAAGACGCCGATAAAGTGTTAATCGTTGCCGGGCTCCCGGAAACATATGAATCCGAAGGGTATGACCGCGAAGACCTCGACTTGCCTAAGGGACAACTCGCTTTAATTGCGGAAGTCGCGAAAGCGAACCCGAATGTTGTGGTTTCTTTGTTCGCTGGAGCTCCGGTGGCGATGCCGTTTATCGAGAATGCGAAGGGCATTTTGTTTTGTCATCTTTTGGGGGCTGCTTCCGGTCAACCGTTATTGGAAATAGTATTCGGTTCCGTGTCGCCTTCGGGTCGGCTGGCGACGACTTTTCCCGTCGCCGTAGAAGACGATCCGTCGACGAAAAACTTCGCCGACGGGAACAACGCGGTTTGGTACGCGGAAAGCATCTATGTCGGTTATCGCTATTACACGACTTTCGATAAAAAGGTATTGTTTCCTTTCGGGTACGGCCTTAGTTACACCAGCTTTTCGTATTCGGGTTTAACCGTCGACAGTCAGGACATCACTCGCGACGGCAAGATAAAAGTCGCGTTTAAAGTGAAAAATGCCGGGACGAGGCCCGCGTACGAAGTGGTCCAATTATATGTGGAAAACAATGATTCGGAAATAGATAAACCAAAAAGGGAATTGCGCAGGTTTGATAAAATTTATCTTGAGGCCGGCGAAGAGAAAACCGTGGCCTTTGAACTGGAATACTCTGATTTTAGTTATTACGACGTTGATTTAAAGAGATATCATGTCGACCGGGGAAAATATAAAATCCAGGTCGGGAAAAACGCAAACGACATCGAGCTTGAGGCCGAGGTGGAAAGGAAGGAAAACGACCCCGATTACATCCCGCGCCGGCGCTCTTATCCTTTGCCCGACTTTTCCGCTTCCAAATTTGCCGAAGTCCTCGGCATGCCTTTGCCGGCGAAGTCGGTTATTAGGAAGCGCCCCTTTTCCATGAACGCGACCCTGAACGACTTGAAAAGAACTTTGATTGGGAAAATTCTCGTGAAAATGGTAAAAAAGGAGGCGTTAAAGGCCGGCGGGGACGCTTCGCCCGTCGTGAGGGAAATGATTTTAAAGAGCCTTATGGAAACCCCGGTTCGGACTTTGGCCGTGATGAGCGGCGGCAAGGTGAAACCGAAAACGATGGAATTGATTATCAGGCTGATTAACTTCGGGAGGCTTGGAAAATGAAAAGGGATTATAAAGAGGCGATTGTCTATCAAATTTATCCGCGGAGCTTCAAAGACAGCAACAACGACGGAATCGGCGATTTGCGGGGCATAATCGAAAAACTCGATTATTTAGAATACCTTGGCGTTAACGCCGTTTGGCTCTCTCCCGTTTACAAATCGCCGCTGGACGACAACGGTTACGATATCAGCGACTATTGCGATATTTTGCCCGAATACGGAACGCTTGACGACTTTAAAGAATTGATCGCCGGGATGCATAAGCGCGGCATAAAGCTCATCATGGATTTGGTAATCAATCACACGTCGGATGAGCATCCTTGGTTTTTGGCGGCGAAAAAAGACGTCAACAGTCCATACAGGGATTATTATTTTTTCCGGAAAGGCAAAAAGCGCCGCCCGCCAAATAACTGGACTTCCTTTTTCGGGGGCTCGGCATGGGAATACAACCCGGAAACGGACGATTATTACTTGCATTTGTTTTCCAGGAAACAGCCGGACCTGAACTGGGATAATCCCCGCGTTCGCGAGGAGATCAAGAAAATATTGAAGTTCTGGCTGGATTTAGGCGTTGACGGTTTTCGCTGCGACGTGATTAACATCATTTCGAAAAACCCCGATCTGCCTAACGGCAAATCTTTTCTCCCGATTTTGCGCGGTAAAGAACATTATTTAAACGGCCCGAACATCCACGAGTATTTGCGCGAATTGAAAAACGACGTTTTCGCCCATTACGATATGTTCACCGTCGGCGAAGCCGTTATGATCACGCCGGAGATCGCGCTAAGCTACATCGAGGAGGGGCGCGACGAGTTGAACATGGTTTTCCAGTTCGATCACATGGCGGCCGATAATTATTACATCAAATGGTTTTTGCGAAAATACAAGCCGAAAAGATTAAAAGCGGCGATGCGAAAATGGCAATCGGCGCTTTCGGGGCGGGGTTGGAACTCGCTTTATTTGGAAAACCACGACCAGCCGCGCTCGGTTAACCGTTTCGGAAGCCTTCAATATCGCGCGGAAAGCGCCAAGATGCTCGCGGCTTATTTGCTATTTCAGCAAGGAACCCCGTTTATTTATCAAGGGCAGGAAATCGGCATGACTAACGCTCATTTCACCTCGCTTTCCCAATACCGCGATGTCGAGACGCATAATATTTATAAATTGGGAAGAAAATTAGGTTTTACCCACAAGCGGATGATGAAAAAAATCAAATACATGAGCCGGGATAACGCCCGCACGCCGATGCAATGGTCGGGCGCCGAAAACGCCGGGTTTACCGAGGGCGACCCTTGGATCGAGGTGAATCCGAATCACAAGGAGATAAACGTTGAGAGCGACGTTAAAGACCCGGATTCGATATTGCAATTCTACCGACGCATTATAGCGATAAGGAAAGACTACCCGGTATGCGTTTACGGCTCGTACCGCGAATATTACCCGCGAAGCGATAAGATAGCCGTTTACGAACGCCGTTATCAAGACGATTGTCTGCTTGTCGCGGTAAATATGACGGGGAAGAAGGCTTCTTTTAAACCGCCCTTCGATTTAAGCGGTTTTCGGCTGATTTTAAACAACTACGCCAAGGATGCGCTCGAGCTCTTACCTTATCAAGCCAAAGTATATTACGGGAAGGCGCCGAAATGATCACGATCAAAGATAACCGCTTTTTACTCGCTACGAAAAACACGATTTACATATTCCGCCATAACGAAGCGGGGCTTTTAATTCACGATTATTACGGAAAAAAAATCGATATCGCTGATTTCAAGATTCTGGAGATGAAAACTGGGGGCGGGTTCGGCTCCGCGGTTCTCTACGAAGGAAGGGAGCGTCAGTATGTCGGCCAATTTGGTTTGGAGACGTCTTCCCCGGGCATTGGTGATTTTCGCGAACCGCAGCTCAAACTCTTTCACCCCGAAACCGGTTATTATAGCAATTTTAAGTACGCGGGGCGCGAGAAGACGAGCGAAACTATCGGACCGTTGCCCGCTAGTTACGGCGCCGACGACGTTTTGCGCATCGATCTTTATGACGATGTTTTAAAACTGAAATTGGAACTTTACTACAAAGTTTTTTATGAAGCCGACGTCATATCCCGTTATGCCCGCGTCGTTAACGAATCGACGCGCGAGATAACCATCGAGCGCTTGTTTTCCATGCTGCTTGACTTACGCGACTCCGATTACGCGATGATGACGTTTGAAGGAGACTGGGCGAAAGAAAGACATCTTATCGAAAAGAAACTTGTATCGGGAGTATATGTTAACGACGCGAAAACGGGAGCGAGCTCCAACATACGGAACCCTCTCGTGATATTACGCCGAGACAATGCCGATGAGTTCCAAGGTTCCTGTTATGGTTTCAATCTCGTCTACAGCGGAAATCATAAAACTATGATTGAAGTTACGCCGCTTAAGAAAACTCGGCTTTTGACGGGGATAAACGATTACGCTTTTAACCATATCTTAACGGAAGGCGCCGATTTTATCACCCCGGAAGCGGTTATGACATACTCCGACCGCGGCCTTAACCGCCTCTCGCAAAACTTTCACGTGTTTGTAAATAATCATATTGTCCGCGGCCGGTTTAAAAATAAAGAAAGACCGGTGTTGTTGAACACTTGGGAGGGTTCTTACTTTAATTTTAATGAAAAGCAATTATTAAGACAGGCTAAAGTCGCGAAAGAGGTCGGAATCGAACTCTTTGTCTTAGACGACGGTTGGTTCGGCCGCCGAAACAACGATAAATCCTCGCTTGGAGACTGGGATGTCAACACGAAGAAACTGCCCGGCGGGCTTTCGGGATTTGCGAGAAAAATTAATGACTTGGGCATGGAATTCGGTCTATGGGTCGAGCCCGAAATGATTAACGAGGACAGCGACCTCTACCGCGCCCATCCCGAATGGGCGGTGCGGATACCGGGAAGAAAACCCGCCCTCGGGCGCAACCAATTAGTCCTTGACTTGACCAACCCCGAGGTATGCGATTATTTAATCGGGAAGTTAAGCGAAGTCTTCTCGTCTTGCAACGTAAAATACGTTAAATGGGATTATAATCGCAATATTACCGACATGTACGGAAAAACTCTCGCGAACCAAGGCGAGTTTTTCCACAAATACATCATGGGCTTCTACCGCGTGATGTCCGCCCTAACCGAAAGGTTCCCGGATATTTTATTCGAAGGCTGCGCGAGCGGCGGGAACCGGTTTGACCTTGGGATGTTGTGCTTTTTCCCGCAAATTTGGACCAGTGACAACACGGATTACCTGGAGCGGATTTATATTCAAAGGGGGACGTCTTACGGTTATCCTCTCTCCGCCATTGCCAATCACGTGAGTTCCGTTCCCAACCACCAAACGCTCCGCGCGACCCCGCTCTCTTCCCGCTTTAACCTGGCCTGTTTCGGAAATCTAGGCTATGAATTGGATTTAACCGCGCTTGACGAAAAAAGCATTTCCGCGATTAAGCGCCAGATTGCCTTCTATAAATCCCGCCGGCGGCTTTTCCAGTACGGGACGTTTTACCGTGGCCGCGAATTTATCGACGAGAGCCACGCGACGTATTTTTATGTAGTTGAGCCCGACCGGAGCCGGGCGATCGTCGGTTATTTCCAGGAACTTCTTCATCCCGCTTTGAAAGAAGACATCATTTACGTCGACGGGTTGGACGAAGGAGAGCTTTATCGCTTTTATCACAAACCGGAACGGATTAATATTAAAATCTTCGGCAGTCTGATTAATTATATTTTGCCGTTTAAAATTAAACTGAACGGGAAAATTCATAATTTGATCAGTCGGTTTTACCGACCGAAAGCGGGCGGCGAAAGCTATAAGGTTTATGGCAACGCCTTGAAGCGCGCCGGAATCCGCCTTAATCAACAGTTCATGGGAACCGGGTTCGGTTCGGAAGTGAGAGTGTTGGGTGATTTCGGGTCCGCGCTTTATATGATAGAAAAAAGCGAAGATAAATAACTATCCTCGCTTTTTTCTTTCTCCAAGGGCTTTTCGAACTTCGGCAATATCGGAATAAGCATAGACTTTATTGTTCTCCTCGAAATATTTATCGTTTCCTTTTCCGGTGATGATCACGATATCGCCGGCTTTGGCCCGAGAAATCGCCTCCCTTATCGCCGTTTTCCGGTTTATGATGATTTCGTAATTGCGGGCGGCGGTCGCGCGGGTCATCTCTTTAATAATAGCGGAGGGGTTTTCGTTGCGCGGGTCTTCCGAGGTAAAAATTACGTGATCGGCATAGGTGCAGGCGATTTTCCCCATTTCCGGGCGCTTGCTTTTATCCTTGTTTCCGGCGGCTCCGAGAACGATAATTATCCTGCCGCTTTTGCTTTTCAGGCTCATAAGAACAGCCCGCAGCGCGCCGGGGGTGTGGGCGAAATCGACGTATACTTGAAAATTCTCATCCTTTGTCAATAGTTCCATCCGGCCGGGAATTTTCGGGATTTCGCCGATCGCTTTTATGATTATCTCCCAGGGGAGACCGCGTTCCCGGGCGCAGGCCATGGCGGCGACCGCGTTATAGACATTGTATTTTCCCGTGAGGTTTGTTTTGATGTTTTTGATAAAGGAATCGGGGGTTTTAAGATCGAAGCGGACGCCGCCGCCTTCTTCCTTGATATTCAAGGCGCGAAAGTCGCTGATATAATCGATTCCGTAAGTTATAAGTTTGGGACTGTTGATACGGTGACCGTAAGGAGAATCAATATTAACGATTGCGAGACCCTCGGGCTTTAGTTTTGAGAAAAGCTGCGCTTTCGCGCGAAAATAGTTTTCCATCGTGAGATGGGTGTCGAGGTGTTCGGTGGAAAGATTAGTAAAAACCGCGATATCGAACTCGACCCCTTCCAAACGTTTATCGACAAGGCCTTGCGAGGATATTTCCAGCGCGCAATAGGCAATATTTTTTAGCTCCATTTTCTTCAAGGTTTTAACCAAATGGCATAAAGGCAAAGTCGTGTAATTGCTTTCGGCGCTGACGCCTGAGTACCTGATTCCGTTGGTTCCGATATACCCGCATGACCATACCCGGTTAAATAAATGCTCGATAATCGAAGCGGTCGTTGTTTTCCCGTCCGTGCCGGTTATCCCGATGAGTCGCACATTTTCCCAAGGCGCGCCGTAAATTTCCGTAAGCAAGGTTCCGAAACATTTTTCGATATCGTCGCACAAAAACACGGGGACGACGACTGTTTCGATCGGGGTTTCCGAAATGACGGCTTTCGCCCCCTTAAAGACGGCTTCGATGACGAAATCATGGCCGTTATAGTTTTTTCCCTTCCGGCAGATAAACGCGTCGCCGGGCTCCAAATAACGCGTGTCATCGGCGAGGCCGTTAATATTTAATTTTTTAAGTTCTCTTGAGATATTAAACGCGTCCATAAAAGCAC
>JGI24502J29692_10002332_pt1 | contig 10068 bp, 8 predicted proteins | sample BioPla3RNA1_FD_29692 | JGI IMG/M metagenome (IMG submission 29692)
CGATAACGAGGGGACGGGTGAGCGGATTGGCATCGATAGAAAAACGGATTCCACATACTATACGGCAGCTGTTGACCGCTTTTTATACCGCCGGATATGATGCGGTACTGGTCGGCGGTTGCGTGCGGGATCTTTTTATGGGGCATGCACCGGCCGATTACGATATAGCGACATCCGCTTTACCGGATGAAGTGATCGCATTGTTTTCCGGGCACTGCAAAAGTGTCGGGAAAGCCTTCGGCACGGTCATTGTACCGTATCCGGGCGGGGATGCGGAGGTCACCACCTATCGCGAAGAAGCCGATTATGCCGACGGACGGCATCCGAATGTGGTACGCTTTACCACAGACTTGACAAAAGATCTCGCCCGGCGGGATTTCACCATGAACGCCATGGCCTGGCATCCCGACAGGGGGATCACCGACCCCTTCGGCGGACAGGAGGATATCCGAAAAAAACGGCTGTGCGCCGTAGGCGACCCGAACCGGCGTCTGCAGGAAGATGCGCTGAGGATCCTGCGCGGCGTGCGTTTTGCCGCGCGCTTTGGACTAAAACCCGATGCGGCCTTTCTGCAAGCAGCCGCACAGGAAGCGGCACGCCTTAAAAACATCAGTGCCGAGCGCGTGTTTTCAGAAACCGAGCGCATGCTGACGGGACAAAAACCCTCCACGGCTTTTTATCTGCTGGAAGAAACCGGCGCATTGGCGGAGCTGTTCCCGGAGCTGCAAATCATGGTGGGTTTTGACCAGGAAACGCCCTTTCACCATCTGGATCTCATGGCCCACACCCTTTGTGTAACCGACCGCGTAGCACCGGAAATCCATTTGCGTTGGGCAGCACTTTTACACGATGCGGGCAAACCCGCAGCAAAATTTTACGACGAAAACGGACAGGCGCGCTACTACGGCCACGACAAACAATCGGTCGAGGTGGCAAAAAGATTACTTGAACGCCTGCGCGCGCCCAATGAACGGATCGGGATCGTATGTGCACTGATCGGGCATCATATGGCAAATACCAATCCCTATACAAAAAAATCGGTCAAAAAACTCCTGCGTAAAATCGGCCGGGAACGCCTGGAACAATTGTTTTTGCTCCAGGAAGCCGATTGCGCCTGCGCCAGCAATCAGGGTGCGGGCCATGTACAGGAAGGACGCGCCCTTTTGCAGGAGATCCTTGCGGCAAAAGAACCTTTTTCCACAAAGCAGCTGGCCGTAAACGGCCGCGATCTCATCGGCATCGGCATACCGGAAGGACCGATGATCGGGTATTTTTTACAAAGGGCTTTGGCTTATACAGAAGAACATCCGGATAAAAACCACAGGCAGCTACTGCTTGCTAAAATACAGGAAGAGCGGAGGAATGTAAGATGGGAAAATACTTCGGCACCGACGGCATCCGCGGAATCGCAGGAACGGAGCTGAGTCCGACCTTGGCGTTTCGCACCGGTCTCGCTACGGCGGAGGTGCTCGCTAAAGAGAGTACATCAAAAAAAGTGTATATCGGTAAAGACACGCGCAAATCGGGGGATATGCTGGAAGCGGCCCTGATCGCCGGCCTGACGGCAGGCGGGCTGGACGTCTGGACGCTGGGTGTGGTACCCACCCCGGCCGTCGCCTATCTGACCGCAACAACCGACGCCTGCGCGGGGATCGTGATATCGGCCTCGCATAATCCGGGCGAATACAACGGAATCAAGATTTTTGCAACCGACGGGTATAAATTACCGGATGCGGTAGAAGAAGAGATCGAAGCGCATATCGACGGAAAACCGCAGGCGGTACGCACGGGAAAAGAGATCGGTTCGGTACACGCGATGCCCGAAGGGGCCGAGCACTATATCGAGCACCTGAAATCCACCGTTTCCACCGGACTGACCGGGGTAACCATTGCACTCGACTGCGGACACGGCGCCAATTCCGACATCGCGCCCCGCGTATTTGAAGAATTAGGGGCCAAAGTCGTCGTCACCAACCGGGAACCCGACGGGATGAATATTAACGCAAACTGCGGTTCCACCAATCCTTCCATTATTACAACCCTGGTAAAAAAATCGGGGGCTGCCTGCGGCTTTTCTTTTGACGGCGACGGCGACCGGGTCATTGCAGTCGACGAAACCGGCGAGGTGATGGACGGAGACCATATGCTGGCAGCTCTTGGCCTGAAGCTGAAAGAAAAAGGCGCGCTGAAGCACAGCGGACTCACAGGCACCGTCATGACCAATATCGGGCTGGACCGCTTCTGTGACGAACACGGCCTGGTTCTGCACAAAGCGGCCGTAGGCGACCGCTACGTACTGGAAGACATGCGTACATCCGAATTTTCCCTGGGAGGTGAACAATCCGGCCATATTATCTTTTTAGACCACAACACCACCGGCGACGGTCTATTGACGGCGTTGAAACTGGTTGAGCTGATCATGGAAGACGGGGTTTTGCTCAGCGAGAAAAACAAGCTCATGTTCTCGTACCCGCAGGTCCTGGTCAATGCCCGCGTACACACCGAGCGCAAGAATGCCTATAAAACCGACTCGGCCATACAGGAGGAGATCAAAAGACTGGAAGAATCCTATCACGGTGTCGGCCGCGTGCTGATCCGCCCGTCCGGAACCGAACCTTTGGTCCGCGTCATGATCGAAGGCGAAGACATTCAGCGGCTGGAGCAGGACGCCAGGGCACTGGCTGCAATGATTGAAGAGAGGTATCCCGAATGAAACGAATAATCGTAGCTGACAGTTCTCTCGAACTGAATGAAGAACTGTCCCAAAGACTGGGGGTCCACTTTGTGCCCTTTCGTGTCGATGTAGGAGAGGAGCTCTTTATCGACGACGGCACGGTAGACCAACAACATCTGCTCAACGCCATGAAAGCCTATCCCGATGCGCCGAAATCGGCCGCACCGGCCCCCGGGGCCTATCTGGAAGCCTATGGGGATGCAGACGAGGTGTTTGTTGTCACCCTGTCCAAAAAGCTGAGCGCTTCCTACAACAATGCGATCCTGGCCAAACAGATGCGCGAAGAACAGAATCCGCAGGTGAAAATCCACGTATTTGACTCCAAATCCGCCGTTTGTGGCGAAACGCGGGTAGCCGGAGCCATCCGGGCGTTTTTGGATGCCGGCGCTGTCTTTGATTCCATTGTGAAGAAAGTGGAGGAAAAGATTGAGGAGTCCTTCACCTTCTTTGTGCTGGAGTCGCTGGAGAATCTCATGAAAAACGGCCGAATCAGCCGCTGGAAAGGAGCCATTGCAGGTGCTTTGTCCATACGGCCGGTTATGCATGCGCCCGGCGGCGAAATCGAACTGTACCACATGGCGCGCGGCCAGCAGAAGGCGTATCGCAAATTGGTGGACGCCATCGGCGAAACCGGCGCAAATCTGGCGGAACGGGTATTTTATATCTCCCATTGCAACGCGCAGGAAGCCGCCGAAGTGATCCTCGCCATGGTAGAACAGCGATACCGCTTCCGCGCGGTGCATCTCACGGGTATGAAGGTGCTGAGCTCCATGTATGCGTATGACGGCGGCATCGTGATATCGTTTTAGGCGCAGGCAAATATCCAATTTAATTCACAAAAAATACAAAATATAAAACAATCTATCCCAATCAGATAAAGTGTGAAAGACGCCATAAATCGCAAACTTTCAAAAAGAATCACGATCTTCAATTTTTTGATAATAAATGTTCATTGCATTTTAGGTAATGTTCACCTATGTAAATGAATATTAATGCAAGATGATTAGGGTTTTTTCGGAGTCTGTGTTGATATTCTTCAGAAAATGCACTATAATATCAATAACTGCGGGACCTACCCGTGGGATGGAACCGGCATGATGCCGGCAAAAACAAAGGGGGAGTAAAACCTATGAAAAGAAAGTATCTCGTCTTACTGGCGATGCTGCTTGTCTTATCGTTGGTGTTCGTGGCCTGTGGCCAGGACAGCACCACCGAAGCTCCGGCTACAGAAGCCGGCGATGCAACCGAAGACACCGGTACCGATGCGACCGAAGAACCGGCAGATGACACAGAAGAAGCTGCTGATTCCACCAGCGCCAATCCTGCTGCAACACGTCCGAATGCAGACACGCTGATTATCGGAACCGCAAAAACCGATGGTGTTTTCAACCCGATTTACTACTCGACCGCGTATGACGGCTATGTAGTGGATATGGTATTTGACAGCCTGCTTTCCAATAACGATGCAGCGGAATTCACCCCGGCTGTAGCGGAATCCTGGGAAATTTCTGAAGACGGAAAAGAAATCACCTTTAAACTTAGAGAAGACGTCTACTTCTCCGACGGCGAACAGCTGACAGCCGAAGACGTAGTATTCACCTATCAGGCCATGGCCGACCCGTCCTATGAAGGACGCTACAGCTATCTGCCCGCCAGCCTGGAAGGCTACGAAGAGTATCAAAACTCCATCGTACCGGAAGTGGTAGCAGAAGAGCCGGCTGACGGCGAAGAAACCGAAGCCACCGAAGATGCCGGAACCCCCGGACTCGTTGGCGAAGAAGTGCAATATGCCGGCGTAACCGCCAATGGCGACTTTGAAGTAACCTTCCACTTTACCGAAGCAAAAGCGACGAACTTAGGCGACACGACCATGGGCATCCTGCCGGCGCACATTTACGCATACGAGCCCGGCCAACTGTCCACTATGACCCAAATGCACGGCCAACCGGTCGGATCCGGTCCCTATAAGCTCACCAATGTAGCTCCGGACGAGTATATTGAATTCGAAGCCAATGAAGAATACTTCCTGGGCGCGCCGAAAATCAAAAACCTGATTATGCGTTACACGGCAAAAGAAACCGAACTCAACGCATTTGAAAGCGGCGAATACGACATTTTGGATTCCGTAGAAAACACACCGGAAAGCGCAGAAGTAATCGGCGCCATGGAATTTGCCGAACTGGTTCGCTACGACAACAACGGCTATGCATATATCGGCCTGAACATGGACAATCCGAATCTGGCGAAAAAAGAAGTACGCCAGGCGCTCATTTACGGCTTTGACCGTTATGCGTTTGTAGAAGACTTCTTTGCGGGTGCTGCGGTTGTGCCGAACGTACCGTTTGCACGCGTATCGTGGGTATTCACCCCCGAGCTGGAAGAAAACATCAACAAATACGAATACAATCCCGACAAAGCGATCGAACTGCTTGAGTCGGTCGGCTACACCGAAGTGGACGGCGCCGGCGTACGTTCCGACGGAACCAACGAGCTGAAGTTCAACTTCCTCACCTACACCGACACGCTCTGGACCGAAACCCTTGTCAACATTCTGAAAGACGAATGGATGCAAATCGGCGTCGAGCTGAACGAGAACTTCCAGGAATGGTCCGGATTCTCGAACCTCGTATACAACGAGCGTGACTTCGACATGTACACCATGGCTTGGTCCCTGTCTCTTGACCCGTCGCCGCGCGGTATTTTCCACAGTGAAAACATCCAGCCGAACGGAAACAACTCCGTAGGTTGGGACAATCCGGAAAACGACCGTCTCCTTGAAGAAGGCGAACTCGAACTGGATCAGGAACAGCGTAAAGTAATCTACACCGAATGGGGCGAGCTCTGGAATGAAGAGCTTCCGTATATCCCCGTTTATATGCGTGAAAACTGGCAGCTTATCAACGACAGAGTAGAAGGATTTGAAGTTTCTCCGTATGTTAGCTGGAGAAACCGGGACGTCCTGTTGAACCTCGAATTGGTCGACTAATACGACGATCATAAGCGCAGACAAACCCGGGTTATCCCGGGTTTGTTTGACTTTTGCGCTTTATCGTAGCATAGCGACCGATAAAAGTAGGAGACCAAACTATGATTAAATATATTCTCAAACGACTTTTACATATGATCCCCGTACTTTTGATCATATCCATGGTCATCTTCGGGATAACCAAGCTGGCTCCGGGCGATAGCGTCGGTATGGGTCTGGACCCCCGTGCCACGGCCGAGTCGTTGGAAAGACAAAGAGAAGCGCTCGGACTCAATGATCCGGTGCCTGTCCAGTATATCAAATGGCTGACCCGCGTGGTGCAAGGGGACTTCGGCCGTTCGTCCCAGTATATGCAACCCATCATGAATGTCGTCCCGGAACGGTTATGGAACTCATTTATTCTGAACGTAGTGGTGTATATCATCGCCTTTATGTTATCCATCCCCATAGGCATCGTATCGGCAGTCAAACAGTATTCCACCTTTGACTCCTTCTGGACGGTATTCTCCATTATCGGCATATCGATGCCCTCGTTCTTCTTCGGACTTTTGTTGATCTATGTGTTTTCTGCTAAACTGCAGTGGTTACCGTTTTCCGGTAAGCAAACACCGGGACTCAACGCGACCGGCTGGGTCGCCTTTAAAGACCTCTTGAAGCATATGGTACTGCCTGCCACCGTGCTGATTCTCGGCTCTCTTGCATCGACGGTGCGCTACACCCGTACCAGCATGCTGGAAGTCATCAAACAGGACTATGTGCGTACGGCGCGTTCCAAAGGCTTAAACGAAAGAGTCGTCGTATACAAGCACGCTTTTCGCAATGCGCTGATTCCCATCATTACCCTGGTGGGCGCCTATATTCCCGCGCTGTTTTCGGGGGCGGCCATACTGGAACGAACCTTTATCTGGCCCGGGATCGGGAACATGCTGGTTACGGCGGTTTTTGCCCGTGACTACAATCTCGTAATCGGACTCAATGTATTTTTCGCCTTCTTAACCCTGATGGGCAATCTCCTGGCAGATGTCGGCTATGCGCTGGTTGACCCGCGCGTGAAAGTGGATTAGGAGTTACGCATGAATAAAAACGAAAAACAAAGAAAAGACATCAAACAGGACTCCGCCTCGCAAGATGTGCAGCAAGAGCCGCAGGTACAACCCGAGCAGCAGCCGACCGCCATCGACGAAGAAACCTTTGTCGATGAAACCGCGCTGACGATTTCCGAAGCGGAAGCCAAGCAAAAAATCTACACGCCCGGCATGTTGATCCGCCGCCGCTTTATGCGACGAAAGATCGCGGTGTTCGGTGCGGTGGTATTTTCCATCATCGTACTTCTGGTACTGGCCTACTTTATCTTCGGAGACCCGCAAGCCTCCATGCGTATCAACCGGGCCTTCCGTAATGTACCGCCGTCGGCCAACTTCTGGCTTGGTACCGACAATGTCGGCCGCGACATGTTTGCGCGCCTGATGCAAGGCGGTCAGATCTCTTTGCTGGTCGGTGTGGTAGCGGTTGTTATTCAGGTTTTGATCGGCATGCTGATCGGCGGTATCGCCGGTTTCTACGGCGGCTGGGTCGACAATATCCTCATGCGCTTTTTGGAAATTGTACAATCCTTCCCCTTTACACCCCTTGCCATCACCGTGTCCGCCATGCTGGGCACCACGGTTTCGGCCAATCAGAAACTTCTGGTCGTTATCGCCCTGATCGGATTTTTGTCCTGGCCGGGGCTGGCACGTATGATCCGCGGACAGATTCTGTCTTTGCGTGAAATGGAATTTGTACAGGCAGCCAAAGCACTTGGCGTGCGCGACGGACGCATTATTACACGCCATCTTTTGCCCAATACGGTTGCGTATATTATCGTAAACGCAACCATCGGTATGGCCGGTGCCATTCTTACCGAAGCCGCCTTGTCGTTTTTGGGCTTAGGTGTACCGCCGGCAACGCCCACCTGGGGCAATCTGATTAATGCCGGATCCGATATGTATAATCTGCAAAACCGACCTTGGCTTTGGATTCCGCCGGGGATTGCCATCTTCCTGACGGTTATGTGCATCAACCTCATCGGCGACGGCATGCGCGACGCCATTGACCCGAAGTCGAAATAAGGAGAAACCATGGAAAAACTCTTAGAAGTCAGAGACTTAAAAACGTATTTCGACGTTGGAGACGACGGTGTGGTAAAAGCCGTGGACGGCGTTGACTTTTCGGTACGGGCCGGAGAAACGATCGGCATCGTAGGGGAATCGGGCTGCGGAAAGTCCGTAACCTCCATGTCCATTCTCCGCCTGATCCCATCCCCGCCGGGACGCATTGCCGGTGGCGAGGTTTTGTTTGAAGGAAAAGACTTAGCGAAAGCATCCGAAGCGGAAATGCGAAAAATCCGCGGCAACGATATATCCATGATCTTTCAGGAGCCCATGACATCATTGAACCCCGTGTTCACCGTGGGCTATCAGATCTCCGAAGCGCTGATCCTGCATCAGGACATGAAAGAGGACGAAGCCTTAAAACGCGCCGTCGAGATGCTGAAACTGGTCAATATCCCGCGGGCGGAAAAAATTGTAAACGAATATCCGCATCAGCTCTCCGGTGGAATGCGACAGCGGGTTATGATCGCGATGGCGCTTGCCTGTGAACCCAAGCTCCTGATCGCCGACGAACCGACCACCGCGCTCGATGTAACCATACAGGCGCAGATCCTGGAACTCATGAACGATCTGAAACAAAGGCTGAACACCGCCATCATGCTTATCACCCACGACCTGGCCGTTGTGGCGGAAATGAGCGACCACGTAGTGGTTATGTATGCCGGTAAGATCGTCGAAGATGCGCCGGTCATTACCTTGTTTGAAGAGCCCATGCATCCGTACACGATTGGTCTGATGGAGTCGATTCCGTCTTTGAATATCGGAAAAGACAAACTGGACACGATTGAAGGCTCCGTACCGAATCCCCTGTATCTGCCCAATGGCTGCTACTTTAACCCGCGCTGCAAGTACGCGACAGATATCTGCCGCAAGGAAATGCCGGAACTGCGGGAGATCACGGCGGGACACAAAGTGCGCTGTCACCACGCAGAGGAGGTCCGAGATGCAAAACAATCGTAATGTCATCCTGGAAGTCAAAAATCTGAAAAAGTATTTCCCCATCACCCAGGGCATGCTGCGCCGCCAGGTAGGCGATGTCAAGGCCGTGGACGATGTGTCCTTTGTCATCTACGAAGGGGAGACACTGGGGATCGTAGGCGAGTCCGGCTGCGGAAAAACCACGCTGGGGCGAACTCTGCTGAAATTGCTGGAACCCACCGAAGGCGAAGTCATTTACAAAGACAAGCCGGTATTCTCCCTGCCGAACGACGAACTGAAAGAACTCAGAAAAGAAATGCAGATCATCTTTCAGGACCCGTACAGCTCGCTGAATCCGCGCATGAACGTTTCCAGTATTGTGGGCGAAGGCTTAACCGAACACAATATCTACAAGCGCGGCAAAGAACTCGACGAATATGTCACCGATGTCGTGCGCCGATGCGGTCTTGCCAAATACCATATGAACCGGTATCCGCATGAATTTTCCGGCGGGCAGCGGCAGCGGATCGGAATTGCCCGCGCGCTGGCCTTGAACCCGAACTTTATCGTAGCGGACGAACCCGTCTCCGCGCTGGACGTATCCATTCAGTCGCAGATCATCAATCTTCTGACCGAACTGCAGCGCGAACACGGCTTCTCGTATATGTTTATCTCGCACGACCTGAGTGTAGTACGTTATATCAGCCACCGGATCGGTGTTATGTATCTGGGCGCCCTGGTGGAACTGGCGGAGCGCGAAGAAATGTTTGAAAATCCGCTGCATCCGTACACCCAGGCCCTGCTGTCGGCCATACCGGAGCCGAATCCGCGCGTGAAGCGGGAACGGATTCTCCTGAAAGGCGATATCCCGTCCCCGGCCAATCCGCCGGAGGGCTGCAAATTCCACACGCGATGCAACTACACAGAAGAGCGTTGCTCGCTGGAAGTGCCGGAATGGCGCGACTTAGGAGGAGAGCATTTTGTTGCCTGCCACTTCGCAGAAGAAATCAAATCCGGAGCAAAAAAACCCCGGGAAATTGAGGAGTAAACGAAAACCCATCCGGGAACAGGAGCGGGAAGCCCGCGAAATCGTCGACGAAATGAACGAAGAGGAACCCTTTGAATTTGACCGCATCGACGTGATCGCAATGATCATAGCGGGCTATCAGGTGATTATGCCCTTTGTTTTAGCCGGCGCCGGGATCATGTTTTTAAGCTATCTGCTCTTTTGGGTCTGGCTGCGCTAAACATCCACCCCCAAACAACGAAATAAACAAAAG
>JGI24502J29692_10045380_pt1 | contig 10012 bp, 4 predicted proteins | sample BioPla3RNA1_FD_29692 | JGI IMG/M metagenome (IMG submission 29692)
CCAAATTCAATATCAACTTGTAATTCAAAGTTTTATGATACAAATCGCGAGAGAGGTACGGACAGGATGGGCTTATTAGAGAAGATTTTTGGTGACATCAACACAAAAGAATTGAAGAAGATAGAAAAGATCGTAGATCAAATCGAGGCATACGATCAAGAGATGGCTGCAAAGTCCGACGAGGAACTGCAGGCATTGACGGGTATTTTTAAAGAGAGGCTGGAACAGGGGGAAACGCTGGATGATTTGCTGCCGGAAGCTTTTGCCGCAGTGCGGGAAGCGGCCTGGCGGACCTTGGGTATGAAACATTTCTGCGTGCAGCTGATAGGAGGCGTGGTGCTGCACCAGGGGCGGATCGCCGAGATGAAGACTGGTGAAGGAAAGACCTTGGTGGCTACCCTTCCTGCGTATCTTAATGCATTGGAAGGAAAAGGCGTCCATATAGTTACCGTCAACGATTATCTCGCCAAGAGAGACATGGAATGGATGGGGGCAATCTATAAATTTATGGGGTTGACGGTTGGCTGTGTAATCCACGGAGTTACCGGGGCCGATCGGAAAGAGGCTTATGAAGCCGATATTACCTACGGAACGAATAACGAGTTCGGCTTCGACTACCTCAGGGACAACATGGTTATCTACAAAGAGGACATGGTCCAGCGGGAGTTGAACTACGCCATCATCGACGAGGTTGACAGCATACTGATAGATGAGGCCAGAACCCCTCTTATCATTTCCGGCCAGGGAGAAAAATCCACGGACCTGTACCGAATTGTAGACAAGTTCGTGGCTGGTTTTTCCGAAGGCTTCGATTTTACTAAGGACGAAAAAGAGCGGACCGTTGCCCTGACCGAGCAGGGAGTTACCAAATGCGAGAAATATTTTAAGGTGGAGAACTTCTCCGATCCGGAGAACATGGAACTCCACCACCATGTAATCCAGGCGTTGAAAGCCCACAACCTGATGAGGCGTGACGTGGACTACATCGTAAAAGACGGCGAAGTGGTCATCGTGGACGAATTCACCGGACGGCTCATGTTTGGGCGCCGTTACAGTGACGGGTTGCATCAGGCCATCGAGGCAAAGGAAGGGCTGCTGGTCCAACAGGAGTCCAAAACTTTGGCCACCATTACCCTGCAAAATTACTTCAGAATGTACAAAAAGCTAGCGGGTATGACGGGTACCGCCAAGACGGAAGAAGACGAATTCCGTGAAATCTACAACATGGATGTAGTTGAAATCCCCACAAACAAGCCGGTCATAAGGATCGACATGGAGGATAGCATCTACAGCACGGAGAGGGGCAAGTTCACTGCCATTGTCAATGAAATCGAAAGGTGCCATAAGATGGGGCAGCCTGTTTTGGTGGGCACCATTTCCATAGAAAAGTCGGAACTGATAAGCGCAGCGTTGAAGCGCCGGGGCATAAAGCATAACGTGCTCAACGCGAAGCATCATGAGCGTGAGGCTGAAATAATAGCAGAGGCAGGCCGGTTGGGGGCCGTCACCATCGCTACCAACATGGCCGGCCGCGGAACGGATATTATCCTCGGCGGCAGGGACTGCACGCCGGAGGAGAGGCAGAAAGTAGTGGAGCTGGGCGGACTTCGTGTCATCGGCACAGAGCGTCACGAATCGCGTCGTATAGACAACCAGCTCCGCGGGCGTTCCGGCCGTCAGGGAGACCCGGGGCAAACCCAGTTCTTCATTTCTCTCGAGGATGACTTGATGCGCCGGTTTGGCGGCGACCGAATTCAAGGGTTGGTAGGAAAACTGGGCATGGGAGAAGACGTCCCGCTGGAAGCGAGCATGCTGACCAAATCCATTGAAAACGCTCAGAAGCGAGTGGAGGGCAGGAACTTCTCCATTCGTAAATATGTGCTCCAATATGACGACGTAATGAACAAGCAGCGGGAGATCATCTACGGCGAGCGTCGCCGGGTGCTCTTCGGTGAGGACTTAAAGGACCATATCCTATCCATGGCGGAGGAAATCGTCAGCGAGCAGATCGATTTCTCTACGTCGGCATCCAAGTATGCGGAGGAATGGAATCTGGAAGAACTGGCCAAATCCCTGCGGAAGTACTTCGGCAAATTCCCCGATTACGATTATACGGATGATGATATACAGGATCTGACACCGGAAAAGCTCCATGAAGATACTATGGTGCGGGTTCGCCGGATTTACGATGATAAAGAGCAGGAAATCGGAGCAGAACGGATGCGGGAACTGGAGCGCATGATCCTGCTCAGGGTAGTGGACAACAAGTGGATGGACCACATCGATGCCATGGACCAGCTGCGTCACGGCATCGGCTTGCGGGCTTTGGGCCAGCAGGATCCGGCAAGTGCCTATGCGGATGAAGGCTTCGAAATGTTCGAGATGATGATCAGAGCCATCAAGGAAGACACCGTCCGCTTCTGCTTCAACGTGACTATCCAGACCCAGACTCAGCGCAAGCAGGTCATCGAGATCGGCGTTGCCAGAAAGGATGAGTTTGAGGATTCGGATGCTGTGGCGGAGGACAAGGGCCCGGCAGTTCAACGGATTCCCGCAGCGGCCAAGGTGCCTGAGCGTCCGGTGAAACAGGAGACGGTGCGGAAGCAGCCCACCGTGGGCAGAAATGATCCCTGTCCCTGCGGCAGCGGAAAGAAATATAAGAAATGCTGCGGAGCAAACCGATCCGACGAATAGAAAAAGCATTGTAAAATTGCAAGTTGAATATGGTGCCGGACACTTTACGAGTTAAAACATTTTTTTGGAGCGCAACCCTACGCTCCAAAAATAATACTTGTATTTAGTATCTGATTCAAATATAAAGGTGGCAAGCGAGATGTCTCTTTGCCGCCGCAAATCTGCTGAAAAGGATGTGAGAAGATGCTGGAACTTGAATCCATCAAGAACGAACTTGATGACGAGGCAGAAAAACTGAGAGAATTGGGTGAGTCTCTTTGACCTGGCCGGGTTGAAGGAGAATCTGAAAAAGATAACGGAACAGATGGAAGCCGGGGGCTTTTGGGATGACCACGAGCAGGCCCAGAAGGTTTTGAAAGAGAAGAAAAGTCTCGATACAAAGATAGACGAATATACGGCTTTGGCCGACGAATTCGAAGACATTAAGATCATGATCGCATTGGCGGAGGAAGAGGACGACAGGAGTCTGGTTCCCGAAATCGAAGAAGCTTACGCCGCTTACAAAAAGAAGTACGAAGAGCTGAGAATAAAAACGCTTTTGGACGGCGAGTACGATAAAAACAATGCGATCCTGTCCATTCACTCCGGCAGCGGCGGGCTTGATGCCCAGGATTGGGCGGAGATGCTTCTGCGCATGTATACTCGCTGGGCGGAGGATAAGGGATACAAAGTGGTGATATGGGATTTGCAGGACGACTCGGAAGGCGGCATCAAGAACGCCACCCTGCAGATCGAAGGAGAAAACGCATACGGTTATCTGAAGAATGAAAAGGGCGTGCATCGCATCGTCAGGATTTCGCCTTTCGATTCTTCCGGCCGCCGTCATACTTCCTTTGCATCCGTGGACGTGATGCCAGAGATTGACGACGACATCGAGGTGGAGATCAACCCGGAGGATTTGCGCATCGATACCTACCGTTCAAGCGGAGCCGGCGGCCAGCATGTCAACAAGACGGATTCAGCCGTCCGCATTACCCACATACCTACCAACATCGTTGTGTCCTGTCAGAATGAGCGCTCTCAGCATCAGAACAAGGAAGTGGCCATGCGGATCTTAAAGGCCAAGCTTCTGGAACTGGCACAGCAGGAGCATAAAGAAAAGATCGAAGAGTTAAAAGGCGACTACAGCCAGATTTCCTGGGGCAACCAGATACGGTCTTACGTATTCCATCCTTACACCATGGTCAAAGACCATAGGACCAATGCAGAGGTGGGGAACGTCTGTGCCGTTATGGACGGAGATTTAGACTATTTTATAAATGAAAAATTAAAGCAAAGAAACGGAAATTAAACTTTGAGAAAACAGAGTTTTCTTTTATGAGGTAACAGATGATAATAGAAAGACTTGCAAAAGAACTGGGGCTGAAAGTATCCCATGTACGCGCCACAGTGGAACTCATCGATGAGGGGAACACCATCCCCTTTATCGCCAGGTATCGAAAGGAAGTCACCGGCGGCATGTCCGACGTGGTTTTGCGGGACCTGGAGGAACGGCTCACCTATCTTCGCAATTTAGAGGAAAGAAAACAAGAGGTCATCCGGCTGATCGAGGAGCAGGGAAAGCTGACGGAAGAGCTCCGGGAGGAAATCCTTTCTGCAGACGTTCTTCAGCGGGTGGAGGACCTTTACAAACCTTACAGACAGAAAAAGGCCACAAGAGCCTCCAAGGCGAGAGAAAAGGGTCTTGAGCCTTTGGCGGTAATAATCCGGCTCATGGAGCAAACGGAAGGAACGCCTCTCGAAGCGGCCATGCCCTTTGTGTGCCACGATCCGGAATTGATTGAAGCGGGAAAAGGCGCGGCTACGGCAGAAGAGGCTTTGGCAGGCGCGGCGGATATAGTGGCGGAAAGCATTGCAGAGGATGCGGACTTAATACAGGCGGTGCGGAAGAAAACCTTTGAAGAGGGGCAGTTGGTTTCCGAGGCGGCGGACCCGGAGGAAAGCACTGTTTACGATATGTATTACGATTACAGCGAAGCCCTTTCCCAAATACCCAACCATCGGATTTTGGCCATCAACCGGGGTGAAAAAGAGAAGAAGCTTAAGGTAAAGGTCAAAGCTCCTGTGGAAGCCATTCTCGATATGCTGAAAAAGCAGGTGATACGCAACGAAAGAAGCATCTTTTTAGAATTGATGGAGGCCACGGTAGAGGATGCTTATAAGCGGCTTATGGCGCCTTCCATCGAGAGGGAGCTTCGTAACCAGCTTACCGAGCGGGCGGAAAAGGACGCGGTGAAGGTATTTGCCAAAAATACGGAGAGCCTTCTCATGACCCCGCCGGTGAAGGGGGCCAGGGTACTGGCCATCGACCCGGGTTACAGGACGGGCTGTAAAGTGACAGTGTTGGACGAGACGGGCAAACTCTTGGCCTACACCACCATTTACCCCACAGAGCCCAAGCGGGATATCGCCGGCGCTACAAAGACCATATTGGCCCTGATTGAGAAATACAAAGCCAATGTAATCGCCATCGGAAACGGCACCGCATCCAGGGAAACGGAGATTTTTATCGCCGATTTGATTCGCGAATCCGGCATCAAGGACCTGCAATACACCATCGTAAACGAAGCGGGAGCTTCCATTTACTCCGCGTCCAAGCTGGCAGCGGAAGAGTATCCGGATTTAGATGTGACTACCAAAGGGGGCATGTCCATAGGGCGACGGCTTCAGGATCCCTTGGCGGAGCTGGTAAAAATACCGCCGAGACATATCGGCGTGGGCCAATATCAACATGATATAAACCAGGGACTTCTGGGCGAAGCTCTGACCAAAGTGGTGGAAGACTGCGTCAACCGGGTAGGGGTAGATCTGAATACGGCTTCTCCCTCGCTTTTGTCCTACATAGCGGGAATCAATTCCACCATAGCAAAGAATATCGTAGCCTACCGGGATGAAAAGGGCAGGTTCCACGACCGGTCGGAATTGAAGCAAGTGCCCCGTTTGGGCGAGAAGACCTTTAAGCAATGTGCAGGATTTATGAGGATCAGCGACGGAAGCAATCCCTTTGACGCTACCGCCGTGCATCCCGAATCTTACCAGGCCGCCGAGCTGATGCTGGAGAAATTAAATATAGATAAAAGTGAAATTGCCAAAGGCGGCGCCAAGCAAATCGAGCAAAAGATTGCCGAAACCTATGGAAGTCTGGACAAGTTGGCTGAAGTTCTGGATATAGGCAAAATGACTCTGGCGGATATCGTCAGCGAAATCAAGAAGCCGGCCAGAGACCCGAGAGAGGGCATGCCTCCCGTGGTTTTCCGCAGCGATGTGCTCTCCATTGAAGACCTGAAGCCGGATATGGAACTGACGGGCACCGTTCGCAACGTGGTGGATTTCGGGGCTTTCGTGGATATCGGCGTAAAAGTTGACGGATTGGTTCATATTTCACAGCTGAGCCACAAATTCGTAAAAAATCCCATGGATGTGGTCAGCGTCGGAGATACGGTAAAGGTGAAAGTTCTTTCCGTGGACCCGGAAAAGCAGAGAGTGTCTTTGACCATGAAGCTGTAGCTACACGGGGGACAGACCTTGCAGGTCACCCGCTATAGGTACTTTCGCGTTATAGGAGTAATTATGAGCAAGATAACAACGATTCTTTTTGATTTTGACGGCACCATAATGAATACCAACGAGGTAGTGATCAAGTCCTGGCAGCATACCTTCCGCACGGTGGAAGGTAAGGAGCGGCCGGTTGAATCCATTGTCAGCACATTCGGAGAACCTCTCGTCAAGACCATGGCCCGGCTCCTTCCTCAGATATCCGTGGAGGAGGGCGTGCGAATATATCGGAGTTTTTTACTTGAACACTACGATGAAATGATTCATCCCTTTCCGGGGATGGTGGATCTCATATGCAAACTGAAGGAGCGGGGATACAAGACCGGACTGGTGACATCCAGGGTGGGCGATACGGCTGTTCAGGGGCTGGAACAGTTCGGGCTTTTGCACCATATGGATTGTCTTGTCACCTGCGAAGATACGGATAAGCATAAGCCCGATCCGGAACCCATAAGGATCGCTTTGAGAAAACTTGGCTCCGAGCCGGCCGAAGCCATCATGCTGGGCGACACCATGTACGACATACTCTGCGCAAGAAACGCCGGTGTCCGATCCGTGCTTGTGGGCTGGCAGATGGCACTCAGTGAGGAAGAAATAAAGGGGCCCAACGGACCGGATTACATAATAAAAAAACCGGACGACCTTTTTGATATTCTTACATAGATACTCTTGCAACAGGCACTTTTACATACGAAAGGAGCCGGGCATGCTCAGACTCTACTACGGAAGGGAAAGCGTAGATAAAGAGCGGGCGATGTTTGAGAAAATCGCCGGGACGCTCTGGTGTGTCGGAAGGGAAGGCGCTCCGTCCCGGATCGTTCTCATAGTGCCGGATCAATACACCCTGCAGGCGGAGCGGAATGCGATTCACCATTTAAAGGTGAAGGGGCTCATGGACCTGGAGGTGCTCTCCTTTTCCCGTTTGGCAGCAAGAGTTCTGGGAGAGACGGGCGGCAGCAGGCGAGTTCCCATCGACAAGCACGGACGCCATATGCTGTTGGCAAAGATAATGAGGGACCAGGAGGAAAATCTTTTGGTCTTTCGAGGCATGGGAAGATCTCATTCCTTTATCGACATGGCAAACGACCTCATCTCCGAGATGAAGCAGCACAACAGTTCGCCGGAGGAACTGAGGGAAATCATAGGCGAGATAGACGAATACAGCCTGTTGAGCCGCAAGCTCAAAGACATCGCACTCATTTTCGAAAAATACGAAGAGCAAATCAAAGACAAATATATCGATACGGAAGACCGTCTAAATCTCTTCATCTCTAAAATCGGCCAGTCTTTTCTTGTGAAAAACGCGGAATTCTGGATATTCGGGTTCGATTCCTTTACACCCAAGTCCATAAATATTATCAGGGAACTGGCTCTTCACAGTCATGGCGTCAACATGGTACTTACCTGTGACGACGGGCCGGAGGATGAAGAACTGTTTCGTCTGACCAAGGATATGATGTGGAGGCTTGAAAGGGCCGTGGGTCCCGAACTTACGCAAAAAGAACGGCTTGAAGGACCCGATGCACCGCGAAAGCCGGCCATTGGCCATTTGGAGCAACAGCTCTTTGCATATCCCTACAAACCCTTTGCCGGAGGCGAAGATACTTTGCATTTCTGCAGGGCGGCGAACTTCTACGGCGAAGCGGAAACGGCAGCGGCATTCATATGCTCTTTGGTCCGGGGCCGGGGACTGCGTTTTCGGGATATTGCAGTTATTTGCAACGACATGGAGGAGCGAGGTTCCATTATAAAGAGGGTTTTCGAAGAATACGGCATCAGCTTTTTCCAGGATCAGAAGCGCCGTGTTTTGCATAATCCGGCGATTGTTTTCATTTCCTCCCTGCTGGATGTCCTGCAGTCAGGCTGGGTTTACGAGGATGTGTTCCGTTTGGTGAAAACGGGTTTTTGTCCCATCTGCGAGGAGGATGGGGAAGAACTGGAGAACTACGCCATCCGTTACCGGTTAAGAGGCAGCCGCTGGAAGAAGGACCTGGTGTACGGGAAGAAAGAATACGAAGAGGAAGAGTTTGCCAAGCTCAATGAATGCCGCAAAGCGCTGGCGGAATTCATAGGAGCCTGTGAGGAAAAGATGGCTGCTGCCGGCACAGTCAGGGAAAAGACCGTTGCCCTGAAAGAATTTTTAACCGGTGAGGCGGATCTGGAAAACAGGCTTGAAGCCCTTTGTGTGGAGTTGGAAGAAGCGGGCGAGCTTGAAGCAGCCATGGAAATGCAGCAGATTTGGGAAAGCGTTCTGGGGCTTTTCGACCAGCTGACGGAGCTGATCGGGGATGAGTCCATCAGCATCGAAGACTATTCTTCCATGCTTCAGGCCGGGTTTGATTCCATAGAGCTGGGGTTGATTCCTACTACCATAGACCAGGTGGTTGTAGGTACGATGCAGAGGACCAGGGTGGGGCAGATCAAAGCCCTGGTTGTGCTGGGAGCAAACGACGGTGTGCTGCCTGCGGCCGCCCCGGCGGATGACCTGCTCAATCAGGACGAAAGGGCTTTGTTGTTGCAGAAAAACATCCTGATCTGCAAGGACGATGATCTGCGCAGTATGGAGGAAAGGTTGGCAATTTACAAACAGCTGTCCAGACCTCAAGAGCATTTGTGGATCGGATATTCAGCGGCGGACATGGAGGGGAAGGAACTGCGGCCTTCGGTTCTGCTGGATAAGCTGCGCAAGCTGTTTCCGGATGTTCCCTTGGAAAAGGATCTTCGCAACCGGGAGGACCCAATGGCGCTGATTGACAGCCCCGAAAGCAGCCTGAAGTATCTGTCGGAAGCCCTGCGAAAGGCGGGCAGGGGAGAGGAAGAGCTTGATCCCCTGTGGAAAGCGGCCTTTAACTGGTACAGGGAGAGGAACGACAAGGGGCTTGACTTGGTAATGCAAGGGCTTCGCTTTACAAATAGAATAGAGAGGCTGGAGAGCTCCCTTGTGGAGAAGCTTTTCGGCGGGCATAGCGAACCCGGAGGAAAGGCCGGGCGAGAAGGGAAAAGAACACGTGAACTCCGGCTCAGCCCGTCACGCCTGGAGAAGTTTGCCCGGTGCCCCTTTGCTCACTTTGTACACTACGGATTAGCTCCTAAGGAGCGACGAATATTTGAGGTGTCGGGCCGTGAAGTGGGCGACGTATATCATCGTTGCCTTATGCTGTTCGCCGAGAGCCTGACGGTTAGGGGTACGGAGCTGACCCATGAAGATTCGCCGTGGATGAAGATAACCAGGGAAGAATGTTCCGCCAGGATAGCGAAATTGATGGAAGAAGTGGCTGAGGAATACAAGGAGGGCATGCTGGAATCTGGTGAAGAGGAACGATACAGGGCGGCAAGAATGCAGGAAGTCTGCCAACGGGCGGCCTGGGCCTTGGTGGAACATGTGAGACAGGGCCGGATCAGTGAAATGTATTTTGAAGAAGCCTTCGGCAGCGGAAGCGGGAAACGCTTTCCGCCTATTCGCGTTGCCGCGGAAAACAGGGAGCTTCTCATAGAAGGAAAGATCGACCGCATCGACGTGCTTCCCGACGGCTATGTCAAAGTGATCGATTACAAGTCCGGTAAGGAAAAATTCGATATCAGGGAGGCTTTGGGAGGTTGGAGGCTCCAGCTGATGCTTTATTTAAAGGCGGTAACGGAAGGGTTGCAAGGGCAGAACCGTTCCGCAAAACCTGCCGGCGTCTTTTATTTTGAGATTGCCGATCCAGTGATCGATGCCACCAAGTACGACGAGGAGACGCTTAAGAGCAAGCTTGAAGAGGAG
>JGI24502J29692_10042630_pt1 | contig 9982 bp, 8 predicted proteins | sample BioPla3RNA1_FD_29692 | JGI IMG/M metagenome (IMG submission 29692)
GGAAAAACAAATATCTAAAACAGTATTTTTAGCCGGTCATGGCGCTTTGCCCCAGGGAATGGCTGCAAAAGGTCCTTATGAACATCTCGCGGTAGTTGTTGAAATTGACAGAAAATACGGTGTGATAGTTGATGTCCAATGTACACTAGTTACAGACCTAGCTAATAATATTGTTAGGAGGGTTTTAAAGGGATACTGCCTAAGGGACGGAATCGATGGAGTTATTAACGAGATCATTGATGTGTATAATGGCGCGGCCAGGAATGCAATCATTGCTTGTTTAAAAGACATAGGCAGGGAATACAGCAGACTTGAAGATTGCAAAACTGTTTCATTTGGAAGAAGATATTAGTTTCTCTCCAATGAAAGCCGGTTTACTGTTAAAAGCTTAAAAATTAACAAGGTTACAACTGTTCTACTTGTGACCACTTGGGTTTACTAAGTGTTATGAACAATTAGACAACCAGTTGATTACTATCACTGGCTGTCTTTTTTTATATAAATTATAAGTGTTGGGTACTGAGTAGCTAAATAATTGTTACAAAACTTTTTAAGTTTGTTTTAAAAAACTATGAAAGGATGATGAAGCGTGAGGGAATACGAAAAGATTCGTACCGCGATTATCAGAGGCGGTACCAGCAAAGGAGTATATCTCCTGGAAAGCGATCTCCCTGCTGACCCATCTATCAGGGACCAAGTAATCATGAGTATTTACGGAACCCCTGATGCCCGACAGATCAATGGGTTAGGAGGAGCTGATCCTCTGACAAGCAAGGTTGCTTTGATTAAACGTTCTTCCAATCCGGATGCCGATGTAGATTATACATTTGGCTATGTGGGCATAGCAGATGCCCATATTGATTATTCGGGAAACTGCGGAAATATTTCCTCGGGTGTGGGACCCTTTGCCATTGATGAAGGGTTGGTTCCTGCCGTAGAGCCTTTTACGAAAGTGCGCATTTTTAATACCAACACCAAAAAATTAATTGAAGCAGAAGTCCCCGTGAAAGATGGAAAGGCCGTAACTGAAGGAGATTTTTCCATTGATGGCGTTCCCGGTACCGGTGCAAAAATTCTTTTGAACTTTTTAAAATCCGGCGGAGCAAAAACCGGAAAGTTATTGCCCACAGGAAATCGGGTTGATGAAATCACTTTGAAAGACGGCAGAAAAGTAAAGGTATCCATTGTTGATGCGGCTACTCCGGCAGTTTTTGCCAGGGCTACCGATTTGGGATTTACAGGGACGGAGCTTCCCGAAGATACCCAATCCAAACCGGAAATATTGGATGTCATGGAAGAAATTCGCTGCATTTGTGCTGAAATGATTGGTCTTGCTACCAGCAGGGATAAAGCTACAGAAGAAACACCTGCGGTTCCAAAGGTTATGATTGTAGCTCCTCCTCAGGATTGCGTAACCAGTGAAGGCAGACAAATTGCCAAAGACAGTATTGACCTTGTTGCCCGGACAAAGGCACTGGCAGTAATGCACAAAGCATTTGCCGTAACCGGGGGAATTTGTACTGCGACAGCAGCATTAATAGAAGGGACTGTTGTCAACGATGTCGTCGGCGATACGGCGAAAGCTACCGGTTCTGTCCGGATTGGCCATCCCGGTGGAATATTGGAGTTTGGAATTGAATTGGAAGTATTGGAAAACGGCGAACTGTTCTTAAAGAAGGCAGCAGTAGCACGGACAGCGAGAAGAATTATGGATGGCTTTGTTTATGTCCCGGCAAAAATTTATTGGGCAAAAAAATAGACAAGTTGATTTAGGCCTCAGGCTTCTATATAAAAATAAAAGAAACATTAGCAAAATTAGTAGGATAGGGGGAGTGAACGTATGGCAGAGGGTTTAATACCTATTTATGTTATGGGCAAACGTTATGAAGTGCCTGAAGGATTTACAATTATGAAAGCCATGGAATGGATCGGGTATAAGTATACTCGGGGTTGTGGTTGCCGAGGCGGTTTCTGTGGGGCTTGCAGTACGGTTTATCGTTTGCAAGGTGAGTACAAATTAAATGTAGCATTAGCTTGTCAAACAACGATTACTCCAAACATGTATTTAACTCAGATCCCCTTTTACCCGGCTCAAAAGGCATTATATGACCTGGACAAAATGGATAATCTGGCGAAGGCCCTTCTTGAGATGTACCCGGAAATCTCAAAATGTGTTGGCTGCGGGGCATGCGCAAAGGTTTGCCCGCAAAAGTTAAGACCTATTGATTATATCGCAGCAGCACTGAGAGGCGAGTGGGAAAAAGCAGCAGAACTGTCTTTTGATTGTATTATGTGCGGTCTGTGTGCTTCCCGGTGTACTGGTGAGTTAACACCATATAATATTGCGCTTTTTGTCCGCAGATTTTTCTGCAAGCATGGCCGTCCCAAACCGGAACATTTGATCAAACGAAATACTGATATCAGGGCCGGCAAATTTGATCAGGCAATAAAAGCAGTTGCCGCTTTGTCTGATGCCGATTTAAGAAAGAAATACGACGCAAGAGATTTCGAGAAGCTATAAAAGGAGGGGTATTATGTCTGGCTATCCACAATCGATGCAGGAATCACTAAAAAAATTAGAACAGACTCGTTCTTTTAGATTAACACAAGATATTCCGCGCATGAATTTTGAGACGAGAGAAAAGTTGCTTAAAGCTTGTCACCCTGATTTTCGTCCTGACAGTATTGAAGAAGTAAGAGTCGGGCCAAACAAGGGACAGAAACTTTCCATTAAATTAGTAGATCTTTTGGAAGCTAAAAGCCGGATTGATCCGGCAAGGGTTGATCTTTCTCGGATTGACTACGATGTTGATGTATTAGTAGTTGGCGGCGGTGGAGGCGGAGTTAGCGCTGCTCTTACTGCCCAAGAAAACGGAGCAAAAGTATTATTGGCCACGAAGCTACGTATGGGCGATTCCAATACCATTATGGCTGAAGGTGGGATTGCTGCTGCTACCCAAGGAAACGATTCTCCGGACAGGCACTATTTAGATACCATTGGTGGTGGACGTTTCCAAAACAAAAGGGATCTGGTAAGTGTTCTTGTTCATGATGCGCCTTTAATTGTAGAATGGCTCAAAGATCTTGGCTGTATGTTTGATACTCATAAAAATGGTGATTTGGTTGTTTCCTTTGCCGGAGGTCATACCAGAAGAAGAGTTCACTCCTGTAAGGACTTAAGCGGTTTAGAGTTTATGCGGGTAGTAAGAGATGAATTATATAACAGGCAAATCCCTGTTTTAGAATTCAGCCCTGCTGTAGAACTGCTCCTTGATGATCAAGGCAAATGTGCCGGGGCGATCCTCTTCAATATGGAGACAGAGGAACACATTATTGTTAAAGCTAAAGCTGTGATTCTTGCTACCGGCGGCATTGGCCGGCTTCATCCCAGCGATTTTCCGACCACTAACCATTATGGTGCAACAGCAGACGGATTGATTATTGCTTACCGGGCAGGGGCCCATTTGCTCCATATGGACGCTATTCAGTTCCACCCCACCGGAGCCATGTGGCCGGAACAGATGCTTGGCCAGTTAATTACTGAAGCCTGTCGGGGAAATGGAGCACAACTGGTTAACAAAAACGGGGAACGTTTTATCAACGAATTAGAAACAAGGGACACCGTTTCTTCCGGAATATTAAGAGAAGTGAGAGACAGAGGAAATGGCATTAAGACTCCTACCGGCGGGGAAGGAATCTGGTTGGATACGCCTCTCATCAATATTCGTGGCGATGCCGGAAAACTGGACAGAATGTTTGCCGGGATTGTGCACCGCTTTGGAGAATACGGAATTGATGTGCGCAAAGAGCCTATTTTGATTTTCCCCACTCAGCACTATCAAAACGGTGGAGTGGAAATTGACCCTGAAGGAAGAACTTCTGTTCCTGGGTTGTTTGCTGCGGGAGAATGTTCTGGAGGAGTACAGGGGAGAAACCGTTTAGGTGGTAACTCTCTCCTTGATATTTTCGTTTTCGGCAGACGCAGTGGAAAGAGTGTTGTCGAATATATCAATAAGGCAAAAGTAGGTAAACCGACACTACAGCATGTAGTTGATTACCATAAACAACTTGATGCAGCCGGCATTAAGACAAATAAAACATCGCCGTTGCTCTTGCCTGATTATATCAGGGATGAAGTAAAAGAAAGACGATACAATTAAAAGGGGTGAGAAATATTGCCTGGATTAAATCCGTTACCCCAAAACCGGAGTCTAATTACAAGTATTCTTGATACCGCTTGGTCGCCTGTAGCGAAGTTTCGTCTCCTTTCCGGAGGGGTATCTCCGAACCACCTTTTGGAGGGAGCCGATAATATTGTCGGCCAGAGAGAGTGCATAGCTTGTGGCAACTGTGTTGACAATTGTCCGGTTGTATTAAGGGATGAACAAAGAATCGATCTGCAAGCACACAGAACTTCACTTCATCTTGAGGAAATTGTTGAGGACAACTGTTTGCGTTGTTACACCTGTATCAGGGTTTGTCCTCAGGTTGATCCTCATTTAAAGCTGTTTGCTGCGAAGCACAGGTTCCCGGAAAAAATTATTCACTGGTGGATGGCATTTGGTTACCTTATTTTGGCTCCAACCGGAATTGCGATTAACCATTTTAGTCATATGTGGACGGAACAGTTTGTTACTTGGGTTAGCTTTTTCCACAAATTAGGCGCCATTGTGTGGCTGCTGTCGCCAATTCTATTCTTTATTTTTGACCGTAAGCACTTTAACCGTACGATGAGTGCCGTATTTTCACTGGGTAAGAAGGATTGGGAATGGTGGAAACAAGCATTTCGGGGTGTGTTCAAGAAAGGTGAATGGCCGTTCCAAGGGGAGTACAATTCCGGACAAAAGTACTGGTATATGGTGGTACTTGGCACCATGCTGATATTAGGAGTAACCGGTATCGTTCGCTGGATTTGGGAACCCACTATGGCAGTCAACACACTGAATACGTTTATCTTAATTCATATTATTTTTGCTTATGTAATTGATATCAACTTTGCTTATCACTTTGGTCGTAAGATATTAAGCCGAGCTCTGATCCGTTATCGAAATTATCGACATATATCTGAATTGGTATTTCTGGATGACGACAATCAGAATGAAAAATTGGCTAAGGGTGCACAGGCTGTTACGGCCCAAAGTTCGCAGAAAGTTTCAATGTAATAAAGTATTTAATAAGTATTAAAAAGTATTAAAAAATAGAGGAGGGGATTTATATGGGTCTTAGTTTAGCTGTGAAAATCATTAAAGAACATTTGGTTTCCGGTGAAATGAAAGCAGGCGAAGAGATTGCCATTAAGCTAGATCAAACCCTGGTACAGGATGCTACTGGGACAATGGCTTTTCTACAATTTGAGGCAATGGGGATACCTCGGGTAAAAACCGAGCGCAGCTTAATTTATGTAGACCACAATACTCTTCAGACAGGTTTTGAAAGTGCTGACGACCATAGGTTCCTGCAGGATATGGCGGCCAAAACCGGTGCTATTTTCTCCCGCCCGGGGAATGGGATCTGTCACCAGGTGAACTTGGAGCGCTTTGGAATTCCTGGCAAAACTATGTTGGGCGCAGACAGTCATACTCCTACCGGCGGCGGCGTCGGGATGCTGGCAATTGGTGCCGGTGGATTAGACGTTGCAGTTGCCATGGGCGGCGGACCATTCTATATGACCATGCCGAAAATCATCAATGTTAAATTATTGGGTAAACCGGCTCCTTGGGTCAGCGCTAAAGATATTGTTTTAGAAGTATTACGGCGTTTGTCTGTTAAAGGCGGATTAAAATCAATTCTGGAATATACCGGAGAAGGATTAAAATATTTAAGCGTTCCGGAAAGAGCAACCATTACCAACATGGGAGCGGAAACCGGAGCAACCTCTTCCGTATTCCCCAGCGATGAAATTACGAAAGAGTTCTTAGTTGCGCAGGATCGGGAAGCAGACTGGAAGCCGTTGGCAGCTGATCCGGATGCTGAATATGATCAGGTGGTAGAAATTCACCTCGATCAACTTGAACCTTTGGCAGCTTGTCCCCACAGCCCTGATAATGTTAAATCAGTTCAGGAATTAGCCGGCATGAAAATAGACCAAGTAATGATTGGCAGCTGCACTAACTCTTCTTATTTGGATCTCACAAAAGCCGCCAAGATTTTAAAAGGCAAAACAGTTCATCCCGATGTCAGCCTGGTTTTGGCCTGCGGGTCCAGACAAGTACTGAAGATGTTGGCGGATGATGGCAGCCTTACCGATATTATTGAATCCGGAGCTCGTATTCTGGAATGTGCCTGCGGTCCCTGTATTGGCATGGGGCAGTCGCCCAAGTCCAAAGGGGTTTCCTTGCGTACCATCAATAGGAATTTCAAAGGCCGCACCGGTACAGCAGATGCAGAAGTTTATCTGGTAAGCCCGGAAACTGCTGCAGCCAGCGCCATAGCCGGCGTGATGACCGATCCCCGTACTTTAGGCGAGCCCATTGTGGTTGAAGCGCCGAAGAAATTTGCCGTTGATGACAGCTTGTTTATTTTCCCGCAGGAAGACGGAGCAAATGTGGAAGTGCGCCGCGGTCCTAACATTAAAGCATTGCCGGTAAATGATGAAATGCAGGATGATTTAAAAGGCGAAGTGCTAATCAAAGTGGGGGACAATATCACCACCGACCATATTATGCCCGCCGGTGCAAAAATTCTTCCTCTGCGTTCCAATATCCCGGCCATGGCAGAGCACGTATTTGAACCTGTTGATCCTGAGTTTGCCCAGAGAGCGAAGGAAAAACAAGGTGGCATTATTCTTGGCGGCGATAACTATGGACAAGGTTCCAGCCGTGAACATGCTGCTTTAGCCCCGATGTACCTGGGAGTAAGAGCCGTAATTGCCAAGTCAATTGCTCGAATTCACGGTGATAATTTAGTCAATTTCGGGATTGCTCCTTTGATGCTGGTTAACCCGGATGATTATGAAGAAATTGCTCAAGGTCATGAACTGGTAATTAGTGGTGCAAAAAGTAAGGTGGAAAACGGTGATGAAGTTTTAACCGTGCAAAATCTAACCACTGGAAAAGAGTTTCAAGTTAAATTAATGATCTCAGAGCGGCAGAGAAAAGTACTTTCTGTTGGTGGAACATTAAACTGGATGAAAAAACAAAACGCTTAGGTTTAAAGGAGGTTATTCTAATGGCAGACAAAATTCAAATGAAGGTTCCCTTAGTAGAGATGGACGGAGATGAGATGACCCGGATTATCTGGGATGCGATTAAAGATATCCTGATCAATCCCTATGTGGATTTAAAAACTGAGTACTATGATCTCGGCTTAAAAAAACGTGATGAAACCAATGACCAAATTACCGTTGACTCTGCTTTAGCGACAAAAAAATATGGTGTCGCTGTTAAATGTGCAACTATTACGCCTAATGCGCAGCGAGTAGAAGAATATAACTTAAAAGAAATGTGGAAAAGCCCCAATGGAACAATTCGTGCCATCTTAGACGGAACTGTTTTCCGTACACCCATTGTTGTTAACAGCATCAATCCTTCCGTGAGAAGCTGGCAGAAGCCAATCACCATTGCCAGACATGCATATGGGGATGTTTACAAGAATGTGGAAATCCGTGTACCGGGCGCCGGAAAAGCAGAATTGGTTTTCACCGGGGAAAACGGCGAAGTCATAAAAGAAAACATATTAGATTTTGAAGGCCCTGGGGTTATTATGGGGATGCACAACATTGACAAGTCCATTGAAAGCTTTGCTCATGCGTGCTTCACTTATGCCCTTGACCTGAAGCAGGATCTTTGGTTTGCCACCAAAGATACGATTTCCAAAAAATACGACCATCGATTTAAAGACATCTTCCAGGAACTTTATGATAACGAATATAAAGAAAAATTTGAAGCAGCCGGGATTGAATACTTCTACACATTAATTGACGATGCTGTTGCCCGTGTTGTCAGATCTGAAGGTGGCATGATTTGGGCATGCAAAAACTATGATGGTGATGTGATGTCCGATATGGTAGCTACAGCATTCGGAAGCTTGGCGATGATGACCTCCGTACTCGTATCACCGGACGGAAACTATGAGTACGAAGCTGCTCATGGAACAGTGACCAGACACTATTACAAGCACTTAAACGGCGAAGAAACTTCCACCAACTCCATGGCAACTCTGTTTGCTTGGACCGGCGCATTGAAGAAGAGAGGCGAGTTGGACGGAATTAACGAATTGGTAGACTTTGGCGAAAAGCTGGAGAAGGCATCAATTCAAACAATCGAAGATGGAGTAATGACCAAAGACCTGGCCTTACTTTCCTCCCATCCTAACATTAAAGTTGTTAATACGATCGATTTCCTCAAAGAAATCAACAAACGTTTAGCTGAAATGCTGTAATACGGTACTGATAAAGGACCGGTTAATCAAAATTAAGATAACGCCACAACAGCAATTGTGGCGTTATCTTACGATTACTACTCCCAATCGAAAAGTTAGTTGCTAAAATTAACTTTACGACTGTAGTTAATTAAGTAAGGAGGTTGGGCATGAAGAAGTATCAAGTGAAAGTAAACGAAAAGCTTTGCAAGGCCTGCGGTATCTGCATTGGCCTTTGTCCTAAAGAAGTATTCGGAGAAAACTATCTGGGAAAAGCAGTGGTAAACGATGAGACAAAGTGTACGGGATGTAAGATCTGTGAACTCCACTGCCCTGACTATTGCGTAGAGGTTGGTGAAACGGCATGAGTGGGAAAAAGGTAATGCAGGGAAATGAAGCATGTGCTTTTGGAGCATTGGCTGCCGGGGTCAGATTTTTTGCCGGTTATCCCATCACCCCGTCTACAGAAGTAGCGGAGGTAATGGCGAAGGAACTTCCCAAAGTGGGAGGCAAATTCATTCAGATGGAAGACGAAATCGCCAGCATGGCAGCGATAGTGGGAGCAAGCTTAACAGGGAAAAAGGTACTGACGGCCACCAGCGGCCCGGGCTTTTCCTTAAAGCAGGAGAATTTGGGCTATGCTTGTCTGACGGAAGTCCCCTGCGTTGTGGTCAATGTGCAAAGAGGCGGCCCCTCCACAGGACTGCCGACCAGCCCGGCCCAAGCTGATGTGATGCAGGCAAGATGGGGCACTCATGGGGATCACCCGGCCATTGCCCTGTCTCCCGCAACGGTGAAGGAGTGCTACACATTGACGGTGAAAGCGGTCAACCTGGCGGAAAAATATATGACTCCGGTGATATTTTTAATGGACGAAGTAGTGGGCCACTTAAGAGAACCAATAGACTTTGATGAAGTGAGAAATTTGGAAGTAGTGGACCGGAAGAAGCCGGATGTCAGCCCAGAAGAATATGTGTCTTATGCGGCGGGAGAAGACGGCATACCTGTTTTAGCTCCCTTTGGGACAGGCTATCGCTATCATGTGACAGGCCTCACCCATGATGAAAAAGGATTTTCCACGATGGCACCTCAAGTGGTGGCGCGGATGAACCAAAGACTGATGGATAAGATTGAAAATCATCTTGATGATATTATCTCCTATGAAAGTGAAAATGTGGAAGATGCCGATATCGTGCTGGTGGCCTATGGGTCAACGGCCCGTTCGGCCAAAGAGGCGATGAGGTGGCTGAATGCAGCCGGCCATAATGTAGGTTTATTCCGGCCGATAACTGTCTGGCCGTTCCCGGAAAAGGAAATCGTCAAGATTGCCGGTCAGGTGAAAGCGTTGGTAGTCCCGGAAATGAACCTGGGTCAGCTGAAGCTGGAGGTAGAACGGGCAGCATGCGGATTGGCAAAAGTCGTAGGAGTTAACAAAGCAGACGGGGAGCCGGTAACCCCTGAAGAAATCATCAATGCCGTAAAGGGGGTACTGTAAATGAACAGCGCATATGAAAAATATTTTCGTCAAGACCGACTGCCGCATATTTGGTGTCCTGGCTGCGGGAACGGGATTGTGCTTTCCGCATTTGCCCGCGCAATGGAAGAGCTGGATATTGACCGGGAT
>JGI24502J29692_10036660_pt1 | contig 9949 bp, 15 predicted proteins | sample BioPla3RNA1_FD_29692 | JGI IMG/M metagenome (IMG submission 29692)
TGTGAAAGGAAGGTAAAAGATGAGAAACGAAGAGCTTTATAAAAAAATTGAAGAGACGATCAAAACCCCGAGGGGTCGATTTAGATTGTCTAGTAAGTCTTATAAAGAGCTTAAAGAAGAAGGCTGGGGTCTTCATCATTCCCACAAGATTGAAGGTAAAGAATATTATATTATGGCGAAAGATAATAAAGCTATTGCTTGTTTGAGCGTACTTAATGATTAGAAGCAAATTATAGTTGAAAGTATAAACCCAAACTTAAATTAACCACACCAGCGACGGGCTGACGCTAGCGAATATCAGCCCACTATGAATAAAATAAAGGAGGAAATAAAATGGGTTATAAATTAAATTGGATTGATTTTGAGTATCCTTTTACTTGTTACGTTGTAGAAGTTTGGTATAAACGCGGAGGGTGCGGAGATGTTGCTATTTCAACGGTAAGATGCAAAGACCTACCGAAAGAAAAAGATAATAACTGGGGCGATACAAAAGCATTTTGGAATTATGAAACGGCACGCCGTTATGCGCGGCATGTAGCCGCCGAATTGGGCATTCCTGCAGTAGTATAAAAAGATAGGAGGTCAGAACAGATGAAAAGAACTTATACAGTCAGTAAAGATGAAAAATCTGGATTGTGGTATGCGCATCGAGTTGGTTTCCCGCAGATACCAGTTTTCGGAAGTTTCAGCAAAAGCAAAAGAGCTGCGCAGCGTGTTGCAGCAGATTGCATGGCGTTACCACTAAAAGAATATTTACAATTGAAATGAAATAAAAAGAAAGGAGTTAAGAAAATGACTTATTATTACATTGCCGGATTTACAAAATCCGGATCCGCTCTTGATAGCGCATTAACGGAAAAAATTTTTCAAACAAAAGCCGAAGGCTTGAAGGAATTAAAAAGCTATCAATTTAAAGACGGGGATATAGCTCACAAATTAGTTCTTTACGGCTATGACGAAGAAACCGAAACAGGTATCGCTATTGCAAGCCTGGAAAAAGCCGAAACATCTTTCGGCAAGCTATTAGCTGAAAAAAGAAAAGAGACAAAAATGACACAACAAGAAGTAGCCGATCTGCTTGATGTTCCTTTAGTAACATATCAACGGTGGGAATTAGATATTCACTTTCCGGAATCTGTTAATTTGCTAGCACTTATTCACTTGTTCAAGTTAGATGAACACGATATAAAAAAAACAAGACATAAATTTACAAAACTGCAGGTGATTTAGACAAAGGAGGGATTAACCGATGGCAAAGGACGGTACTGCTAGAGGTGGTGCAAGAATAGGTAGTGGAAAGAAACCTACAAACAAGAAAAAGGTGGAAGTGTTAACTACAACTTTCGATGACATGTCGGATTTTATTACACCCGATGAAATTGAAGGAGTCGAAGTTCCACCGATTAAAGATTATTTAAAAGCAAAGCAAAAAAATGGAAAAGACTTATATGCTGAGGATATTTTCAAAACCACTTATTTGTGGCTTAAGAAACGTGGTTGCGAAAACCTGGTCGGTAATCAATTAATCGAGCAGTATGCAATGAGTGTATCTCGTTGGATTCAATGTGAAGAAGCTATATCAGAATATGGTATGCTTGCAAGACATCCAACAACAGGAAATGCAATCGCAAGTCCATATGTTTCAATGTCACAGGCATATATGAAACAGGTAAACCAAATTTGGTATCAGATTTATTCAATCATTCAAGACAACGGATCAGCTGAAATTGACGAACTTGATCCACAGGATTTAATGATGGAAAAATTACTGAAAGCAAGAAAATAATGTGAGGAGGAAATGTAAATGTTCGAAAAAGTAAATCCATGCCATCCAGATAAAATTGCGGATCGAATTGCAGGTGCTATTGTTGACTTAGCATACAAGCAAGCAGAAAATCCAAGAATCGCAGTGGAAGTTTTGATTGGTCATGGTAAATGTCACGTTATTGCTGAAACATCTACGCAACTTGACGTGAATGAAGTTAATGCAATCATTGAGAGAATTGCAGGAAATGTTGAAATTGACTATTTAGAAGTGCCTCAAGATACACATCTAGCTAAAAACCAAAAAGGTAAAATAAGGTGTGGCGATAATGGTATCTTTAAAGGGGTGCCACTTACGACTGAACAAAAAAAGTTATCAAGCATTGCCAGAGAGTTGTTTGCTAAGTATGGCAGTGATGGGAAATACATCCTTGATGGAAAAAGACTGATCATTTGTCAAAGCAATGCAAAAACAAAAGAGTTAATCAAGATTTATCCTGATGCAGAAATCAACCCACTTGGAGATTGGACAGGTGGAACTGATGTTGACTCAGGTGCTACGAATAGAAAACTTGGCTCTGATATGGCTGATTCTGTTACTGGTGGAGGGCTTCATGGAAAAGACCTATCTAAAGCAGACGTCAGTTTGAATATTTATTGTTTCTTAAAAGCCCAAGAAACTTGTGTACCAATTGAACTATCATGTGCTATTGGAGATGAGATAATTGATGATAGACCATATGCTGAGATAGTTGAGATTGCTCGTGAGTTTATTAACGATATAGGTGGCTTTGAAAAGTTTGCAGAATGGGGATTAGTGTAATGACAAAGACATCAGTAAAAGAATTTAAACTGGTAAATGTTGACTTGCTTGTTCCTTATGCAAACAATGCTCGAACCCACTCAAAAGAGCAAATAAAAAAACTTCAATCCTCACTTCGAGAGTTTGGTTTTATCAATCCTTTAATTATTGATAGACAGTACAATGTTCTAGCAGGACACGGACGACTTGAGGCTGCCAAAGCTGAAAGGTATACTGAAGTTCCATGTGTATTTGTTGAGGACTTAACAGAGGCTCAGAAGAAAGCATACATTATAGCTGATAACAGAATGGCTCTTGATGCTGGTTGGGATGAGGAATTGTTAGCAGTTGAACTTGAAGGTTTATCTGATTTAGGCTTCGATTTATCTCTTACTGGTTTTGATGAGAAAGAATTAGCTAACCTATTCAAAAGTAATGAAGCAGAAATAGAAGATGACGATTATGATTTAACAAAAGCTCTAGAAAAAGCAGCATTCGTTGAATATGGAGATCGCTGGATTGTTGGTCGCCATGTTTTAGTATGTGGTGATGCTACAAATCCTGATGATGTCAACAAACTCATGGATGGTAAAAGAGCAAATTTGATTCTGACCGATCCGCCTTACGGAGTTTCATTCACTAGTTCAAGCGGACTCAAAATTAAAAACGACTCACTCAAGAATGAGGAGTTCTATCAGTTCCTATTGAAAGCATTTAAAAACATGGTAGTTCACTGTGAACCAGGAGCTTCTGCTTACTGTTTCCAAGCGGATACTGAAGGATTGAACTTTAGGACTGCTTTTCGTGATGCAGGGCTTCATTTAGCAGGTTGTTGCATTTGGGTTAAAGACTCACTTGTTTTAGGTAGATCCGATTATCAGTGGCAGCATGAACCAGTGCTTTATGGTTTCTTAAAGAACGGTAAACACAACTGGTATTCCGATAGAAAACAAACAACTATCTGGAACTTCAAAAAGTCAAAAAGAAACGAAAATCATCCAACAAGTAAGCCACTAGATTTGCTTTCATATCCTTTAAGGAACAGCTCACAAGAAAACTCAATTATTTTAGATACCTTTGGCGGTTCTGGATCAACTCTGATGGCTTGTGAGTTAACAAATCGAATCTGTTACACAATGGAGATAGATGAAAAGTATGCATCGGTTATTTTAAGACGTTATGTTGATAACACAGGTGATGCAGACAATGTATATTGCATTAGAAATGGTCAAAAAGTAGCATATGCAGATGTTGTTAAGCAAGTTGAAGGCAGTTCAGAAAATTCTAGTACTAATGACTTGATATAATTGCCGTTTTGAGTGTAAAAAAGGTGGTTTATTTTTCACCTTTTTTATTTTGTGCATTTTTTATATAATTTTAGCATAAAAACAAAAAAAACGGTAAAAAATATAGAAAACACGATAAAATATCGACAAAATACTTGACACTTGTCGAAGTTGTGTGTTATAATGTCAATGAATTAGCGTTTTAAGCTAATTTTAAGGGGAGGTATTTATGAAAAAAACAAATTTTTACAAAAAGCATCATTTAGTTGCGGTCTACGATGAGGATGATAATTTAGTGGCCGTGTGTGACAATGCGAGAGAATTTGCAAAAGTTTTCGGAAGGACTCAGCGAGACGCTGATTCCATATTAAGCAGGATTGCAAAAGGCGAACGTTCGTATTTTCTACACAACGATGAAAAACTATTTATTTACTTCATAGACTTAGAACCGAATGAGGTTCGAGAATTTTCAATGATATTTTAGGAGGAAAGAAAGATGAAAAAATTTAAAAACTTAGAGAATTATACTGAGGCAACTCAGTATATTCAAAACATTTTTGATGTTCCAGTATCTCAAAAGGAGATTGCAGAAGAACAAGAGGAAGCAGTTATCGCAACTATTATTTGGTTGTTTGATAATGCGAAGAATAGCGCTGTTCGAGCGGCTATTCACCATCACGCACTGGGTAGCGGTGTTTATCTAGACACTAGCGAGGAAAGAGAAATTAGCAAGTATGTTCACTACAAAGAGATGTTTTGTGAATACTTCAACCAATCTCGTCATTATGCACAGCTAAAGTGCAATGACGGTTCAAACAAGACGCTTCGGTATTTAACCGAAGTTACTACATACATAGTAGATGATGCGGGTGAAGAACACTTCATCCAAAACAACTATTTAAAAAAATATCTTGAATAAACCCGCGTTATATGTGGTTTGCCGATTTAGAAGCAAGCCACATTTTTATTTGAAAAGGAGGTGAGAACATGGAAAAAAAATCAGTAATTAATCTAAATAAAATTAGAGGATTAAGAGCTGAACACAACGAAACGCAAAAAGATATAGCAGATATACTCGGCATTCACATCTCGAGCTATCAAAGCAAAGAATGGGGTATAAGCGAATTTAAACCATCAGAATTAAAAACTTTAGCCGATCGTTGGGGGGTGGACATTAGCGATTTGTTCTGTTAATTTTTTTTACTTTGTTTGTCGTGAATTAATCGACATCATTTGAAAAAACAGTATGATAATGCGAGTTTTCATCGACAATAATAAATTAATCAAACACAAAATAAAAATGCGAAAAATCGCAAATTTTAAGCCTTAAATCCGATTTTAAGTTAAGGCGGACAATCTCTAAAGCATAAGATTTTATGAGGTGTTAAATAATGGAAAGAAAAATTGAATCCAATGCAACGAAGGAGGAATCATGCACATTACTGGAACAACGCATTTGATGGACTTATGGGCTGACTTACAGATGCAAAAAGCCATTGTTAAGAAGCCCTTAAGCGAAGAAGCAAAAAAAGAACTCATCGATATTTACGATGAGTATAAACGACTTGGCGGCACTAAAACCGACCACCAAGTAGAAGAATGGAAGAAGGGGATAATGACAAATGAGAATTGAATTAAAACAAATTGTGATGCATAACTTCAAGGGGATCAAAGACTTAACTATTAATTTTATTGGCAATATGAATATTTACGGCGATAATGCCACAGGTAAAACAAGCATCTTGGATGCGTTTCTTTGGTGTTTATTCAACAAGAACGCTCAAAACGTTACAAGCTTCAATGTGAAGCCATTGCTACCAGATGGCAGCGAATTACACAACCAAGAATATTCAGTCGAACTTGTATTCGACATTAACGACGATGAAAAGTCGTTTAAAAAAGTCTTAAAGGAAAATTGGTCAAGAAAGCGTGGAAGTAACGAAACCGAATTTTCCGGCCATACAACTGATTATTACATTAATTCAGTGCCAGTTCAAGAAAAGCTATACAAAGCCGAAGTGGCGAAGCTTGCGGATGAAGAAATTTTCAAAATGATTACAAATCTGTATTATTTCAACCAGAACCTAAGTTGGCAAAAGCGACGCCAAATTCTGCTAGAGCTTGTTGGCAACGTGAGCGATGCGGATGTCATTGCATCAAACAAAAACCTAAAGCCATTATTGGCAGAACTTGAAAAGAAAACAGTCGATGAATTATTGGTGATTGTAACAAACTCCAAGAAAAAGATTAATGATCAATTAAAAACCATCCCGATTAAAATCGATGAGCTTTCAAAAATCGATTATTCCGAAATTGATGGTTTATCAATAAACTCAATTAATGACCGACTTTCTAACCTTGAAATAAAACGTGATGAACTAATCGCTCTTAAGAGCAATGGTGATACCGCAAACCAATTATTACAAATTGAAAATGAACGCTTGCGGATCGAAAACGAAATCGCAAGGCTAAGAAACTTTACTTCAACAAAACAAATTAAGCTCGATGAAATCGCTAGCGAAGGAAGAAGCCTTAAACTTAAACACCAAAGCGCAACCGATCGTATGAACGATTTAAATCGCTCAATCGATAATGCTAAAAAAGAAATCGAAAGCTTAGAAAAGACCATCGATAGCTATATTGCGAAAAAAGAAGAGTTGTATCAACAATATGACTTAGAATTCGCAAAAGAATTTGTCGTGGACAACTGTTCTTACTGCGGACAACCCTTGCCAGACCATAAAGCAGAAGAACTAAGAGAAAAGTTTAACTTAACCAAATCAAACACAATAGAAAAAATCGTAGCCGATGGCAAATCACTAAATGTCAATATGAAGGAAATCGAAGAAAAGATTGCCGACCAAGAAGCGAACATTAAGAATTGTGAAAAGGAATTGGATGAAGTTATTGAACAAGCAAAAGCATTAAAGGTTCAAATTGATGCCAAAGCTGAAGAATGGAAACGAGTTAATGCAGAGCCAGAATCAAATCCTAATCAAGCCAAGATTGATGAACTTGATACTAAACTTGCCGAACTTATTATGCAAAAGCGCGATTTACAAACTAACACAAGTTTTAATCGAGAAGATGAACTTGAAGGTGTAAGAAACGAAATCACAAGCTTAAATCGCAAGCTTGCAATGTTTGATCTCAAGAAGCAAAACGACTTACGGATTAGAGAATTGTCCGAAGAAGAACAATTCCTTACCGAACAATATGAGAAAGAGGACAAGCTTCATAAACTATGCGAAGAGTTCATTACAACCAAAGCATCATTATTGGAAGATAAAGTGAATTCACAATTCGAGTTCGTTAAGTTCAAATTATTTGAAACGCAAATCAACGGTGGCATTAAGGAAATCTGCGATGCAACTGTGAACGGAGTGCCTTATTCTGATCTCAATCACGCAATGCAAGTAAATGCGGGCTTAGATATCATTCAAGCGCTTCATAAAGTTTATAACGTGAAAGCACCGGTATTTATCGATAATGCCGAGTCAATCACTCAAATTAAGCCAATCGATACGCAAATCATCAGACTTGTTGTATCCGAAGCAGATAAAAAATTAAGATTTGAAAATGCAATTTAGGAGGAAATGTATGAATCAAACACAAAATGAGGAAAAAAAGGAATTAAAAATTCCGGACATTGGCAAAAAAGCATTACATAATATGCTAGTTCAAGTTGAACAATTTGCCAGCATCGAAAACACACCATTGACGGCAAAAGAAAAAGCATATGCAGCCGACATTGTCATGGCGATTATTAAGCAAGTTGAAGAACGCAAAATTGACTGGAGAGATGTAGATGTTAAAGACGTTGTTGGTCAAATTAAGCGTTATGCACGACTCCAACTATCAATTACTGAAAACGAATTGTATGTCGACGTTCGCAGAAATGGAAAGACCGGCAAGTTTGACGTTGCAGTTAAAAAGCAATATCAAGGCATCGACAAAGAATTAATTAAATGGTGCAGTAAATCAATCGTTCGTTTTTTAAGTGGAGTTATTTGCCAGGGAGACGAATTTGAAACCGATGTTGATTTCGAAACCGGTTTAGAAAAAGTCGTGAAACACAAAAAAAACAACAGTGTTGACCGCAACAAGTTAGAAAACATTATAGGCGCTTACAAAATCGCTTATGTATTAGAAGACGGAAAGTTGGTGCAATATCCGGTAGTTATCGATAAAAATCGCATCATGAGAGCTTACAATGCATCGCCAACAAACGAAAAACCTATTTGGAAAGCAGATACTCAACGAATGGTTTTGAAAACCGCCACATGGTGCCTTTATAATTATGTCTTAAAACCTTTCATGAGTGTTCCGGTTGAGTTAAAACAAGATTGGGCAAAAACGCAAGATGAAATGAATTTTGACAATGTCGTTGAAGCCGAGGTTGTTGCACAAGAAGAAGTTAAGCAACTTGCTAACACTGGCGAAGTTGTCGATATTCCGCTAGATACAGAAGAAGTTGAAACACTTGGCGAAGTTGAACAAGTAGTCGAATCTGCCGAAGAACCACAACCAATTAAGCAACAAGAACCAACAAAACAAGCGGTCGCAAGAAACCGTCCGTTCTAATATGGAAATTATCCCAATTGCAAGCTCTTCAAATGGGAACTGCTATTACATTTCGGATGGTAGTTCCCACCTCCTGATTGAATGTGGCATAAGGATTGATAAGATTGCAAAAGCGATTCCTGTCAATCTAACAGAATTAAACGGATGCTTAATATCGCACGAGCACAAAGATCACAGCTTAAGTGCTAGCAAACTATTAAGATATTGCCATATATTTGCAAGCAAAGGAACATTGGAAGAGTTATCAATCGAAAGTTACAAATACAAGCAACACGAAATCAAACACAATCAGGCATTAAGAATTGGAACATTTGCAGTAATAGGCTTCAACGTTCAACACGATGCAAAAGAACCACTTGGCTATTTAATTTATTCAGAAGCAACAAAAGAAAAATTATTATTTGCAACCGATACGTTTTATATACAATCAAAATTCGCAAAACTCAATTACATAATGATTGAGTGTAATTACGCTAAAGAAATACTTAAGAAGAATATCGATGGTGGAAAAATTCCGAAAGTTGTTGCGAAAAGATTATATAGCAGTCACTTTGAACTCGAGAACGTTAAAGAGTTCCTTAAAGCGAATGATTTATCGCAAGTTAAAGCGATTTATTTAATGCATTTATCGGATGGCAATTCCGATGAAATAAGATTCAAACACGAAATAATGGCATTAACAGGGAAGCCTGTAATCGTATGCTTGAAAGGATGAAGAAATGAACGAATACGTAAAAATCGAAATGGTCGGTGAAGTTTACTCCCATCCAGAAATAAAGTATGGCACCAAGAAAGATGGCTCAAGTTGGTCGATGGCGAAAATCGCCGTAAGGGCTGATGGAAGCATTAAAAACTGTTTGACATTTTCAAAAGGCGATATTGCCTATATAAATAATTTGGTTCCTGGTGATAAAGTTTTTGTGGTTGGTTTTCTCAAGAAAAGCAAAGGCTCAGAGGGCAAGTGGTACGAAAACGTCGAAATAAGTTTCATCCAAGCACAAAGCGGCTTTAATCCACCAAAAGCCAAAGACCGATACCAAGATTATACAGAGGATCAATTAGCACAAACACAAGCAAAACCAGCCACAACACCTTACGATTATATGCCAGATCCACCAGCTGCACCAAAGCCAAAAGCACCAGCTTCACCACCACAATATCAGCAGCCTCAACAAAGCTCTTATCCAGAAACGCTTGGTGAAAGCGAATATCAATTTAACGATGATGACCTACCATTTTAAGTAGGTCCTCATTTACAGCAAAAACTGGAGGAAGAATATGGAAAATTATTTGCTTAATATGCCAATACCCAAATTAGATAAAGCAGATGAAGAAAAAACGGTCAGACCAATTAATGACCCAAAAAAGAAATACCGCTTCTCTTTAGAAAAATATATCCAGGATAGGCTCAAAGATGGCGAAAATCCGGAAGTATTAACAAAACGAGTTAATGCTTGGGTGAACGGATACGATGGCAAAATTGTCGTTGGTAATATGGTTTATGATGATAACG
>JGI24502J29692_10078000_pt1 | contig 9933 bp, 9 predicted proteins | sample BioPla3RNA1_FD_29692 | JGI IMG/M metagenome (IMG submission 29692)
GTCAGACCGAGTTTGCAAGACTTAATCTCACTCATACTGTTATGAGCAAAAGACTGCTTAGAAAACTGGTTGAGACCAATGTAGTGTCGGGTTGGGATGACCCTAGAATGCCAACCCTTCGCGGATTGAGAAGAAGGGGCTACACACCCAAGGCCATAAGGAACTTTATTGAGGCAGTGGGCGTTTCAACTACTTTGAGTGTTGTTGACCATGCTCTACTTGAGCATTACGTTAGGGAAGACCTTAATAGAGTTGCGCCAAGAGGAATGGCTGTTCTCGATCCAATCAAGCTGGTTATAGACAACTATGAAGACGGTTTGGTTGAGGAATTTGAAGCGGAGGTCAATCCAGAGAATCCTGAGATGGGAAAAAGGAAGGTAGAGTTCTCAAAGGTTCTTTATATTGAAAGGGAAGACTTTATGATAGAACCTGTAAAAGGATATTTCAGACTTTATCCTGGCAATGAGGTTAGACTCAAGTATGCATATTATGTAAAATGTACATCCTATGAAACCGATGAGAATGGCAATGTGACCGTCGTGCACGCAACTTATGACCCTGAGTCCAGAGGTGGATGGCTCCCAACAAGAAAGGTGAAGGGTACCATACACTGGGTGTCTGCACACAATGCGGTACAGAGCGAGGTGCGTTTGTACGACAAGTTGTTCCTGCAGGAAGACCCCTTGGATGATTCCGATGGAATTGATTTTGTAGACAAGGCGAATCCGGATTCATTGCAGGTAGTGACAAACGCATATGTGGAGCCTTTTCTTGCCAATAGTGAAAAGAATGCACACTTCCAGTTCCTAAGACTTGGATATTTCAGCACAGACAATGATCATACACCGGAGAAACCTGTGTTCAATAGGACTGTGTCTTTGAAGGATTCCTGGGCTAAGAAGGCAAAGTCCAAATAATGGTAGGAATTATGGAAGATAAAAAGTACAACATAAAAGATGCGAAGATGCTTCCGCCTCTTGTGCTCGCATATATTGGCGATTCGGTCTTTGAATTGTTTATTAGAGAGAAACTTGTTTCATCAGGAATCAGGAATGTTCATAAATTGCATGTGAACGCCATAACATATGTAAGGGCAAAATCCCAGTCCTTCATGGTTCATGAGCTTGCGGACATTCTCACTCCTGATGAACAGGAGATTGTGAGAAGGGGTAGAAATGCAAATACCCATACGCATCCCAAGAATGCGGACATATCAGATTACAGGTATGCAACGGGATTTGAGAGTCTGATTGGATACCTTTATCTTACCAATCAGACGGAACGCATGAGTCATATTTTGGAGCGTTCTTTTGAATTAATGAACAAGGAGAAAGGCTTTAATGAGCATTGATAATGAATTTATATACGGTAGGAATGCTGTGATTGAGGCATTGAAAAGTGATACGCCCATTAACAAGATTATGCTTGTTAATGAGCATGGTGGGTCCATAGGAGTTATCAAGGCCCTGGCAAGAGAGAAAGGAATTATATTCAGCATCACAACAAAGGAAAAACTGACTGCAATTACAGGTACTAGCAGCCATCAGGGTGTCATGGCATATTTGTCCGCCAGGCAGTACGACACGCTGGAAGATATATTGGAGCATGCAAGGGAACTTGGTCAGGATCCTTTTGTCATTGTTCTTGATGAAATACAGGATCCTCACAACCTTGGTGCAATTATTAGAAGTGCTGATGCGGCGGGAGCCCATGGGATAGTAATCTCAAAGAGAAGACAGGTTCCGTTGACTGCTGCTGTGGCGAAAACCTCTGCGGGTGCAATTGAACATATGAAAATAGCGCGCGTGTCAAATGTTGCCCAGACTCTTGACAAGTTGAAGAAGGAAGGAGTTTGGATTGTTGGTACGGATGCGGATGGAGATTATAGCCTTTTCAACTGTGACTTGAAAGGACCTGTCGCTGTGGTTGTTGGAAGCGAAGGCAAGGGTATAGGTAGCCTTGTCAAGAAGAAATGCGATCTTGTATTATCAATTCCAATGGTCGGAAAAATAACGTCATTGAATGCATCTGTTGCAGCCAGTTTGGTTATGTACGAAGTTTTAAGGCAAAGGAGCTTGTAATGGATCTGAAGAAGGAACTTAATAAAGAACAATATTTGGCAGCCACTCATGTGGAAGGCCCTCTACTAATTCTTGCAGGAGCAGGTAGTGGTAAAACCAGGGTTATTACCTACAGGATAGCCCATTTGATAAGGAACTGCGGCGTAAGTCCGTACAATATCCTGGCAATTACTTTTACCAACAAAGCTGCAAGAGAAATGGCTGAGAGGGCTTCTTTTTTATTGGGCGAAGAAAATCTTTACGGCATATGGATAAACACATTCCACGCAGCCTGTGGTAAAATATTGAGAAGGTATGCGGATAGAATAGGTTTCAATTCGAACTTCATCATATACGATGAAACCGAAGTGCAGGTGGTTTTGAAGGAATGTCTTAGAAGACTTAATATAGATGAGAAATACCTGGACCCCAAAGCGGTAAGAAAATACATATCAAAAGCAAAAGACGAGATGATATCTTGGAAGGATTTTACCAAGAGTCATGACACATACAATAACCACTTGTTTAGGATGGTTTCGGAAGTGTACAAAATGTATCAGGAAACCTTGCTTGCGAACAACGCCATGGATTTTGACGACATGATACTTATGACAATAAAGTTGTTCAAAGAGAATCCTGATGTTCTTGATTATTACCAGGAGAAGTTCAAGTTCATAATGGTGGATGAGTATCAGGATACGAACATGGCTCAGTATGAGTTTGTCCGTTTGCTTGCATCAAAGTACAAGAATCTGTGTGTGGTAGGAGATGACGACCAGAGCATCTATGGTTTCAGAGGTGCGGATATAAGGAACATACTTGAGTTTGAAAACGAGTATCATGACTGCAAGGTAATAAAGCTGGAGCAGAACTATAGATCTACGCAGAACATACTGGATGCGGCAAACAGGATAATTAAAAACAATACAGAAAGAAGACACAAGAGATTGTGGACGGAGCAGGGACATGGAGAACCCATAACCAGATACGAAGCGGAAGATCAAAACGACGAAGCCTTGTATATAGTAAGTGCTATTCAGGATGGTGTTAGAAAAGGAATGAAATATTCGGATTTCACCATTCTTTACAGAATAAATGCCCTGTCGCAGACAATAGAGAAAGCTCTTACCAGATTTGGAATACCGTACAGGGTGTACGGCGGTTTGAAGTTCTTTGACAGGAAGGAAATCAAGGATATCGTCTGCTACCTTAGGGTGTTGGACAATCCTTTGGACGATGTGGCATTAAGAAGGATTATCAATGTTCCGAAAAGGGGAATTGGTGAGGTTTCATACAACAACGCATACGACATTGCACTCAGGGAAGACACAAATGTCTTAAATGTGTTTCTTAATGCGGGCAACTATCCCGAGTTGTCCAGAACCGCATCCAAGCTTTCAAGCTTTGCGCTAAAGATAATGGACATTATGATGAAAAAGGATACAATGGCCATTTCCGAGTATGTAAAGTATGTGATATACGAGTCGGGCATGATTGAAGAACTAAAGAGAGAGAATACTGATGAAGCGGAATCCCGAATAGAAAACCTTATGGAGTTCATTTCTGTTGCAAATGAGTATGAAAGCGAAGTCCTGGAATCTCCCGATGCTGAGAACTTAAACAATCTGACTTCATTTTTGCAGAACATCGCCCTCAGTACAGACATGGACAAGCAGGAGGAAGTAGATGCAGACACGGTCACTCTAATGACAATACACAACTCAAAGGGTCTTGAATTTCCTGTTGTGTTCGTAATTGCCATGGAAGAGGGTACCTTTCCGTCCATGCGCGCAGAGATGCCTGAAGAAGTTGAAGAGGAAAGAAGGCTTTGTTATGTTGCAATAACAAGAGCAAAGAAAAAACTTTATCTGACTCATTCGAGGCTAAGATTGCTCTACGGAAGAACCAATTACAGGGTTCCTTCCAGATTTTTAAGGGAGCTTGAGTTAAAAGCTGAGAAGGAGGAAGATAGGAGTGAGAAAAGTACAACTTTCAGGACTGGTGCTGTCAGGAAGGGAGCTTTTGGACGCGTTGTCAATAGTGTTGGTGATGTAAAAGCTCTGAACCAACAAACCGGGAAGGTTGATACCAAAGATTTCAAGGTGGGTGACAGAGTAAAACACAAGAAGTTTGGCAATGGTACCATTGTGAAAATGGAAGGCAGTGGTGATAAAACCGTTGTTGAGATACAGTTTGACAGTACTGGAATGAAACGTCTTATGCTGGCTTATGCAAAGCTTTCACATATATAGTGCTTGACATGATAGGGGTTTTAATGTAAACTATGTTCACTTTATTGCTTTATTGCGATAAAGTGAAGGAGGTTTGAGATGAAACAGATCTACACACCTGAAGGCATGCAGGATATTTTGATTGAAGAAGGCTTCAACATGAGAAATATGGAAGCCGACATAAGAAAACATTTGAGAATGTGTGGATATTATGAGATAATTACTCCCACACTGGAATATTATGATGTCTTTACATCAGGACCCAACACCATGGATAGTGAAATGATGTACAAACTGACCGACAAAAATGGTCAGATCCTTGTGTTGCGTCCTGATTTGACAATTCCTGCAGCAAGAGTGTTTACAACAAAGATTGTGGGCGATAAAGCAATGCCCAAAAAGCTGTTTTACATAGGGAATGTATTCAGATTTAACGAAGTGGGTGGAGGCAAGACCAATGAGTTTACACAGGCAGGTGTTGAAATCATGGGTCAGGATGGATGCCTTGTTGATGCCGAGGTTATTGCAAAAGCTATTGAAATTTCGCTTCTTGCAGGTCTTGAGAATTTTCAGATAGACATTGGACATTCCGAATTCTTTATTGGCATAATGGAGGAATGCGGCTTCAGCGACAAAGAAACAGAAGAAACCAGACTGCTGGTTGAAAAGAAGGATTTTGCAGGTCTGGAACTTATGCTCAAGACAAAAGGAGTAAACGACAATGTGGGTGAGCTTGTGCTTAGTATTCCGCAATTATTTGGGGATGCCACCATCCTTGACAAGGCTGCCCTGTATGCACATAACGAAAAAAGTTTGAACGCCATAGAAACGTTAAGGGAGATATTAAGGATTCTTGATGATTACAAGCTGAGTGAATATGTATCAATAGACCTAGGAATGGTGGGAAGCTTAAAATACTATACCGGAACCATTTTCAAAGGCTATACATATGGCGTAGGCTTTCCTTATTTAGGAGGAGGAAGGTACGACACCCTTACAGGCAACTTTGGTAAGAAAATACCGGCGTCTGGTTTCAGTCTTGGCATCAACATTTTAATGAAGGCTTTGATTAGACAGGGAATGTGCGGATTAGCTCCTTCTTGTGATGCGTTTGTTGGATTTGTCAGAAAGTATAGAAAGGAAGCCATTGAGATATCGCAGTTTTTTAGAGAAAACAATATTTCTACCCATCTTGATATATCTGAATATGATGAAGGGGAAGCGGTTGAATTTGCCAGAAACGAAGGGTTTAAATTGTTTCTTTATGTTAGAGAAGACGGCAAGGTCAGATACATTAATTTCAACAATGGTGTTGATCGCATAATTGATTATCAGGATATCATCGAATGGGGTAATGCGTTATGAAGTACTTGAATATTGCACTGGCAAAAGGGAGGCTTGCAAAACAGGCAGCGGACATATTTGCAAATACAGGCATAAATACATCGGGATTGCTTGAAGATAGCAGAAAGTTGATTATTACCGATGAGGAAAACAAGGTGCGTTTTTTTCTTGTTAAGCCGTCGGATGTTCCCACTTACGTTGAATACGGTGCTGCGGATATTGGCATATGTGGAAGAGACACACTGCTAGAAGAAGGCAGGGATTTATATGAGGTTATTGACCTGGGCATAGGTAAATGCAGGATGTGTGTAGCAGGTCCGGCCAGTCTTGCGGGAAAGTTGGATAACATACCAAACAAAAGAGTTGCAACCAAGTATCCAAATATCTCAAGGGAATACTACCAGCGTGTGAAACGTGAAAGTGTCGAGATTATTGAACTGTCCGGTTCTGTGGAACTGGCTCCCCTGGTGGGGTTGTCCGAGGTTATTGTGGACATAGTTGAGAGCGGAAAGACACTTCAAGATAACGGACTGGTGGTTTTGGAAACTATATGTGATATCAGTGCTAGAATGATTGTAAACAAGGTCAGTATGAAAATTGAAAGGGTAAGGATATCGAAAATATTGGATTCCATAAGGAAGCAGCTTGATTAAAGAGGGGATAACCATGCGCATCTATATTAATGAAGATAAATCAGAGTATCTTGCACATTTTCATGAAAGAAGAAAAACTATTAATGATGAGATAAGGGAAAAAGTAAAAAAGATTGTGGAGGATGTCAGAACTTCAGGAGATGATGCTGTCCGAATGTATACCAAAATGTTTGACAATGTGGAACTTGACAGCCTTGAAGTAACTGACGAGGAAATTGAAAGTGCAAAAATAGATAAGGATTTGGAGATTGCTCTTCAAAAAGCAAAGGACAATATATTTACTTTTCATGAACGAGAACTTGAGAAGAGCTGGCAAATTGAAAGGGAAGACGGTTCAAGATTCGGTATAAGGGTGTATGGCATACAGAGGGTTGGTGTGTATGTGCCAGGCGGCAGTGCACCATTGCCTTCCTCTGTTTTAATGAATATCATTCCTGCAAAAGTGGCCGGTGTCAAAGAGATAATTATGTGTACCCCTCCTTTAAAGGATGGAAGTGTTTCTCCTGCAATTTTAAAGGCTGCGAAGATTGCAGGCGTTGACAGAATATTCAAGATTGGAGGAGCGCAGGCAATAGCCGCCATGGCTTATGGCACTGAGTCAGTTCCCAGAGTGTTCAAGATAACGGGACCTGGCAACGCATATGTGGCTTGTGCAAAGAGTCTTGTTTTTGGAGATGTGGGTATTGACATGATTGCAGGCCCTTCAGAGATAATGATTGTTGCCGATGAAACTGCAAATTGCGATTATATTGCAGCGGATCTATTGTCCCAGGCTGAACATGATGTAATGGCTGCCAGCATACTTGTAACTACAAGTATGTATGTAGCTGAGAAGGTTAGAGAAAAGGTCAATGAAAGACTTAAAACTTTGGAAAGAAACACTATTGCGAAAAAGTCTATTGAAAACAATGGCGCAATAATTGTTGTTGACAATTTGGATGAAGCAGCTTTTTTGTCTAATTCGATTGCACCTGAACATCTTGAGCTTATACTAAACGACAAGATTCTTACGGATGAATTTATAGACAAGTTTTACAATGCAGGAGCAATATTTTTAGGCGAGTATTCACCGGAACCCATGGGCGACTATTTCTGCGGCTCAAATCACGTATTGCCAACAGGAGGAACGGCTGCATTTTCATCCCCTTTGGGAGTATGGGATTTTGTAAAGAGAACCAGTATTGTAAGCTATACGAAAGAGGGCTTTTTCAAGGATTGCGAGCATGCATACAATATGGCGATGGCCGAAGGGCTTACAGCTCATGCAAAAAGTTTGAAGGCAAGGTGTGATGATGAGCAAGTATTTTAACAAACGCACGAAAAATCTAATACCGTATGTACCTGGTGAACAACCAAAGGAAGGCGAGACTTTTATTAAAATCAATACGAATGAATGCCCATATCCGCCATCTCCCAGAGTAATTGATGCAATTTGTCAAAGTGTCAATGAGTCTTTAAGGTTGTATCCTGCGCCTGATGCAAGCTTGGCAAGAAGGGCTTTTGCGGACAAGTATAATCTGTCTCTTGAGTGTGTGTTTGCAGGAAACGGCTCGGATGAAGTTTTGGCTTTTTCTTTTCTTGCGTTTTTTGCCAAGGACAAAAAAGTACTTATACCTGACATTACCTACAGTTTTTATACCGTATACTGTGATTTGTGCGAACTTGAATGCAAACAGATTCCTTTAAAAGATGACTTTACAATAGATGTGGATGCTTTTGTTAGGGAAAAGGGCAACGTTGTCATAGCAAATCCGAATGCTCCAACATCTCTTGCGCTTGATATTGGTGATATTGAAAGAATTCTAAATGCTCATCCGGATGATGTGGTAATCATAGATGAGGCGTATGTGGATTTTGGTGGAGAAAGCTGTATTGGGCTGGTAAATAAGTATGACAATCTTCTTGTTGTGCAGACATTGTCAAAGTCAAGGGCTCTTGCAGGCATGAGAGTTGGTTTTGCTTGTGGCAGCAAGGAGCTGGTTGACGGATTAAACAGGATAAAGGATTCTTTTAATTCATATACACTGGACAGGCTCGCAATAGTTGCAGCTGAAGCTGCATTAAAGGATGATGAGTATTACAAATCTGTCATTGATAAGATTGTATCAACAAGAGAGAGTGTGAAAAAAGAACTTATGGAACTTGGATTCAAGGTGCTTGATTCCAGGACAAACTTTCTGTTTATTTCCCATAAAACAAAAAATGCGGAAGACATTATGAGCTATTTAAGATCAAAGGGTGTTTTGGTTCGTCATTTCAAAACGAATAGAATTGACAATTATCTAAGAGTCACCATAGGAACTGATGAGGAGATGGATAAGTTTCTTTCTTTAATTAAAGATATGGAATGAGGGATATTATGGACAGGAAAGCGTTTGTAAAAAGAGAAACAAGAGAAACAAAAATTGAAGCTTCAATTAATTTGGATGGTGGTGCATATGATATCAATACCGGCATAGGTTTTTTTGACCATATGTTGGAGCTTTTTGCAAAACATTCGGGTATAGGTTTGTCTGTGGAAGCAAAAGGCGATTTGTATGTGGACTGCCATCATACTGTGGAGGATGTTGGTATTGTTGTTGGTACTTTGCTTAAGGAAGCTGCCGGCAGCAAGGATGGAATAAAAAGATACGGCCATAGTGTAATACCCATGGATGAGGCTTTAAGCGAGGTTGTAATTGATTTTGGCGGCAGATCCTTCTTTATATTGAAGGGTGAAATACCGTGCATCCGTTTGGGAGAGTTTGAAACGGAAACCGTTCAGGAGTTTTTCACCAGCATTGCAAGCAATGCCGGAATGAACCTCCATGTTATTGTTCGCTATGGAACGAATACGCATCATATAATTGAGAGTGTTTTCAAGGCCTTTGCGCACGCCTTGAAGCAGGCAATAAGTTATGATCCGAATCAAAAGGGAGTATTATCGACCAAAGGAGTTTTGTAATATGGACAAGGAATTGATTAAGGATATAAAGTTCAATGAAGAGGGAATGGTGCCTTGTATTGTTCAGGACTGTAGAACAGGTGAAGTTCTTATGATGGCCTGGATGAATAAGGAGTCTTTGGAGATTTCTCTTGATACAGGTTTCTGTACTTACTATTCCAGAAGCCGAAAGGCCTTGTGGAAAAAGGGCGAGACCAGTGGAAATGTGCAGAAAATTGTTGACATGGCTTATGATTGTGACGGAGATACATTACTTGTTCTGGTTGAGCAGACAGGGAGTGCATGTCATACCGGTGAAAGGTCATGTTTTCATAATCCTTCACCTGTTTTTGTTAAACATAATATTTTATACGAGGATTATGATGTCATAGCGGACAGAAAAGCAAATCCCAGGGATGATTCTTATACCAATTATCTGTTCAGGGAAGGTATTGACAAGATTTGCAAAAAGATAGGGGAAGAGAGTGCGGAAATCATTATAGCCTCCAAGAATGAAATTAAGAATGATACTGTTGGAGAAATTGCGGACTTTATGTACCATTTGATGGTGCTTATGGTGGAGTGCGGTATTACATGGGATGACGTTTATGACAGGCTGTTAGAAAGAAAAGGTATAAAATCGGAAAAGTTGAGCAAATTAATGAAAAAAGAAGTAAAAGAGTAGTTTTATATCAAATTTTGGAGTTTTTGAAGAAAAACTT
>JGI24502J29692_10073702_pt1 | contig 9875 bp, 17 predicted proteins | sample BioPla3RNA1_FD_29692 | JGI IMG/M metagenome (IMG submission 29692)
ATAAATCAACAGCTAACGTAAGAGTAAACCCTAGCCCAGAGATTTATGCCTATGATGACTCAACAGTGTTTAGTTATGGTGATAATGATGAAAACATACACCTATTTGATAACGCTAACCATTCCTCAGGACCGTGGAATTAAAGAGGACGCTTAAATGAGAGAAATTTACAATGCCAACAATTTAAAAGTTTACGCAGATTCCGAAGAGCACGTTTTTGAGCGTATTGAGAGGATACTAAGGTACTCATACATATTAAAGTATGGTGACAGCCAAGCAGTGTTCTACATAGGGGAAACGGCTAATAAAGGATGTGTTATAACCGTAAAAGGTAACAAAGTCACTATGGAAGGTGATGTACCAGATGCGGATTTTGATAATACTGGGTTTGACTTAACATTAAAAGGTAATATACATCTCACGGAGGGTGATTGGATAGGTTCTTCAAAAAGCCAGTATACACACAGTGTGCATGACACATCTTCTTTGAGAGTTTATCAATATGCTCCTCACAACCACACCTACTTCTTGTATGATAACGCTGAGTTTATTGCTGACTTTATAGAGGCAGGTAGTAACTGCGATGTATTGGCTTATGATAACTCTCGAGTTTTACTAAGCAACGATGTAGAAGAAGAATGTGCTATAACCTTATACGACAACTCAACAGCTAATATAAGAGGTACTGATTCAACTGTCTGGGCCTACGATAACTCAACAGTATTTAGTGAGGATGACAAAAATATATACCTATTTGACAACGCTAAGCGCTATAACTACTGATATAAGGTGAAACATTATGATAGAACTTTACAATTACAACAATTTAAAAGTTTATGTAGACAGTGATGACTTTCGCATAATAAAAGACAACTCTTTATTAGTAACGATAATCAATGGTACCTCACTACACATAAGCATAAATCGTAGATGTATAGAGGCCTGCACTATAACTGTCAAAGGGAACCTAGTAATAATAGATGGAACTATAGCAGCAAACGAATCTGACTCTATTGTAAACATAGAGATTACACTTAAAGACTACTCTTTAGTTGTAAGAGGCGACTTAACATTAGCGGTATACATGACTCAACAAACAACTAGACCTACATACACCCTATATGGAAGAACACAAGTACTAAGCGACTCAGATAGAGGGATGATTAACCAAGCTGAGTATATATTACAAGACTCATCTAGCCTAAGTATAATAGTAGCTTCAGACCAAGAACCAATACAGGTAAATATGTATGGAAACTCACATTGCAGTACTCGGGAAGAGGCACTTATAAATGCCTATGATAACTCTACAATCGAGGTATATGAATATTGCCCCAAAGTAACTATAAATGCTTATGATAACGTGGAAGTGTCAGCACCAGATGACACGATAGTTACAATTAATGATGAAAGTAAATTGACGATAGTATAAAACAAAGGGGAAACATTATGATAGAATTATACAATGAAGACAATATAAGAGTTTATGTAGATGATGATGAAAGGTACTCTATAACACCTACTTTTACTTGGGAATTTCTCTTAACAGATAAACAAAATGGTAACGGAATAGTGAGCCTACCTAAGCGAAAAGCACAAGGCATCACTATAACTGTCAAAGGGAACACTCTAACTTTAGAAGGAATACTGTTAGGCTGTACTATCAACAACTATGGATATAACATAACTTTAAAGGGGGACGTGAGAGCGCGGGTGAAACAAGCAGATAGGGGACCTAATGTGTATACACATAACTTATATGGAAGTTCAGAAATTATAACAGACGCCAATGGCTTAACTAGGCATAATTACCTTCTACACGATAGTGCCTGCCTTCAAATTAGTGGTACAGGAAGTGTAGACACTTGTGAAATATTTGCTTATGACGACTCTGTGGTAGAGACAATCACAGGATGCACCATTGTAATATATAATACTGCAAAGGCGCGTATATCAACACCTGATGCCGAAATTTATGCCTATGATAACTCAACAGTGTTTAGTTGGTTAAGGCTTAGTGAGGATGACAAAAACATACATCTATTTGACAACGCTAAGGCTAAGCGCTATAACTACTGACATAAGGAGAAATATTATGATAGAACTTTACAACGATAACAATATAAAAGTTTATGTAGATGATGATGAAAGGTATATACTAGGGGACGTGAGCAACCTAAGGTCCCTAAAAATTACCACACCCCCAGCCGATTCAAACTATCTCTATATAATTTTAGATAAACCTTTTGTAACCAACTGTACTATAACTATAAAAGGAAATACAGTTACTATAGATGGAACTTCAAACCACCAAGAAGTGGCACTACAATTATATTTAGGTAAGTATAATGCAATCTTGAAAGGCAACTTAACTATTACAGTGTATAATGGGGAGGATGTAGGGTATTCTGTATACACTTTATATGATGAAACATGTGTATATCAAGTAACCTCCAGACATAGTATTGATGATAAAGTAGATTTTATACTAAAAGACAAATCAATAATACAGACAGCTGACTTCGCTCAATCTATGACAGCCTACCTCTATGACAGCTCTGTTTTTAGGCTTTACATGGGAAAAGCAAAAATATATGCTTACGACAACTCTAGAGTTGAAGCTAACTTCTTAGTTACCAAGCTGGAAGCAGATGTTTATGATAATGCAGAAGTTGAGGCGGGCGGCGACGTAGAAGTAGTTATTAATGACGAAAGTAAACTAACGAGAGTTTACTAGGAGAGCTAAGATGATAGAACTTTACAATGAAGACAATATAAAAGTTTATGTAGACTCTACAGGGTACTCTATATCATCTCACGGTGGTTACCTTTTCTTAACAGATGAAAATGGTTACACAATAGTGCGCATACCTAATAGAAAAACACAAGGCCTCACTATAACTATAAAAGGAAACACATTAACTTTAGAAGGAATAATGCTAAGCTGTTTTATCACAAACTATAGATATAACATAACCTTAAAGGGTGAAGTGGACGCACGGGTGACTCAAGAATATAGGGGACCTAATGTGCATACGCATAGCCTATATGGAAGTTCAGAAATTCGAACAGACGCCGATGGCTTAAACAGGCATATCTACATCCTACACGATAATGCCGACCTTCAAATTGAGGGTACAGGAAGTATAGACACTTGCGAAGTATTTGCCTATGACGACTCCACTTTACTGACATACACAGGATGCACCGCTATAATATATGATAATGCAGAGGCATGTACAACCACACCAGATGCCGAGATTTATGCCTATGATAACTCAAAAGTGTTTAGCGATAGTGAAGAAAACATATACCTATTTGACAACGCTAGGCGTTCTAACTTTTGGAGAAATAGACCAAGAGTATGACAAATACTACGGCGTTATAACTGCTGACATAAGGAGAGCTAAGATGATAGAACTTTATAACGATAACAATATAAAAGTTTATGTAGATGATGAAAGGTATATACTAGGGGACGTGAGCGACCCAAGGTACCTAAAAATTACCACACCCCTAACCGATTCAAACTATCTCTCTATATTCTTAGATAAACCTTATATAGCTGGCTGCACTATAATTATAAAAGGAAACACAGTTACTATAGACGGAACGTCAAACAGCTCAAAATTTGCACTATATGTAGAATTAAATGGTTATCACTTAAAGGTGAAGGGGAATTTAGTTATCAGGGCGTATAATGGTAACGAAGAAGAACTAGTTACTACTACATTGTATGATGAAGCGCAAGTAGTGCAGTACACTGTCGATGGTGGGTATAATAAAGTAGACTATATACTACACGATAAATCACTATTGATTGGGCAGGGTCCTCTAAAAGCCTACCTCTATGATAACTCTATTTGCACACTTAACAATGGAGAAGCAGAAGTTTATGCTTATGATAGCTCTAAAGTTACCATTAATAGTACCGACATAAAAGTAATAGTAAATGCTTATGACAACTCTAAAGTAGAAGCGCGTAAAAGTGTAGACGTAGTTATTAACGACGAAAGTAAACTAGTAAGATTTTAATAGGTGAAACATTATGATAGAACTTTACAATGAAGACAATATAAAAGTTTATGTAGATGATGATGAAAGGTATATACTAGGGGACGTGAGCAATCCAAGGTACCTAAAAATTACCACACACCAAAACGATTCACCCGTTCTATATATACTTTTAGATAAACCTTTTATAACCAGCTGTACTATAACTATAAAAGGAAACACAGTTACTATAAACGGAACTTCAAACCGCCAAAAATTAGCACTAGTTATAGATGTAAGTAATTATAATGTAACCGTGAAAGGCAACTTAATTATTAGCGTGTGTAGTGAGAGGGATGTAGGGTATTCTATATACACTTTATATGATGAAACAGCTATATATGAAATAACACTAAAGCAGCTGATTAATAATAAAGTAGATTTTATATTAAAAGACAAATCAATAATAGAGACAACTTACGGTTTCGCTCAATCTATGACAGTCTACCTCTATGACAGCTCTGTTTGTATGTTTTACAGGGGAGAAGCAAAAATATATGCTTACGACAGCTCTAAAGTTGCAACTGGCCGCTTCGCTACCAAGCTGGAAGTAGATGCTTATGATAATGCAGAAGTTGAGGCTGGTGAAGACGTAGAAGTAGTTATTAATGACGAAAGTAAACTAGTAAGATTTTAATAGGTGAAACATTATGATAGAACTTTATAACGATAACAATATAAAAGTTTATGTAGATGATGATAAAAGGTATATACTAGGGAACGTGAGCAACCCAAGGTACCTAAAAATTACTACACACCAAAACGATTCAAACTATCTCTATATACTCTTAGATAAGCCTATTGTAGCCAACTGTACTATAATTATAAAAGGAAATACAGTTACTATAGACGGAACGTCAAACAGCTCAAAAGTAGCACTACATGTAGATTTAAGTAGGCATGACGCAACCTTGAAAGGCAACTTTGCTATGAAAGTGTATAATGGGGATGAAGTACCTTCTGTATACACTTTATATGATGAAACATATGTATATCAAATAACTGACACTCAGAGGATTAAAGCTAAAGTAGACTTCATATTATATAACAAAGCAACGCTACAGACTGACGGCTTTGAGTCTTATATAACAGCCTACCTCTATGACAGCTCTGTTTGTTGGCTTTACAAAGGAAAAGCAAAAATATATGCTTACGATAACTCTAGAGTTGCAGCTAGCAGCTTAGTTACCCAGTTAGAAGCAGATGCTTACGACAACTCTAAAGTTGAGGTTAGTGAAGGTGCTGACGTAGTTATTAATGACGAAAGTAAACTAGTAAGACTTTAATAAACACTCACATTAAAAATAAAAGTATGTTATACTTAAGAAAAGAGGGAGAAGTTTAGTATGGGTTATATAGAATATAAAAACAACACAGCACACGGTTCTACGCCTTACATAACATATCAAGTAAAGTTTACACACATGATGTCTTATAATGTAGGAAGCACTGCAAACATAAATGAGTGCTTCTATGTCGATGAAACTTGGCTTATGCCTAATAACATTAACATAGTTGACTATATTAATGAGAGATATAACGTCGTAGGTGGAATCTCATATGTAATACTAAATAATAAGGGGATGCTTTAGGATTTGCTAGGCTAGGAAAATATTTGTAAGCATGTATTGGTGGCTCAATTAAAAAAGCTAAACAAAATAAACGCAAACATAATACAATGAACTAAGAAGAGTTCAACAACCTCCCTAAGCTTGTCTACGGTTAGGTGGGAGAGCATAGTAGACAAACAAAGACTTAGATAAACAATAAACCAATTGCAAATACCATTATCAAGCAAACAATTTTTTTCTTAGTAAACATGTAGAAAGCAAACAATTACCTAGTTTATACGGGGGTTCGAATCCCCCCATCTCCACCAATTAAATAATAAAACACAATATAGAATTAGTTGACACACTATAATGTATATGATATTATTTAGATGTAAAAAGAGGGAAACTATTTCCCTGTAGGGTAACCAATCCCCCCGCTTTAAGCGGTTGACATTTCTATTACCGTGTGTAATAGATTTAAAAAAAGTTAACTTATCGAAGTGAGCTTTTTCTCTTCATCCTAAGCAAGATGTAAAACTGCTTATAATTTACCATCTTAGCTCAACTAAAAAAGGGTGCTTCCCACCTTAAGCGGAGGAGATTAAAAGGTGCTTCCCACCTTAAGCGGAACTAAAAAAGGGTGCTTCCCACCTTAAGCGGAACTAAAAAAAGTTGTTTGTTTACTATCTTTATTACAAGCCAAAAGAGGTTGTTTTTTTCCCAAACAGCCAAAAATGGCTAATTACTACAGGGGGACTTATGAGCGCTATACAGGTTATGGAGATTATGGAGGACTATGACAAACTTATATTTAGAAATATTTAGAAGCACAGACGGTAAAGTATTAACTACACGTGGGCCTTTTAATAACACAGAGGAAGCTTATGTAGCATTATCTGAGGAAGCAGCTAAGTATGTTAAAGAACAACGCTATCTAAGAAGTATACCTTATGAAGATGGGACTACTGTCTTAGATTTTGGCCACTATACTGTTTTTGGAAGACTACTTTTAAAAGAATAAAGAAATCTTTAATTAAAGTGTTTTCATTCAAAATAAAGCGTGATATAATAAAATAGAAGAAAGGAACAGGTAAGAAACATAAGCTGAGTTAACTAAAAATATTAGTTAGTATTAAACTCACTAAACCTGTAAATTCTTTCTTCACACTATTATATATGAACGGGGTAGACTAGAAAGAAAGGACGTTGAGAGAATGAAAGCAATATTTAAATATTCAAATCCACACCCAAAAGAGAAACTAACAACAGATTGTGTAGTACGAGCAATAGCATTAGCAACAAAGAGCGATTACTTGGAAACGCGTAGACATCTTAATAGAATTAAAAAGAACTTTAACGAAACAAGTTATAAGAAGAGAACGTTTATACACAAGTATGCAAAGTATAACAATTGGAAGAAAATATCTTTTCCAGCTATCAAAGGTGTTCCAAGACTAAGAGGTAGAGATTTTGTAAAACAATATCCAACAGGAACATATATCCTAAACTTAGCAAAGCACATTGTAGCAGTTGTTGATGGTGTATACTTAGATACGTGGGATAGCACAGATAAAATGATTTATAATGCTTGGCAAGTAGAAAGTGGGGAGTGTAAAGATGAGTAAAGTAGATTTAACAAACATGACAGCAGAAGAATTAGATATGCTTTATAAAGAGATTAAAGAGCTTAAGTTTAAAAAAGATACAGCAAGTAATATATCTTATGAGTTACGCGTAGAAGAGAAACTCGGTGAGCCATGCACTGATGAAGATGAAGTTTGGCATAATGAACATGTAGATGAAGTTTTAGAAGATAGCTTCGGAGAAGACACAGTTGGTGTGCTTAAAGTATCTTGGCGAGAGTTTGCAGAAGCACTAGTAGACAATGAGTTGTATGCGCCAACTCATCGAGCGGTGTATTTTTATGATAACTACATGAGTGTAGTTGGAACAAAACCCAACTCAGACGATACAGCACTTTACACATTAGTATTAGATAGAGCAGCTTGGGCAGACGGCTTAAGTATGAAAGAGATATATGCAACTTTAATGGCACAAGACTTTACAGAAATCTTAATTAAAAAAGTAGCAGAGAAAGCGATAAGAGAATATAGAGCAAGTCTCAGTAACACTAATGCAGCTTAAAGTATTAAAAATGAAGACAGAAAAAGGGGGAATTAAAAATGGCGTATAAAAGAAGATGGAAACCCAGTAAAACTGCCAAGAGAGATTTTGCTATTAAAATGGCAGAGATAGAAGACTTTGTCAAAGCAAATGGTATCACGCAAAGTTTTAATGGGGATAGCTATTACTTCACACTTAATGGCACGAACTATCGTGTTAGCAATCATAGTCCAGAAAGTAGCCCATACCATGATGCTAGAGATAAAAACACAGTGTATATTCACGCCGCTAAAACGCGTATCATGGAGATTTACAATGACCTTAAAAATGGTTATATTTTAGATGGTAGAGGAAATAGAAAATGAGAAAGACAATGAGAATTATAGTTGAAACTTACGATTATGGGGTTAAATATACCGATAGTTATGTAGATATGGAACATTTTAGAAGCAATGTATATGACAACGAGGGGTATGTTATAACGTGTGATGATATGATTATTGATAGTAGAAATATAAAGGCTGCATACCCAGAGATAAAAGAAATATATAGTGAGGTAATTTAATGTATTATAAAAGGTTTGACGTAGGTAGTAATGTTGTAGAAGTTTATTTTAAGAAAGACCCAGAAACTAAAAAGTGTATAGCAGTTAGGCTAATATTCTTTAAGAAGCATAGAACTATTCTTAAAGAAGCATGTATCGTAGAGGGAGTGTTCTTACCAGCTGATGTAGTTCCAGCAACTCCAGAGGAGTTTGAGAGAGCTTTAAAGAAGTCTATAAACTACTTCTTAAGAGAAACCTCTGCATATAACTACATGTTAGTAGACAAAAGAAACTTCGAGAAGTACTTAAAAGTAGATTCTCTTGTATTAGATGATACTTTTATAACAGAAAGATGAATATAGTATAAGTGTGATAGCGTATAGTAAGGAGATAGTATGGAGAATTATATAAAGTTAGGTAAACAAATAATCAGTGATGGTATAAAACAAAATAGTAGAATCGGGCCAACAAGAGCGCTACATAACCAAGTATTAAAATATGACTTGTCTAAAGGGTTTCCTTTGATGACAACTAAATATGTAGGGCCTAAGAGTATAATACACGAGACTTTATGGTATTTACAAGGCACAACCTCTATAAACTACTTAGAAGAAAATAAAGTCTTTGTCTGGTCCCAATTCGCCGATGAGAACAAAGACATAGGTAAAACATATTCATACCAGTTTAGAAACTTTGGTGGAGTAGACCAAGTAAAAGAAGTGATTAAAAGATTAACAACAGACGATGAAGAGCAATACACAGATAGAAGAGCAATTATAAACCTATTCAATTCTGCGGAGTTAGACCAAATGTCAATCCCCCCTTGTATAGCAATGCTACAGTTCAATGTTTATTGGGAAGACAATAAAAAGTATATAGACGCAACTATACTACAAAGAAGCGCGGATTTTTGTTTAGGTGTTCCTTATGATATTGCTGAAATGGCTTTACTTACACATATCATTGCTGCATATGTTAAAGCTATTCCTAAAGAGCTAGCTATCTTTTATTCTAATATACATGTCTATGAAGCACATGTTGAAACTCTAAAAGAGCAATTAGAAGAGGAGCCTAAAAAGTTGCCAGAGTTAGGTTTAGACATTAATAGAATTAGAGCAACAGAACCAGAAGAGTTAAAACCAGAATGGTTTGAGATTACAAGTATACCTAAAGGTAGAAAGAAGTTTAAGTATGAATTATTTTAAAATTAATTAGAAAGTAAAGGAGAAATAAACATGTATAGATATAACAGAAGACCTCTCACAGTAGAAGCTTTTGAATGGAAGGGCTATGAAGGGAGACAATGGCCAGAATGGTTTGAGAAGTTTGTGGACAAGCCAAACCCTCTTTTTGAGAGAAATATATCTTTAGGAGACTACGTTGTTAAGGACGTAGACAATAGTATAAGAATATATAAACCAGAAAGATTTAATCAGTTGTTTGAGAAAACACCACCAACTGACTTATATTATACACATAAATAAAAGGAGAAAAAATGAACTACTTTAAAATTACAGGTTTAGAAAACGGAGAACCGATTGAACCATACGGCGTGGAAACAGACGCATCCTATCCAGTAATTAATACCGGGTTAAATCATG
>JGI24502J29692_10091252_pt1 | contig 9824 bp, 9 predicted proteins | sample BioPla3RNA1_FD_29692 | JGI IMG/M metagenome (IMG submission 29692)
CCCAGTCGCGTAATTATGTCCAAATATTTACTAAAGCCCTCTCTCATTCCTGCTGTTTCAGTAATGGGATTGGATATTGCGTCACTCATGTGTAATGCTTTCTTGGTAGAAGTTATTTTTAACTGGCCGGGTATTTCCCGTTATGGGATGGAGGCTATGCTGCGCAAAGACTTAAATGCGATTTCTGCGGTTATTATTATCTTTGGGTTAATTTTTGTATTTGTAAATATTGTCGTAGACGTAATTGTGGCTTACCTTGATCCACGTATTCGGTTAGGGGGGAAAGAATGATGGAAGCTAATTTAAAAACAAACACCAATGAACTGTCAGTACCATCAGCTTCTGCCCGGTTCCGGGAAAGCTTTAGAAAAAACTGGTATAAATTTTCCCGGAATAAACTCTCAATTATCGGTTTAATCGTGGTCTTGGCCGTTATTATACTGGCAATTCTTGCCCCCTATGTAACGCCGTATCCAAAGCATGCCGGTAAATTTGTTGACTACGATAACGCCAATCTTGCTCCATGTGCCCAGTATTTGTTAGGAACAGATATTATCGGACGGGATATTCTGACCCGGATTATTTTTTCTTTCCGGGGGGCTTTATTAATGGCAGTAGTAGTTTTGGCTATTTCTGTGCCCATAGGGGTATTTCTGGGTTTAATTGCGGGGTATTTTAAAGGCAGCCTTATAGATACCATCATTATGAGGATTACGGATATTTTTCTGGCAGTTCCTCCTCTGCTGCTAGCGTTAGCCATTGCAGCGGTTTTGGAGCCGAATTTGACAAACTCGATGATTGCAGTAACTGTAATGTGGTGGCCATGGTACACCAGAATGGTTTACGGGATGGCTTCTTCTTATCGTAATGAGTATTTTGTCATTGGCGCTGACTTAATCGGAGCCAGTAGGTTTCATATTCTTTTCCGGGAGATTCTGCCCAATTGCCTTTCTCCCATATTTACCAAAATGGCTTTAGATGTGGGTTGGGTAATTTTGATCGGTGCTTCTTTAAGTTTTGTCGGTCTTGGTGAGCAGCCGCCCACACCTGCTTTAGGTCAGATGGTATCTGACGGATCCCGTTATATGCCTGACTCCTGGTGGATGACTATTTTCCCTGCTCTTGCTATTATTGTGATAATTCTCGGGTTTAATTTATTGGGTGATGGAATACGTGACATGCTGGCAAAGGGGGAAAAGGGAAATGAGTAAAAATAGTCCGATTATCGAGATTAAAGATCTCCACGTTTGGTACCGTACCTACGGAGGTTTTTCCAAGGTTTTGAACGGGGTTAATCTTTATGTTGACAAAGGGGAAAAAATAGGTGTGGTTGGTGAAGCCGGGTGCGGAAAAACCACCACCATGAGATCAATTTTGCGTATTCTCCCTGAAGGACAATCCCATACCCCCCAGGGGGAGATCCTATACCATGGCAAAGATATTTTGAAAATGGACAGGAAAGATTTGCAGCACGTGCGCACCAGCGGCGTTTCCATGATATTTCAGGAGCCTTCCGCAGCTTTAAATCCTGTATTTACTGTGGGGACACAAATATATGATGTAATTAAATATTCGGAAGCAGGTAAAGGCTGCTCAAAAGAAAAAATCAAACAAATGGCACTACAGGCGATTAAAGAAGTAATGATTCCTGATCCGGAGCGTATTTTTGATTGTTATCCAAACCAGTTAAGCGGTGGTATGAAACAGCGTATTTGTATTGCTATGGCCATTGTTACTCCCCGGGAAGTCCTGATTGCCGACGAACCGGGAACAGCCCTGGATGTTACCATTCAAGACCAGGTGCATCGTACTTTAAAAGAATTGGTGGAAAAGAAAGGGATGTCCCTGATCATGATTACCCATTCTTTAGGGGTAGCCCGGGAGTTAACGGACAGGGTTTATGTAATGTATGCAGGAAATGTGGTTGAAACTGCACGAACACAAGATTTATTTGCGAATCCCTCTCACCCCTATACAAGGGGTCTGATGTCTTCTGTACCACGCCTGGCGGGTGGGGGATTGGCGGAAGGAATTTACGGGCATATTCCTGATTATTTGAATCCACCCCAGGGATGTCGATTTCATCCCCGGTGCCCTCAAGCAAAAGAATGCTGCAAGCGCCAAAAGCCCCCCATTGTGGACTTAGGAAACGGGCATAAAGTAGCCTGCTTCCTTGATGCGGAGGTGGTATAATATGAGTGAGGCTATATTGGATATTAAGGGACTTAAGACTTATTTTCCGGTAAAAAAGAAAGGGGAAACTTTATTTGTTAAAGCAGTGGACGGGGTTGACCTTACTATAAAAAAAGGTGAGGTGATGGGCTTGGTAGGAGAGTCCGGCTCCGGAAAAAGTACCATCGCCTACACTGTAATGGGTATGTACCAGCCAACGGCAGGTGAAATTATTTTTCAAGGTCAAAATATTGCTACTGCCAGTTCCAAACGGCCTCTTTCTTTAAAAAAAGATCTGCAAATTGTTTTTCAGGACCCGGGTTCTTCATTAAATGGGCAGCAGAATATTCGACAGATTCTGGAACTGCCTTTGAGGGTGCATAAAATTGTAAGCAAATCGGAGATGGAGAAAAAGATTGTTGAACTTTTAAAAACAGTGGAACTTCCCGCTTATTATATGTATAAGACTCCCTGGGCGGTAGGGGGAGGAGAGCGGCAGATGGTGTCTATTGCCCGGGCTCTGGCTTCAAATCCCAAATTTATTATTTTGGACGAACCTACGTCCGCTCTGGATGTTTCTATTCAGGCTAAAATCATCAATATGCTGATGAAACTTCAGCATGAACAGGAACTCACTTATCTTTTTATTACTCATGATTTAAGCCTGATGCGCAATATTGCTACCCGGGTAGCCATTATGTATTTAGGCAAGGTATGTGAGATAGCTGATACAGGAGAGTTCTTTAAAAATCCTCTGCATCCTTATACTCAGATGCTCCTTTCTTCTATCCCGGTGATTTCGGAAGAAGAGGAAAGATTAAAACCGGCAAAAGTAGTGTCTACCGGAGAAATTCCCTCGCCGGTAAATGTTCCTCCGGGATGCAGTTTTCATCTGAGGTGTCCGCAGCGTATGGATATTTGTTCCAAAATGGATCCGGTAATGCAGGAAGCAGCCCCCGGCCATTATGTACGTTGTCATGCCTGCCAAAAGGCATAGGATAAAAATTAGGACCAAGGAGGCCTAAGATATGAGTAAAAAGAAAATCCTTTTTATCAATCCTGTTGGTCATACAAATTGGGACACAGATGTTAAAGGCTATTTAGAAGAGGTAAAAGACGAAGATACCGAAGTAGATGTTGTATCCTTGAAAAAAGGCCCGCATCACTTAGAGTATCACTATTATGAGGCTTTAATCGGTGTGGAGCTGCTCCATACTGTGAAGCAAGCGGAAAAGGATGGGTATGACGGGGCGGTCATAGGTTGTTTCTATGATCCCTTTTTGCGGGAAGCCAGGGAGATTACCGAAAGAATGGTTGTTACCGCTCCCGCTGAGTCAGCCCTGCAGCTGGCTGCAGTATTAGGGGATTCTTTCTCCATTATTGTCGGGCGGAAGAAATGGATCCCTGTAATGAAAGGAAATGTTTATAAATATGGTTTCGGTGAAAAATTAGCCTCCTTCCGCTCTTTGGAATTAGGGGTGTTGGAATTTCATGCAGATGAGGCTTTTACGGAAAGCCGACTTAAAGAAGAAGCAAGGAAAGCTATAACGGAAGACCGGGCAGAATCTATTATTCTGGGATGCACCATGCAGTTTGGGTTTTATAAGCAGTTGCAGGAATTATTGGGTGTACCGGTAATAGATGCTGTTTTAGCACCCTTTAAACATGCAGAATACTTGATTGAATTGAGAGACCGGGTCGGCTGGTTAACCAGCAAAGCCGGGGTGTTTGAAACTCCCTCGGTGAGAGAAATTGAAGAATGGCATATTGAACAGGATTATCAGGTTCCCGGTTTATGGACGGGAAAGAAATAAGGATAGACGAAAGAGTTTCATAGGGATAAGGAGGGGAATTCCGGTGGATATAACAGAGGCCATTAAAGGCAGACGCAGTGTTCGGCTGTTTACTGATGAAAAGATTAACAAGGATACCTTGGAAAAACTTGTCCAGGCAGGATGCTGGGCCCCTTCCGGAAGCAACGCCCAGGCCTGGGCTTTTGTAGTGTTAACTGACGAAAAAGTGATAAAAAAAGTACTCCGCTTTTCTCCCGGCCTCTTCCAGGTACCGCCGGCCATGATTTTTATATGTACTGACCGGGAACGTGCCTTTCAAAAGGGCGGGGAATTAGGCCGGGATGTGATGTGTCTTTTGGATACAGCCATGGCCGCAGAAAACATCATGCTTCAGGCCTACGCCATGGGTTTGGGTACCTGTGTTTTAAAAGGATTTGACCAAAAAGCGGTGCAGATTCTTTTGAACTTGCCCGACCACATAGTACCGGAGCTATTGATTATATTGGGTGTGCCTAAGTCAGTTCCCAAGGCGCCGAAACGAAGACCCTTGGAGGAAGTATTATATTGGGAAGGGTGGGATAGTAGTGACCGGGAGGAATAATACTAATGTTGAGGGTTATTATGACCTGGTGGGCTATCTTGTTTCCAGTGCCAAGGAACTGGTAATTGACCCCAAAATGTATGGTCCTTTAAGACTGGTGGATACAGTGAGTCGTTTAATTACTCTTATGGAGCAGGAAAATCGGGCGGATGAATTTTTGCTTTCCCTGCGCGAGTATGTAGACGAAAATAAATTTCTGGTAATGACGGATGAGGAGGCTTTTATCAGATTTTTAGAAGAACTGGTGATAAAAGTTGCCCGCCATACTCAAATCTCCGAATAGTTTATGAACCCTGAAAGCTAGAGGGAGGTTCCATGAAAGGGGTGAAAACAGTGGATTCTTACGGAAAACGAATACAACAAGTGCAAAAAGTTTTAAAAGAACAAGATACTGATTTCCTGGTTCTGGCGCCGTCCGCTAATATGTTTTACCTAACAGGCTTAAAAACCGTTGCCGATGAGCGTTTTCAGGCAGTGGTGATATCTCAGGAAGGAATACCTTTATTGGTATTGCCGGAAATGTACAAGGAAATAGCGCTATTTGGCCAGGGTTCTAAATGGCAGCTTATTACCTGGGCGGATCAAGAAAATCCTATGGATTTAATCGCTGCTCAGATTTCCGTCCAAAAATCAAAGGTTGCTGTGGATGACCGGATGTGGACCAGCCATTTCCTTAGTTTGCGGCATGTTTTTGGACCAGCCGAGTTCTACCCTGCCAGCCAACTAATGAAGCAGGTACGGGTTTATAAGGATGAGGAGGAATTGGATTTATTACGCCGTTCCGGAGCCCTAATTGACCAGGTAATGGAAGCTGTGATGCAAGAGATTAGGCCTGGGATAAAAGAAAAAGAATTAGCCGCCTTTGTGGAAAGTCAAATAAAAACAAAAGGCGGGGATGATATCTCATTTAAACCGATTGTAGCTGCTGGTCCTAACGGGTCCTCACCTCACCATGTGTCGGGGGAACGTGCTCTGGAAAACGGTGATTTTGTGATCGTGGACATAGGTGCTGTTTTGAACGGATACTGTTCTGACATCACCCGAACATTCTGCCTGGGGAAAGCTACCCCGGAAATGAAAAAAGTATATCAAGCGGTGCAGGCAGCTAATGAAGCGGGTTTTAAAGCTGCCGCTGAGGGAGTTCCTTGTGAGAAAGTGGACCAGGCTGCCCGGCAAGTGATTGCTGAAGCGGGTTATGGCAGTTATTTTATCCACCGTACCGGTCACGGCATTGGCCTTGATTATCATGAAGAACCTTACATGGTTGAAGGAAACAATACCCCTTTGGAAGTAGGAATGGTATTTAGTGTAGAGCCAGGTATATACTTACCCGGGAAATTTGGTGTACGCATTGAAGATATTGTAGCCCTTACCAAAGAGGGACCAGTGCGTTTTAACAATTTCTCCCGGAATCTCATTGAGCTTTAAATTCAAGGAGGGATGTTTGTGAGTTTAAGAGTAGCAGTTGATATTGGAGGTACGTTTACAGACTTTGTCAGTATGAACGAAGAAACGGGTGAAATTATTGAGGAAAAGGCTCATACCACACCGGAGAATTTTGCTGTTGGTGTAATCAATGCTTTAAAAAAATCCGGTGTCAATCTAGGGGAAGTTTCTTATTTTGTGCATGGTACTACCGTGGTAATTAATGCCGTTACAGAAAGAAAAGGGGCGAAGACCGCTCTGATTACCACTAAGGGCTTTAGGGATGCTTTGGAAATCGGGCGGGCCAACCGTCCTGACATGTATAATTTTTACTATAGGAAACCAAAACCCTATGTGCCCCGTTACCTCCGTTTTGAGGTGGACGAGCGTTTAAATTTTAAAGGGGAAGTATTAAAAGAACTAAAAGAAGAAGAAGTTGTCCGGATAGCCGAAAAAATAAAAGCAGAAAATGTAGAAGCAGTTGGGGTTTGTCTCATGAATTCCTATGCCAATCCGGTACACGAACGCTTAATAGGAGAAATTTTAGAACGGGAGTTGCCGGGAGTTGAGGTTACCATATCATCCAACCTTTTGAAGGAATGGAGAGAATATGAACGGACCAGCACGACAGTATTAAATGCTTATGTAAAACCGGCCAGCCGTAGATATCTGGATACTTTACAACAGGAAATGATCAAAATGGGCCTTAAGGAAGAACCTCATGCCATGCAGTCTAACGGTGGCACGGCTACCTTTGCCCGGGCAAAAGAGGTACCCATCAGCCTGATTGAATCCGGCCCGGTAGGCGGGGTAATCGGAGCTAATGAGCTGGGGAAAATTATTGGGGAAAAGAATATCATTACCTTTGATATCGGGGGAACCACCGCGAAGACTTCTTTAATCAGCAACAATGAAGTTAAGGTGACTACCGAATACAAATTGGAGTGGACACCAAGATTTGCCGGATACCCGGTAAAAAGCCCTGTGGTAGATATTATTGAAATCGGAAACGGGGGCGGGAGTATCGCCTGGATTGACGAAGTTGGAGTATTAAAAGTAGGTCCCCAAAGTGCCGGTGCCAACCCGGGGCCGGCTTGTTACGGGTTAGGCGGAACACAGCCTACCCTTACCGATGCCAACCTGATCAGCGGGCGTATCGACCCGGCCAATTTCCTGGGCGGCCAGTTTAAAGTCAGCATGGATCTGGCCAGAAAGGCCATGCAGCCTATTGCAGATCATTTTGGTATCAGCGTGGAAGAAGCGGCTATGGGAGTGATAAAAACTGCAAACAGCAATATGATGAATGCTTTGAAATTGGTTTCCGTGCGCCGGGGTTACGACCCCAGGGAATTTGCCATGGTGGCTATGGGCGGAAACGGTGCCGTGCTAAGTCCTTTCCTGGCAGCGGAGTTGAAGGTGAAGAAGTTAATTATTCCCAATTTGCCGGCAACTTTCTCTGCTTGGGGCATGTTGGTGACGGACTTGAGACAAGACTTTATTCAAACTCAAATTATGCCGGTAGAAGGGGCGGATCTGGACAAAATCAATACCATCTATAATGAGATGGAAGAGGAAGCCAGAAGGATCTTTAAAGAGCAGAATATTGCTGAGGAAAACATTGTCTTTATGCGTACGGCCGACCTTAGGTATGTGGGCCAGGAACATGCGGTAACCACGCCTATGAGAGGCGGTTACGTGGACATGGAAAGTGTAAACTTGACGAGAAAATCTTTTGACCGTCTGCACCATCAGCATTACGCATTTAGTATGGAATCTGCGGCGGCAGAGTTTGTAAACTTTAACCTGACCGCTTTTGGCGTGGTGAAAAAACCTGAAATTAAAAAGATTGCTTCCTCCGGGCCACTGGAAAAAGCCCTAAAAGGAGAAAGATATATTGATTTTGAGGAACATGGACGCTTAATGAGTAAGGTATGGGATCGGACATTGCTGGGGCCCGGTCATAAAATTGAAGGGCCGGCAGCGGTGGAAGAGTCCAAGTCGGTTACAGTACTCTGCCCTGGACAAACATTGGAGGTTGACGAGTACGGCAATCTGATTATTCAAACGGGGGTGCAGGTAAATGGCTAAGATAGATCCCTTTACACGGGAAAATATTGCACAGGGATTAATTGCAGCTGCTGAAGAAATGTTTATTACCTGGGGGCGTACCAGTCAAAGTACCATTATTTATGAGGTGCTGGACTGTGCCTGCGGCCTTACAGATGCCAAGGGTAATCTTATCGGTCAGGCTAATGGCGCTACCATGTTTTTAGGTGCCATTACTTACTCGGTGCAGTCAGTATTGAAAAAATTCCCCTTGGAAGATATTAAGCCGGGAGACATTTTCCTTACCAATGATCCTTATACCGGAAGTGCTACCCACCTTTGCGACGTGGCGGCTGTGTTACCTATCTTCTATAAAGGGGAACTGGTGGCATTTGCCAGCAATAAAGGGCACTGGAATGAAATTGGCGGAAAAAGCTTAGGCAGCTGGTCCACCGATGCTACAGAGATTTACCAAGAAGGATTATGTTTCCCTGTGATTAAGGTTTATGATGAAGGTAAATTAAATGAAGCTGTCCGTGATATCATTGAATCCAACTGCCGGACGCCGGAAATGACCCTGGGGGACTTATACGCGCAGACAGCGTCCTTAAAGGTTGCTGGGCGGAGAGTAGTGGAGATTTTTGAAAAGTACGGAAGAGACGCCGTTCTGGAAAGTATTGAAACCTTGCTGGAAAACGGCCGGAAACTGGCTTTAAAGGAATTAGCCGCCTTGCCGAAGGGCAGCTTTGAAGCTGAGGACTATATTGATACAGGTTCCAACGGGATTCCGGATGTTTATGTGAGGGTGAAGGTAACCATAACGGATGAAGAGTTTATTTTGGACTATACCGGTTCTGATGCCCAGGTACCGGCTCCCATCAACTGCAGCATATATGGAACTCTTTCCGCCGGTCGGATTATGCTCCAAGCTTTGTTGAATCCTCATGCCGAAGCTAATGAGGGCTTTTATTCTCCGTTAAAAGTAATTGTTCCGGAAGGAACGGTGTTTTCCGCAGTTTCCCCGGCGCCAGTTTCCTGTGACTGGGAAGCATTTCAGTTTGCCACCGACCTGGTCGCCAAAGCATTGGCACCGGTGATACCTGAACGGATTACCGCCGGGCATTTCCTAAGTATTGTAGGGACAATTTTAGGCGGTATCGATGATAAAACCAAGAAACCCTTTGTCCTCTGCGAGCCACAGGCCGGTGGCTGGGGAGCCGGCTATAATAAGGACGGAGAAAGAGGTTTGGTGGCTATTGCCGACGGTGAAACATTTATTATTCCGGCGGAAGTTGCTGAGTTTAGATATCCCATTCTGGTAGAACAGTATTCTTTTAATCCGATTTCCGGAGCAGGAGAATTTATGGGTGGACATGGTTTAATCCGGGATTACAGGTTGTTAAATTCTACGGGAGAACTTACTACCATTGCCAGCCGGCATAAATATGCTCCCTGGGGATTTGCCGGAGGCAAAGACGGTTCACCTAATGTGGTTGAAGTTTATAAGGATGGTGAATCTGAACCGGTACGGGGCTCAACTTATTCCAATTATCCTTTGAAAAAGGGTGATTTGGTCAGATTTATCACCGGTGGCGGCGGAGGTTACGGAGATCCTTTCAAAAGACCTCCGGCCAAGGTATTGCAAGACGTTCGTGATGAGTTTATTACCCTGGAGGCGGCGGAGAAAGATTACGGAGTGGTAATCAATCCGGATACCATGGAGATTGATGAAGAGGCTACCGCCAAGCTGCGCAGTAGACATCAGAAATAACTAAATTTAAATAGAA
>JGI24502J29692_10013877_pt1 | contig 9822 bp, 8 predicted proteins | sample BioPla3RNA1_FD_29692 | JGI IMG/M metagenome (IMG submission 29692)
AAAATCATGACCTTAGAGGCTGCCTTGGAATTTATAAATGATGATGAATTGGTCGAGTTAACACCGGATGCAATCAGGCTCAGAAAGAAATATTTAACCGAAATGGAAAGAAGGAAGCAGGCCAATAAGAAAATTTGAAAAAATTGAATTATTATGATACAATTAAAACAAATAAACTTGGGAGGGTTCTATGAAGGCTAAGGAATGTATGGTCCTGATGCAAAATATTTTGCAGTTGCTGGATGAAGGTATCCATGTGCTTGATAAGCATGGCAATACCATATTTTACAATGATGCCATGGCAGCTTTGGAAAAGATGGATTCCCGGGATGTTATCAAGAAACCTTTCAAGGATGTTTTTAAAGGGCTGAACAAGGAGACCAGCACTCTTTTAAAAGCTTTATATTCCCAAACCGTCACAAAGAACTTAAAACAAACATATTTAAACAAGGACGGGAAGGAGATTTCCACAATTAATACAACTGTGCCCGTCATGATGGACGGGGAGGTTATAGCAGCTATAGAAATTGCCAAGAACATAACAAAAATTGAGGAAATGTCCAAAACAATTTTAAAACTCCATGGTGAAATCGAAAAACCTGCAGAAGTTAAGCATAAAAAAGTAAAGAAATATAATTTTGACAATATCGTAGGTCAAAATGAAAAATTTTTGGATGTTATTGAAAAGGCCAAAAAATCTTCAAAAAATACCGCCTCTGTATTTATTTACGGCGAAACCGGAACAGGCAAGGAGCTTATTGCCCAGAGCATCCATTATGCCAGCTCCAGGAAGGACAAACCTTTTAAGGCGCAGAACTGTGCAGCCCTGCCGGAATCATTGTTGGAGGGCTTGCTTTTCGGGACTGCCAAGGGAGGCTTCACGGGAGCAGTGGACCGTCCGGGCTTGTTTGAACAGGCAAACGGGGGAACCCTTTTGTTGGATGAGATAAACTCCATGCCCTATGAACTCCAGCCTAAGCTTTTAAGGGTCCTCCAGGAAAACTACATAAGAAGGGTGGGGGGGTCAACGGATATCCCCATTGATGTGAGGATAATAACAACATGTAACGAGAATCCGGAGAAAATTCTAAGAGAGGGTAAATTAAGAAAAGACTTATATTACAGGCTTAATGTAATCCAGTTAAATGTACCTCCCTTAAGAGAAAGATTAGATGATATATTGCTGCTTGCCAAAATGTTTGTGGACAAGCACAATATAAGATTTAACAAACAAATTACGGGTTTTTCCGATGATGCCCGTGACTTTCTCTTATCCTATGATTATCCCGGGAATGCCAGGGAACTTGAAAACATGATTATGTCAGCCATAAGCATGTGTGAAGACGATGACCATATTTTATGCAAGAGTCACTTTTCCCTTCCCCACACAGGCCATCATCAAATCGGCGACTATGATAAAATCAAAGATTCCGGCATAGACACATATTTGAACTCTTTAGAAAAAAATATAATTGAAAAAGCACTTATGGAAAATGACAACAATATTACGAGGGCATCAAGGGCATTAAAAATAAAACGTCAAACCTTGCAGCATAAAATCAAAAAATATAATATAAAAATATAAAAAAAGCAAAAATATTTGCACTTACATGCAAAAAAATTTGCTTTTTTTAATACTTTTTTGAAGGGACACCGGAAATATTTTCATTACCGGATGGAATAAATAGTTCTTTTTGAGATAAAATAAGGGAAATGTTGAAATTTGAAGGATTCTCAAGGGACACCAAACACATGTCTTTATTATTTATTCAACTCAACGCATTGGCATAAATATTGCTACATATATAAGCAAGTAATATAAAACAAAAGGAGGAGTAAAAAAATGCAAAACGTAAAAGTAATTATTTGGGGACTTGGCGCAATGGGCGGCGGCATGGCAAAGATGCTGCTCAACAAAAAAGGTGTTGACATTGTAGGTGTAGTAGGCAGAGGCGCTAAATTAGGCAAAAGCATGTACGACCTTTTAGAGGTTGAAAGAGGAGACAGGCCGGAAATATTAATCGGCACACCTGAGGAAGTAATAAAAGAAAAGGCAGCCGATGTTGTATTGTGCTGTACGGACTCCTTTACAAAGGAAGCTTTTGAAAGGTTAAAGTTCTGTTTGGAGAAAAAAATAAATGTTGTATCCAGTGCGGAAGAAATGGCATACCCGCAGGCTCAATCACCTGAGCTGGCAAAAGAGCTTGACAGGATAGCTAAGGAAAACGGAGTATCAATAATCGGAACAGGAATCAACCCGGGATTGATCATGGACTTGTTAGTTGTTGTTATGACCGGATGCTGTGAAACAATTGACCACATAACAGCAAGAAGGGTAAACTCCTTATCACCTTTCGGACCTGCCGTTATGCGCGAGCAAGGAATAGGTATAACAGTTGATGAATTTAAAAAAGGCGTTGAAGAAGGAACCTTATCAGGTCACGTTGGCTTCCATGAATCCATCAGCATGATTGCAGAAGGTATCGGCTGGAAAGTTGATAAAATAACTACTTCAATGGATCCAATCGTAACTGATGTTGACAGAAAATCACCTCACGGATTTGCTAAAGCAGGTAATGTTGCAGGAGTTGCAATGAAGGGTTACGGATATATAGACGGAGAATTAAAGATCGAAATGGATCACCCGCAGCAAATCGAACCTGAACAGGTTGGGGTACAGACTGGTGATTATGTAATAATTAAAGGAACACCCAACATCAATTTGGTAAACTCTCCTGAAGTACCCGGAGGAATCGGAACTATAGCAATGTGTGTAAACACAATTCCACACATCATAAATGCAAGACCGGGATTACATACAATGCTCACTATACCCGTACCAAGAGCTATAATGGGAGACATGAGAGATTTAATCGATCCCGAATGCAAAATAGTAAAATAGGCTGATAGAGTTTATATGACGCGATTTACCATATATGCTGCGAGGAAGTCATTTTAGCAGACTGAACTGAGGAGACAAGAGGTTAATGAGCCTGCAGCAGAAAAAACAATAAAAGGAGTGTTATAAGTGATAAAAAAAGGCACATGGGTTTTAATACATAGAAATGTTTTGGAACCTTCAGAAAGAGCACCTCAGGTTCCGGATGATACTAAAAAGGTACCATTGGAATTATGGGTGAAAGGATACTTGCAGGAAGATGCAAATATCGGCGATGAAGTAACTGTTTTGACAAGGACTAAACGTTTGGAAAAAGGTACTTTATTAGAGGCAAATCCATATTACAAGCATGATTTTGGCAAGTTTGTTCCTGAATTGTTACAAATCAGCGAACAAGTAAAAGAAATTTTATTTGGAGGTGCCGATAATGAGTAAGGATATGAGCTATGCAGCCGTGATGGCCAGAAGACCGGAAATAATGAAAAAGGCAGCAGGACTTGACTTTTCAAAATTTGAAAGCGGTTCAATTGCATTTGATTATGAACGGATGATGAAAGAAGCCGGATTTACCATTGAAGAAATTCAAAAAATCCAGTCACAATACGGAGTTGGAAATACACCTATAATTGAGCTGAGAAATATAACTGCTTTAGCAAGAAAACTTGCACCTGAAGGAAAAGGGGCAAGAATCTTCATAAAAGATGAAGCAGCAAACGCATCAGGGAGTTTTAAGGCCAGAAGAGCTTCAACAGCGGTGTACCAAGCCAAAAAATTAGGCTATAAGGGAGTTGTTACGGCTACAAGCGGTAACTACGGGGCAGCTGTCGCATCACAGGCAGCAATGCACGGGCTTAAATGTATAGTAGTCCAGGAGTGCTATGACTCAAAAGGTGTAGGCCAGCCTGAAATAATAGAAAAGGCAAGAAAATGCGAAGCATTGGGAGCAGAAGTCGTACAATTGTCAGTTGGTCCCGAATTATTCTATACCTTTTTGAGGATATTGGAAGAAACAGGATACTTTAACGCATCCTTGTACACACCTTTTGCAATTGCGGGAGTTGAAACCTTAGGTTATGAAATAGCAATGCAGTTTAGGGAAAAATACGATAAAGATCCCGATTATGTGGTAGTAACCAATGCCGGAGGCGGCAACCTTACGGGAACCGCAAGAGGACTTAAAAAAGCAGGAGCCCAATCGAAGATAGTTGCGGCAAGTGTTGATTTGTCCGGACTCCACATGGCAGCAGACACCCAGTTCAACAAAAAATCATTTACAACAGGCCATACAGGGTTTGGAATGCCGTTTACGACTTGGCCGGACCGTTCGGATGTACCTCGTTCTGCTGCAAGACCCTTAAGATATATGGACAGATATTTAACAGTTCACCAAGGCGAAGTGTTCTACATGACGGAAGTATTGGCAACTCTTGAAGGCTTGGAAAAGGGTCCTGCAGGAAATACAGCCCTTACGGCTGCATTTGCCTTAGCACAGGAATTAGACCAAGACAAAATGATAGTTGTTCAGGAAACCGAGTATACGGGAGCAGGCAAGCACATCCAACCACAGCTTTCATTCGCAAGAGACAACGGAATTGAACTTAAATTCGGCGATCCAAAGGACGAAGTGCCGGGGAAAAATATAATCTTGCCTTCACATCCTTCATTAATTAAAGTAAATGATGCCGACCTGGTTCATATGAGAAAGTCACTGATTAAGAACGCAATAGCTAATTACAAGGTGACACCGACGGAGGAAGATATAGAATTCCTTGCATTAGAAACAAATGCGGATGTAGAATTTGTAAAGAGCGTATTAGCAGAATTGTAAAATAATTAACAAAATAGGCGTATGAGTGTACGCCTATTTTGAAATAAGTAGAGGAGGTTATTTATGAAAAGAGCTGATGATTTTGAACAAAGAAGAGCTCATTTAGCGAATCTTACAGATGAAGAGCTATACGAAAGATTTTGGAAATTAGCAAATGAAATTGTCGACCCTCTGTTGGAATTAGGGAAAAAGAATACAACACCATCCATTGAAAGGAGCATCCTGCTTCGAATGGGCTTTTCCAGCCTTGAAGTTAAACCTATAGTGGAAGGAGTAATGAACAAGGGTTTAATGGGAAAAGGGGCCGGAAATGTTGTGTGGAGGCTATCCAAAAAATTAGGCTGCTCGGTGCGTGAGGCAGGCTTGTTATTAGCAGAAGGCAAGCACTGGGATGATGTTGACACTTTGTTTTAAGGAGGGAAAAGAATGAAACTTGATCCTAACAAGAAGTTAGATATTAAAGAATTGTTGAAAGACTTAGATAAATATGAGCCAAGACGACGGGGATGGCATTGGAGAGATGGAAGAAACGAAAAAAGAATCGTAGGTGATTTTGAGTATCACGAAACATCGGAAGGCTTAAAGAATTCGGTTCCCCTTCCCGGAAGCAGGGGCTTTGGATATATCGACCCCCAGCCTGACTGTGTGATAACTACTGAAATAGCTTCAGGAAGATTCGAAGATGATATAAGAAGAATGCGTATGGCCGCATGGCACGGAGCTGACCATATCATGGTAATAAGGACAGCCGGACAGTCACATATTGACTCATTGCTTGAAGGTACCAACCAGGGTATCGGCGGCATCATGGTTACAAGAAAACAAGTAAGGGCTTCAAGAAAAGCTTGTGATTTAATTGAAGATGAAGTGGGTCGTCCGATTAATTTCCACTCATACATTTCAGGAGTTGCAGGTCCCGACATAGCTGTTATGTTTGCCGAAGAAGGCGTTAACGGCGCCCACCAGGACCCCCAATACAATGTATTGTACAGAAATGTTAACATGGTGAGAAGCTTTGTTGATGCCTGTGAAGCTAAAAAAGTAATGGCCTGGGCAGACATGCTTCAAATAGACGGAGCCCACAATGCCAATGCAACAGCTATGAAGGCCTGGAAGGTTATGCCCGAATTAATGGTACAGCATGCTATCAATACTGCTTTTTCCGTAAGAGTAGGCATAAAACCCGAAAACATAGCATTGTCTACAGTACCCCCGACAGCTCCGCCCGCACCCTGCATGAGATTAGACCTGCCATATGCGGTTGCTCTTCGTGACTTGTTCAGGGATTACAAGATGAGAGCTCAGCAAAATACAAAATACATGGAATCGGATACCCGTGAAGCAGCTGTAACTCATACATTAAACATGGTAATATCAAGGCTTACAAGTGCCGATATCCAGTCAACCATCACTCCTGACGAGGGAAGAAACGTGCCATGGCACTACAACAACATTGCAGGAGTAATGACTGCAAAACAAGCCCTTACAGGCATGGACGGCTTCAGAGAAATGGTTAAACTTGACAGGGAAGGACCCTTAGGCAAGGAAGTAAGAGAGCTTAAAGAAAGAGCCATCCTCTTTATGGAAGAAATACTTGAAGTAGGCGGATACTTTAAGGCCGTTGAGCAGGGCTTCTTCGTTGACAGCGGTAAATATCCGGAGAGAAACGGAGACGGTATCGCTCGTCAGATAGAAGGCGGAATCGGTTACGGTTTCATATATGAAAGAGACGAGGATTACTTTGCTCCCGTATCTGTTCATTACGGTTACAACAATGTACCTGCCGAATTTAAAAAGGCAAGTGATGCCATAGGCGGAGATACCTTTGAAGACCGTTCCAAGATCCAGTATATCGATGAGTTGGATGAGAATGACAATGTGAATGTAAGACTTAATGAATTAGAAAAATACTATGACACTAACTTAGTTAAGCCTGAAGTTGAATGGAGGGCTGACGGAACCGTATTGTTGACAATATTCCTGCCCTTAGATGAAAGGACAGCGGAATTTGCTGCTATTAAATGCGGTGAAAAAATGGGTCTGGAAGATGTTACCGTTGTTCATAAACAATGCATACATCCATCAGAAGGAACCTTCTGCGAAGTTAAAGGAAAAGTAAACTTTGACATAAATATTGATGAGTTAGTGATTCCTGAAAAACCACATGTTTTATCTGAAGCAGAAATAAGAGAAGACATTCAAAACAAACCTATGTTTGTTGTTGCAGCAACAGTAGGAGAAGACGAGCACTCAGTGGGACTTAAAGAAACCTTGGACATCAAGCACGGCGGAATAGAAGGATTTGGTATTAAATACGCATACCTGGGAACTTCATGCCCCGTTGAAAAGTTGGTTGATGCTGCTATCGAAACCAATGCCGATGCCATCCTCTTAAGTACGATTATCACCCATGATGATGTTCACATTAAGAATATGAAGAAGGTTCACGACTTAGCAATAGAAAAGGGCATCAGGGACAAGGTGATTATTGTCTGCGGCGGAACTCAGGTTACCAATGAAATTGCGAAAGAAGCAGGATTGGACGCAGGTTTTGGAAGAGGCACCCACGGTATTGACGTTGCAAGCTTCTTAGTTGAGAGAAGAAGGGAAATGAACGCATAATGAAAGCAGATGTATTGGTGGCTGAAATAGGGAGCACCACTACAGTAGTTAATGCATTCAATGGGATAGGTACCGGGAACCCTGCCTTTATCGGGCAGGGTCAGGCACCTACGAGTGTAACTGAGGGTGACGTAACAATAGGGCTTAAGGGCGCTATCGATGATTTAAGGAAAAACCTGCAGGCAGATACATTAACATGGGATGATATGTTAGCTACTAGTAGTGCTGCAGGCGGTTTGAAAATGACCGTTCACGGGCTTGTATATGATATGACGGTCCGGGCGGCTAAGGAAGCCGCATTAGGGGCCGGAGGAATCATAAAGATGATTACTTCAGGCAGGCTCAGAAGAACAGATTTAAATAAGATAAGGGAAATTAATCCCAACATCATCCTGGTAGCAGGCGGCGTGGATTACGGAGAAAGAGATACAGCCCTTTACAATATGGAAATGATTTTGTCCATGGGTTTAAAGATACCGATAATTTATGCCGGAAATGTTGAAAACCAGGAAGAAGTCTGCCTTATGTGCGAAGAAGCCGATAATCAGGTTTACATCGTAGAAAATGTATATCCAAAAATTGATACATTGGTAGTAGAGCCTACAAGAAAAATAATTCAAGATGCTTTTGAGGAGCATATTATACATGCACCCGGGATGGCCAAGGTCAGAGACCTGGTTAAAGGGCCCATAATTCCTACTCCCGGAGCAGTTATGGAAGCCGCTAAGGTATTAAAGGAAGAAATAGGAGACCTTATAATATTTGACGTGGGAGGGGCAACAACAGACCTTCATTCCGTAACCGAAGGCTCCAGCGAAATAAATTCAATATTAATCAGTCCCGAGCCCGTGGCAAAAAGAACGGTTGAAGGAGACTTGGGCGTCTATGTGAACGTCAGTCACATTGTTGAAAAAATAGGCATGGAAAATTTGATAAAAGAATTTCCCGATGCCCAAGAGCTTTTGGATAACTATAAGCCTATTCCCGTAACCGACAGGGAGAAGCAATTTGTTGAAAGGCTTACCAGGGAGGCTGTACATACTTCTTTGGAAAGGCATGCGGGAAAGCTAAGATACTTTTATACCGCCTCCGGTAAAAAAACCGTTGCGGAGGGGAAGGATTTAACCGCAATTCAATACATCATAGGAACCGGCGGAGCTTTGACAAGGCTGCCCGGTAAAAAAGAAATTTTAGAATCGGTTAAAATATTGGCTAAAGAGCGTGAATTGTACCCTGCCGAATCTGCCAAGGTCTTGATAGATGAAGACTATATCCTGTCTTCTTTGGGAGTTTTATCGAAAAGCTACTTGAATGATGCTTTGCTCCTTATGAAAAATAGTTTAAGAATGTAGGTGATAGTATGTATCCAAGGTTAGTAATCGACTTAAAAAAGGTAAAGAACAATCTTGACAGAATTACGGAAATGGTTAAAGGCACAGGCTGCTCCCTTATGATCGTAACGAAAGGTTATTCAGCCGATATGGAAATATTCAGGCTGTTGGATGAATCGGATATTGATTATCTGGCTGATTCCCGCATTCAAAACCTTAAAAAATACGAAGGAAGCAAGAAGGAAAGAGTATTATTAAGGCTTCCCATGAATTCGGAAACAGATGAGGTAGTTAAGTATTCGGAGATTTCTTTAAACTCTGAATTAAAGACCATAAAAAACCTGAACGAGTCGGCAGGTAAACAAGGCAAGGTTCATAAAATCATTCTGATGATTGATTTGGGAGACTTGAGAGAAGGAATATTCTTCAAGAATGAAGATGAAATATTCAATGCGGTGGAAGAAATACTAAGGCTAAAGAATATCCAGCTCTTTGGAATCGGAGTAAACCTTACCTGTTACGGGGCAGTTATTCCCCAGAAGGACAATCTTTCCGTCCTTGTTGAAATTGCAAGGAAGATTGAAAAGAAATTCGATATAAAATTGCAAATGATATCGGGAGGAAATTCAAGTTCCATTCATCTGATAGGCAAGGGCCAACTGCCGGAAGGAATCAATAATTTAAGAGTAGGGGAAGCCTTCCTCTTGGGCGGTGAAACTGCCTACAGCCAGAAACTGAAAGGTTTCTATGACGATGCCTTCACATTGGAAGCGGAAATAATCGAGTTGAAAGAAAAACAATCGGTGCCCATAGGGGAAACAGGGGTGGATGCTTTTGGAAACAAACCTGTTTATGAAGACAGGGGCATAATCAAGAGAGCCATAATAGCAGTAGGCAGACAGGACGCAGATCCTGATAACCTGCATCCTATAGACTCAAAAATAGATATTTTGGGAGCAAGCTCGGACCACTTGATACTTGATGTGTCAAAGTCAGACAGGGAGTATGAGGTGGGAGATATCGTAAGCTTCAAACTCAGTTATTCAAGCTTGTTAAGAGCTACGACAAGCGGATACGTAGCCAGAGTATATAAATAAAATTTTAGGGACGGTTCTTTTCGTTCTCAAGAAACTTTAGGGACG
>JGI24502J29692_10003870_pt1 | contig 9790 bp, 10 predicted proteins | sample BioPla3RNA1_FD_29692 | JGI IMG/M metagenome (IMG submission 29692)
GAGCACTTTCAAAATCACTTCTCATAAAAACTTTCGTAGCAAAGACTTTTGCAACCTTTTTGTCCTCTCCTTGTCTAATATGTATACGATTTGACATTATGACATTTTTCGCACTTTCGTCTAACTACCATTGACATTTATGAGCTTTTTGTCATAATGAGAAACAAGGAGAAAAAATGTCTGTAATTATTAGAGCAGCCGCGAAGGCTCTCCCAAAAAATCACGTAACAAACGATGATTTAGCAAAAAAAATTGATACAAGCGATGAATGGATTCGCTCACACACTGGCATTGGCACTCGATATATCGCTGAGGAAGGCGAAACGAGTGCAAGCTTAGGTGCACGCGCTTCAGAAGAAGCCCTCAAAAAAGCGGGTCTCGACGCAAATCAAGTTGACCTTATTGTTTGTGCAACTGCGACTCCCGACTATCACGGCTTCCCTGCCAATGCCTGCCTCATTCAAGAAAGCCTTGGTGCTGAAAACGCAGCTTGTTTTGACCTATCTGCCGCTTGCTCAGGTTTTTTATATGCCCTCGACACAGCCGAAGCTTTAATGACAAAACATAATTGGAAATACGCACTCATTATTGGAACAGAGGTGCTTTCTTCTATAGTAGATTGGGAAGACAGAGCGACCTGCGTTCTTTTTGGCGATGGTGCTGGAACTATTCTCTTGGAAAATAATGCAGAAATAGATAAAGCAGAAAGAGGTCTTTCCAGTTTTATCCTCGGAGCTCAAGGTTCAGGAAGTCAATATCTCTACAATAAATTTGGAGAAGCATTACAAATGGACGGTCGCGCTGTATACAATTTTGCCGTCGGCATTATGACTCAACTCATTAAAGACTTGATGGAAAAAGAAAATCTAACGGAAGATATGGTCGACTACTTTGTCTGCCACCAAGCAAATGAGCGCATTTTAAGTGCTGCGGCAAAACGCCTCGGTTTTAAAATGGATAAATTTATTATCAGCCTTGATGAATATGGAAACACGTCTTCTGCCTCTATTCCTCTCACCCTCGTCGATATGGACGAAAAAGGAATGCTTAAAGAAGGCATGACTATTGTTTCAGCTGCCTTCGGTGCAGGTCTTACCTATGCCGGAGCTGTTTTTCGCTGGTAATTTTTTTCTATCTATTAAATATTCTATCTATTAAATAATAGAATAATAGAATAATAGAAAAAAAACACGAAAACTAAAAGGTAAAAAACAAGCGTTTTAATAAAAAAGAGGTTTTAATGAGTACGGTTTTTTTATATCCAGGACAGGGTGCACAATTTCCTGGAATGGTAAAGGACATTTGCGACGCCCATCCTGAAGCGATGCGGCTTGTAAAAGAAGCCGAAGAGATTTCTGGCGAAGCTTTAAGCGAATGGCTTTGGAACTCCGATGCGAGTCTTCTTTCACGTAGCGATCGCAGTCAGCTTGCGATTACAGTTGCTTCCCTTGCCATTGCAAAGGTCCTTGAAATAAAGGGTACAAAGGCTGATGCCGTCGCTGGTTTTAGCTTGGGCGAGTACCCTGCCCTCTACACAAGCGGTGTCCTATCCTTTGCTGATACCATTCGAGTTGTAAAAGAGCGAGGGAGAATCATGCAGGAGGCTTGCGAAGCAATTCAAAATGAAAGTTCAAGCAGCGAGCTTGACAATGCAAGCCCTGGAATGGCGGCGGTTATTGGCTTAGAAACAGATGAAATAATAGCAATTCTAAAAGAATATTCTGGAGAAAAGGGCATTGTTTTTCCCGTCAACATGAACAGCCCCAAACAAACGGTGGTTGCAGGAACGGCTGAGGGATTAGCAGTCTGTGAAAAATTGTGCAAAGAAAAAGGTGCAAGGCGATTTATACGTTTACAAGTCGCCGGGCCCTTTCACTCCCCGCTCATGCACAAGGCTGCCAAGGACTTTGGAAACTTTTTAGAAACAATTTCTTTTCAAAATCCCAAAACACTTTTTTTTTCCAATGTTACCGGTGATATAATCAAAAGCGGAGAAGAAGCAAAAAGACGTGCGGTAGAACATATTACCTATCCTGTTTTATGGACAAGTGTAGAAAAAAAGATTCATGCTTTTTTTGAAGAGTCAAAGTCAAAGGCAGTTTTACTTGAAGTTGGACCGGGGAAAGTTTTATCTGGTTTATGGCGAGATTCTGGCTATGCAGAAGCAATTACGAGTATCCCTTGTGGAACTCTTGAACAAATACAATCAATTATCTAAGTGAGGTAAAGTATGTTATTAAAAGGAAAAACAGCATTAGTTACAGGTACCTATCAAGGTATCGGTGTAGAAATCGTTAAGCGATATTTAGAAGAAGGCGCAAGCGTATGGGGTGTATCAATTAAACCGTCACCAGTAAAAGAAGAGCTCGAAGCGTATGCAAAATCTTTTGGCGGAAGCTTTACAGAAATTTATGCCGACGTTTCTAACAAAGAGGAAGTTGTTCCTGTTTTGGAAAAGGCACTCAAAGATTCTGGAGGCTTTGACATTCTGGTAAATAACGCCGGTATAACAAGAGATGGTCTATCTTTTAGAATGTCTATGAAGGACTGGGACGATGTTATTCGCGTAAACCTAACGAGTGTATTTATCGTTAGCCAAGTTATTTCATCAGATATGATAAAAAAACGAAAAGGTTCAATTATCAATATGTCTAGTATCGTTGGGCTTCATGGTCAAGGCGGACAAGTAAACTATTCAGCGAGCAAGGCTGGACTCATCGGCTATAGCAAAAGTCTTGCAAAAGAAGTTGCAGGTCGCGGAGTGCGAGTAAATCTCATTGCACCTGGTTTTATCGATACTGATATGACTCAAGCTATTCCAGAAGAAGCTCGAGCAAAATGGCTTGAGACAATCCCTATGAAAAAGGGTGGAACCATGAAAAATGTTGCTGACTCCTGTGTCTTTTTAGCGTCAGATTTATCAAGTTATATTACAGCGCAAATCATTGGCGTTGATGGTGGCATGGGGGCCTAAGATGAGACGAGTTGTCGTAACAGGCTTAGGTGCTGTCACTCCCTTGGGAAATACTTTGGCAGAAACTTGGTCTGGCGTAAAAGAAGGAAAAAGTGGTATTTCTGAAATTACACTTTTTGATGCGAGCGATTTTAGTTGTAAGATTGCGGGTGAAGTAAAAGACTTTAACCCATCGGATTGGATGGACAGACGGGATGCACGAAAGATGGCGCGTTTCACCCAACTCGCGGTTGCTGCAACAGCCCAAGCTTTAGAAGATGCAGGTTTGACAAAGGATACAATCGACAAAGAAAAAACAGGTTGTATTTTAGGAAACGGTATCGGTGGTTTTGAAGTAACAGAACATTCTATGAAAAAATACTTTGATGCAGGAAATGCACGTATTCCGCCTTTAACGATTCCCTTGCTTATTCCAAATGAAGCACCGGGAAATATTTCTATGATCTATGGCTTACATGGTATGGGTTTTACGATTGCAACCGCTTGTGCTTCTGGAACCGATGCCCTCGGTCTTGCTCTCGACCAAATACGCAGCGGTCGCATGGACATGTGTATTTCTGGCGGAACTGAGGCAACGGTAACCGGTTTTGGTATCGGTGGATTTAGCGTTTTGCAAACCTTACCCACTTCATTTAATGATGACCCAACAAAGGCAAGTCGTCCCTTTGATAAACGAAGGGAAGGTTTTGTTATGGGAGAAGGTGCAGGTATACTTATCTTGGAAGAATATGAATCTGCCCTCAAGCGTGGTGCAAAAATCTATTGTGAACTTGCAGGCTACGGAGCTTCCTCCGATGCCTACCATATAACAAGTCCTGACCCCTCAGGAATTGGCGGGGCTTTGGCACTAAAAACCGCTCTCAAAGATGCAGGCGTAAAACCCGAAGACGTCGATTACTACAATGCACACGGGACATCGACTCCAATTAACGATCCTTCCGAAACACAAATGATAAAAATGGCTTTTGGTGAACACGCATATAAGATGAAGGTTTCTTCAACAAAAAGCATGACTGGGCACTGCCTCGGTGCTGCCGGCGGTATAGAAGCTATTTTATCAGTAAAAGCAATTGAAGAAGGATTTTATCCTCCAACAATTAACTTGGACGATCCAGCCATAGATGAAGGTTGCGATCTCGACTATGTCCCAAACAAGGGAATTGACGCTTCTGCCACTGGTGGTATCTCATGTGCAGCATCTGGCTCCTTAGGCTTTGGTGGGCACAATGGCGTCCTTATTTTTAAGAAGGTAAAATAAATGAGTGTTACAAAAGATATTGAAAGTTTAATCCCGCACAGAAAACCATTTTTATTTGTCGATGAAATTCTTTCATGCGATGCCGAAGGTTCAGTAAGCGAACATATTTTTACTGAAGATGAATTTTTCTTTGAAGGCCACTTCCCCGAATACCCCGTTGTTCCTGGCGTTATCCTCGTCGAAACAATGGCACAAGCAGGTGGAGCGGCATTGAGCTATCAAAAAACGTTTGCAGAAGGCTCTCTCTTCTTTTTGGCAACTGTTGATAAGGTAAAGTTTCGCCGCCAAGTTCGCCCTGGCGATAAGGTACGAATGGAAGTAAAAAACCTACGCGTATCACCAAAGATGATTAAGCAATCTGGAAAAGCCTATGTCGGTGATGAAGTTGCCGCAGAAGCTGAATGGATGTGCTTAGTTGGCAGCGCAAACTAAAAAACAGGAGAAAAACTCATGATAATAAAACCAATGATTCGAAGCAATATTTGTTTGAACGCACATCCAGCTGGATGTAAACAAGCCGTTTTAGATCAAATTGAAATTACAAAAAAAGTTCGAGCAGAATATGACAAAAAAAATGCTTCAAAGGGGAAAAATCTTCGCCCTATAAAAAATGTACTCGTGCTTGGTTGCTCAAACGGCTACGGACTTGCAAGTAGAATTACCGCAACCTTTGGCTACGATGCTGCAACCATAGGCGTGTCCTATGAAAAAGCGGGAACAGAAACAAAGGGCGGAACACCAGGTTGGTACAATAACCTTGCATTCGATGCGGAGGCAAAAAAAGCAGGCTTAGTTTCTGTAACAATTGACGGAGATGCTTTTTCCGACCCCATAAAACAAGACGTAATACAAGCAGCAAAAGAAAACAATATGGTCTTTGATCTTGTAATTTATTCGCTTGCAAGCCCTGTTAGAACCGATCCAGAAACGGGAGTTATGTATAAATCTGTTCTAAAACCATTTGGCACAAAATACACAGGAACAACCATCGATGCAATGACTGGCGAAATGAAAGAAATTTCTGCTGAACCTGCAAACGAAGATGAGGCGATGCAAACAGTAAAAGTTATGGGTGGAGAAGATTGGGAACGATGGATAGACCAACTTTCCGAAGCAAATCTCCTTGCAGAAAACTGCCTCACTCTCGCCTATTCTTATGTTGGTCCAGAAGTTTCACAAGCTATTTATAGAAGGGGAACTATTGGTAAGGCAAAAGAACACTTAGAAAAAACCGCAAAGGTTTTGACAGAAAAAATGGCAAACATAAAAGGTGAAGCCTATGTTTCAGTCAATAAGGGCTTGGTAACCCGTGCCAGTGCAGTTATCCCCATTATCCCCTTGTATCTTTCTGTACTCTTCAAAGTAATGAAAGAGCAAGGAAGCCACGAAGGCTGCATCGAACAAATCAATCGATTGTTTTGGGAACGTCTCTACCTCCCTACTGATGGTTCTGAGTTTGCAAAAATTCCTGTAGACGAAGAAAACCGAATCCGCATTGATGACTGGGAAATGGACCCACAAGTTCAAGCTGAAGTTGATCGCATCATGCCACTCGTTACTCAAGAAAACGTAGGCGAACTTGCAGACCTTGAAGGATATAGACATGACTTCTTGGCAACTTCAGGTTTTGATATTGCAGGAGTAGATTACGAAGCTGATACAGAACGCTTCGACCGCATTTAAAATACGACACAAACTTCCGATGCACAAGTTTGTATGCATCGGGAGAAAAAGAGGAAAATATGAACGAAGCATTTATTTTAAGCTTACTAGAAAAATTTGATACAAGCTCAGTAAAAGAATTGGAAATACAAAAAGATGGAACAAAGATTTCCTTGAGCAAAAACGATCGAGCTATACAATCACAAGCTCCTGCACAGTTCCCAACAGCTACGAGTCAGGCAGCTGCCTCCCCTGTTGCTACAAAAAATACAGCAGAAGATGCAAGTGAAAAAAAAGCAGCTGCATCAAGTAAGCTAAGCGATGCACTTACTATTAAAAGTCCTATAGTTGGAACCTTTTATCGCTCACCTTCTCCCGACTCTCCCGCCTATGTAGAAAAAGGCAAGAAGGTAAAAAAAGGAGATGTTATCTGCATACTTGAAGCTATGAAAATGATGAATAGCCTAGAAGCTGAATTTGATTGCATAATTGAAGACATCCTTGTAACAAATGGCGAACTAGTAGAATTTGATCAAGATTTATTTACCGTAAAAAAAATCTAAGAGAAAAGCATGATAAAAAAAATACTTATTGCGAACCGTGGAGAAATTGCGGTTCGCGTTATTCGAACCTGTAAGGAAATGGGCATTGAAACTGTTGCAGTCTACTCTTCGGCCGACAAAGAAAACTTACACGTAAAACTTGCAGACAAAGCCTATTGCATAGGACCTGCACCCTCAAGCAAAAGCTACTTAAACGCAGAAGCCCTCATTACAATAGCGCTACAAACTGGTTGTCAGGCTATACATCCAGGAGTTGGCTTTCTTTCCGAAAATCCTCGCTTTGTTCGCGACGTCGAAAAAGCTGGGCTCATTTGGATTGGACCAAAATCTGATATAATTGAAATGCTCGGAGATAAGGTGCAAGCCCGTGCAACTGCTATAAAAGCAGGACTTCCTATTACACCTGGAAGCGATGGTGCGATAAAAACAGAAGAAGAAGCAATTGCTATTTCTGAAAAATGCGGTTTTCCTGTTATCATAAAAGCTGCCTCTGGTGGCGGCGGCAAGGGTATGAGAATTGTTTATAAAAAAGAAGACCTCAAGGAAAACTTAACAATTGCATCTCGTGAGGCTGAAGCAAACTTTGCTGACGGAACAGTCTATATTGAAAAATACTTAGTAAATCCGCGCCACGTTGAGCTGCAAGTTGTAGCCGATGGTAAGGGAAATGTCGCTGTGCTCGGCGAGCGTGATTGTTCAGTTCAAAAAAATCACCAAAAATTGATTGAAGAAAGTCCCTCTCCCTCAGTTAGCCCAAAAATGCGACAAGAAATGACAGAGGGAGCAAAAAATCTTTTTGCAAACTTAAAATATCGCGGGGCCGGAACTATAGAATTTCTTGTTTCAGGAGATGCCTTTTTCTTTATGGAAGTGAATGCGCGTATTCAAGTGGAACATCCAGTAACCGAGTTTGTAACGGACTCAGACATCGTGCGAGAACAAATCCTTGTTTGCTCTGGTTTACCTATGGAAGTCTCGAGCGAAAAAAACAAACTCAAGGGTTGGTCTATAGAAACGAGAATAAATGCACGAGCTCCAGGAAAGGTACAAAGACTTGAGGTACCCGGTGGTATAGGAGTTCGCTTCGATAGCTTTTTATACAATGGCTATACAGTACTCCCCCACTACGATTCAATGATTGCAAAACTCATCGTCCATGACACAAACCGAGAGCGAGCTTTGAAAAAAATGCTTCGCGCCTTGGATGAGCTTGTTATCGATGGAGTACCTACAAATATCGAAGAGCAAAAAAGTATTTTAACTTCAAAAAAATTTATGTCAGGCCAGTTTGGAACGAGCTTATATACCGAACTTTTCCCTGACAAAGCAGTATAAAAAACAATACACTGCGAGAAAATCACTCGTAGTGTATTTAGAATAATAGGAGAAATTATGAGTGCTATGGAATGTCCACATTGCAGAATAAGGCATGACAGCGACCTCTTTGAGCAACACTTGATGGTATGCCCTGAATGTTCTCGCCATTTGCGTATGACTGTTTGGCAAAGAATAGAATACCTTACAGACAAAGATAGTTTTAAAGAATTATATAAAACATTAAAAAGTAAAAATCCTATACAAATGGAAGGCTACGAAGAAAAACTTCAAGCAGCCGAAGCAAAATCTGCTTTAAAAGAAGCGGTCCTCACTGGGAGCTGTACGATCGAAGGCGAGAAAGCTTTACTCGCACTTATGTCCTTTGATTTTATGGGCGGCTCGATGGGCTCCGTTGTTGGCGAGAAAATTTCACGATTGCTTCTGAAAGGAGCAAGTGAAAGAACTCCTGTCATTATCTATGCAACAAGCGGAGGCGCCCGAATGCAAGAAGGCTTACTCTCCCTCATGCAAATGGCAAAAACTTCAAGTGCTGCAGCAGAAATGGACAAGGCCGGAGTTCCGCTTTTTATCATGCTTTGCGATCCAACGACAGGCGGAGTAACTGCAAGCTTTGCTATGCTCGGCGATATTATCTGTGCTGAACCTGGAGCACTTATCGGCTTTGCTGGTCCTCGCGTTATTGAAGGTACGATTAGACAAAAACTTCCAGAAGGTTTTCAAACAGCTGAGTTTCAACTTCAAAAAGGTTTTGTCGATTGTATTGTTCCTCGAAGTGAACAAAAGACTTTTTTTGCAAAGATGATAAAAGCACACAGTCAAGGGGGTGAAAAATGAACCAAAGCAAGGATGAACAATTATTAAAAGACCTTGAAATTTTGGCAAAAGAAAAAGGTTTGGACATACGTGATGAACTACAAGAGATAACTAAAAAAATACAAAGCTCAAAAGACATAGTTTCAAAAGTATGGAAAAACGTTGAACTTGCCAGACATAGCGACAGACCGCGAACCCTTGATTTTATAGAAATGATTTTCGACGACTTTGTTGAACTTCACGGCGATCGATACTTTGGCGATGACCTCGCTATGGTTGGTGGCATAGGTTTTATCGACGGCATTCCTGTAACGGTAATCGGTAATCAAAAAGGGCGTAACTTAAAAGAAACCATCGACAGAAATGGTGGCATGGCAAATCCTGAAGGTTATAGAAAAGCACTTCGCCTTGCAAAACAAGCGGAGAAATTTAACCGACCGATTATCACCTTCATAGATACACAGGGAGCCTATCCTGGGCTTGGCGCAGAAGAACGCGGCATTGGAGAAGCTATTGCCCTAAACTTACGAGAATTTAGCCAACTCAAAACTCCTGTTATTTGTATCATCATAGGGGAAGGTGGTTCTGGTGGAGCCCTCGGTATCGGTGTTGGCGATAAAATTTATATGCTCGACAATGCCATCTATTCAGTTATTTCACCGGAAGGTTGCGCTTCTATTTTGCTCCGTGATACAACGCGCGCAAAAGATGCTGCGGCTATGCTCAAAATTACCAGTAAAGAAGTTTTGGCATTGAAGGTTGTAAACGGCATTATCCCTGAGCCGGTAGAAGGAGCACATACAAATCCACAAGAAACAGCAAACAATATTAAACAACAAATCCTAAAAGACTTAAAGGATTTAATGAAACGAAATCCATCTGTTCTTGTAAACTATCGAAATAAAAAAATTCAATCAATGGGTTTTTTTGAAGAAGAATAAACAAGCTGCTAAAAAAAAGGCTGTCGAAGGAGACAGCCTTTTTTACTTTTAAAGCATCTTATCTTGTAAGTAGTCTATGCACTTTTGCAAAAGATGAATGAGTAAAAGCAAACTGAGATCCTTTCGTATTTGCAAGGGATATATTTTCAGAGTTTACAAACAAATCGCCTAAAAGATATTCGGCGTTACCATCATCGGAGCGTCCTGTATCGATCTGTATATTTTGCAGCGAGACATTTTT
>JGI24502J29692_10078054_pt1 | contig 9776 bp, 2 predicted proteins | sample BioPla3RNA1_FD_29692 | JGI IMG/M metagenome (IMG submission 29692)
TAGAGGCAAAAGTTGATTGGGATCCACAAACCCAAAAGATAACCGTTAACGATACGGGAAAAGAAATTATACTCACATTGGGCATGAACGAAGTGCTGGTTAATGGTGTAAAGCAGTTAATGGATTGTGCTCCGGGGACATTGCCTCCGGGACGTACCTTTATTCCTCTGCGTTTCGTGATTGAGACGCTGGGCGCTAGTGTGGATTATAATCCGGGTAGTGGACAAGTTACCATTATCCGTTAAATTTAATATTGCTCCGAGCCTTGCGACTTAAAGATTTATTCCATGGTCGCCTGGCCATTGGGTTTATCTGGAAACGGGTAGGCCTCCCAATGCGGAAAGGAGTTTTTCGGGGATTGACGAATCCTGATGGCTTCTTTCTGCTATCAGGATTTTAATTTTCGAAGGAGGTGGTAGGTTATTGGTTTGAAAAAACATTATTTATTATTTAATTTAGTTTTTCGGGGTAAGAGGTTAGATAAAAAAAGGGAAAGGAGAGACCAAAGTGATAGGAATTGATAGAATTAGATCCAAAAGGGTCCATCAGCTTATATATTTCTTCATGGGGGTATTTTTACTAACTGGTTTGTTTTATCTTTTGGCTCCGACAACAGTCCTTGCTGCTGGAGAAAGCATTACCATAACAGGGGATGGATTAAAAGGACCCGGGATAACCATTACCCAATCTCAACTTCGTGGAGAGGAAGAAATATCGGAAGGGGTTTATTTGGAACAACAAGATGTCATTTACAGTTCAATTAACACCTGGCCTACCAAAAGTTTTTATAGAGGCCGGGGGGTTAAAGTGACTGACCTGCTGGAAGTGGCCGGTGGGCTTAAAGAGAATGCCACCATGATCAGGTTCAAAGGTAGCGATGGTTTTACGGCAACATTTACGTTGAAAGAGTTTTTTAATGAGCCGCATTATTTTTTCCCCAATTTTATGAATACCGGTGTCCAAGGGCATTTACCTGGTGATACATCGGGAGCGGTGCCGGTGGAACCGATAATTGCCCATATTAGTTCTTCTGCTCTTGACTTAGAAGGAGTATTGGACGACGATAATTTGAGCCGTTCTGATGCCAACCATTTACTTTTTGGACAGCGGGCAGTTACCCAGCAGACCAATGCCAAGTTTGCCAAAAAGGTAAATAGAATTGAGATACTAACTGATCCTGTACAAAAATGGGGCAACCCCACAGCGGATACGGCACCGGGAGAAGTACCCGCAGGCACTCTGGTGAGACTGAGCGGCCCTTTCAACGATGAAGACAAGATCCACTACACTACAGACGGCAGCGATCCAACTATAGAAAGCCCCATGTATAACTGGATTGCCAAGCGTTGGTGGTCATCACGCCAGGATGATTTGGACGAAATTAATAAACCGATTGAAATTACTGAAGATACCATAATCAAAGCCGTAGTCATCGGGCCTGGGCGGGCAGACAGTGATATCGTAACTTTTGAATACACTGTTGTCAATGTGCCCGTAACGGGTGTGAGGATCAGCCAGGACAATCAAAACCTGGAGGTTGGAAAGACAGTTCAGCTTACCGCTGTCGTGGAGCCGGCTGATGCTTCCAATAAATCCGTAACCTGGTCTACCGACGAGGAAACTGTCGCTACGGTAAGTGAAACCGGTTTGGTAACAGCCGTAGGAGAAGGTACAGCTACTATTACGGTTACCACTGAAGATGGCGAGTTTACCGACAGCATCACCGTTACCGTTTTTATGGTTGCACCGGAAGCAGCCTTCACTGCTGACACAACCAGCGGGAAAGCACCGCTGACGGTAAAATTTACGAATAATTCTACAGGTACAGCACCCTTGACCTATGCCTGGGATTTTGACAACGATGGGACGGTGGACTCCATTGAAAAGAACCCGACTTATGTGTACACTACGGCCGGAACTTACAGTGTTAAGCTTACAGTCACTAATGAAGCCGGCAGCGATGAAGAAATAAAAATTGATTATATTACTGTCAATCCTGCATCTACACCGGCTGCTATTTCATTAAGCCCCAATGCCGGAACGGCGGGAACTTTCGTCACCGTGACCGGGAGCGGTTTTGTTCCCAGCACTTCCAATGGCGTCGTTTGGTTCGACACTAACGGCGATGGTGTCTGTAATAACGGTGAACCGCGAGCTAATATTACTACAGTGACTTCGGATGCCGGCGGCAACTTCTCCGCTGTTGTGGCCATACCTGCAGATGTTGCGCCGGGTAACTATACCATTTATGCTGATCTTCCTGCCGGAGAAGAAATAGAAGCTTCTGCAGCTTTTACTGTCAACGCGGGGATATTGCTTAGTTGTAATGCGGGTATTCCCGAGGCGACTACATTTATTACCGGATGCGGCTTTAGTCCAGGTGTGGCAGGGAAGATCTGGTTTGACACCAATAATAACGAAGCTTTGGATGATGGAGAGCCGTCGGTTGATGTGCTTACAGATGCGAAGGGGACGATTCCCCTGGGTACGAGCTTAACTATCCCCTCCGAAAGTACAGGCAACTATACTGTACGGGCTGATATCCCGGATGGGGGTAATTGCGAAGCAGTAGCCAATTTCACCATCACTGGCAGCGGTATTATTGCCACGCCGAATTATGGAAACGGCAGGATAAGTTCCAGCATAAACGTTACCGGCAGCGGCTTTACCCCTGGAACGAGCTTTAGAGTTTTTTGTGACAGGAATAGGAATGAGATTCGTGATGATTTAGGCTATCGGGACGGTACGGTTACCGGGTCGGGAACATTATCCGCAGCAAATCTGTCTTGGCCAAGCGCGCCGACAGGCATATATAATTTCCTCTGCGACCTTAATAAAGATGGCACAATTGATGCTTCAACCAGTATAGTTATGATTCCCAGCATTAAAATAAGTACTCCATCCGGAATCCCGGAAACCAATATTGGTATGAATCTTGATGGCTTTGCGGGATATGTCACCGGATATGTCTGGTTTGACACTAACCTAAACGGCATCTGGGATGAGGGTGAGAATCGGGCAGAAGTTACCACCAGTGCCTCGGGAGCAGCTACCACACCTGGTTTAAAGGTACCAGCTGTACTACCGGGGATCTATCAGGTGTGCGCTGAAATACCGGCAAATGGCCTTAAAGCTGTGCCAACTCCATATACTGTCAAGGGAATAACACTGAATCCTAGCTCCGGAACCCCTGGGACAAGCATAAGTGTTGCTGGTTATGGACTTTACCCAAATCAGACAATCGACAAGGGCAGATATATCTGGTTTGACACCAATGACAACGGAACCTGGGATGACGGAGAAAACAAAACGGAAATAACAACCGACGCCAGCGGCACCATGGCTCCTATATCCTTGACAATTCCGTCGGTACCTGCCGGCAGTTATAAGGTGCGCATTTCCGGCTTAGAATTCTTCGCTGATTTTACTCTTGCTGACATCACGCCTCCGGAAGCAGCATTTACCGGCAGTCCGCTAACTGGCACGGCACCACTCACGGTTAAATTTACCGATGAATCAACAGGGACTGAGCCTTTAACCTATGCCTGGGACTTTGATAATGACGGGACTGTGGATTCTACCGAGCAGAATCCAACCTATGAATACACTGAACCCGGCACTTACAGTGTTAAGTTGACGGTGACCAATGCTGCGGGCAGTGACGAGGAAATTAAAGATGACTATATTACGGTGTCCGAGCCGTCAACAATTGACATTCTCTTTGACGGAACTGTGGCCTTACCGGCGGACGAAACATTTACCGTAACTGCCTATAACTCGGGTGCAGAATATACTGTAAACAAAAATACTCCTTTAGGTGCTTTGCATGCTGCAGCAAATGTGGCTGGTTTCACTTATGACGTTACCGATAAGAATTACGGAAATTCAGGCGCTCTTCTTTTGGACAATGTTAAGGACTACAACTATGTAAAAGGCGGCAGTGAGTGGTACGCCTATGTTAACGGAATATACAAAGACGGTTATAACAATCCTGCCGGTGCACTAAACTTAATTGAGCTTATTGATGATGACAAAGTTGAATTCTACTACGCCGACACCGAATCGAGTGACTACAATGTAGTAAAAGCAGCAGCTATCGCCGGAGTAATAATTACTGTGGATTCAGACGCTACTACACCCTCGACCTGGAATCTTCTTCTAAAAGGTGCCAGGGAGGAAACTGTCAGCAAAGACTACTTTGAGCAGGCTATAAGTTGCGGGCATAAGGTAGAATGGACCGATGATGAAGGAAAAGTCTGGGGAGGTTTACCCCTCTGGCTCTTGGTGGCCATGGTGGATGATGACCCGGATGTGGGATCAGATCACATTAATTTTAATGATGAGCTGGCTGAGAAGAATTACAAAATAGACGTTATTGCTGGTGACGGGTGGAAGGCTACTTTTGAGAGTGCTGATATTGCCAGAAACAATGGTTATATTGTGGCCAATACCTTGAACGGGGAACCCCTTCCCATGACGACAGATGCCGGAAAAAGATGTTGGCCCCTTCACTTAAAAGGTAAAGATGTGTTTGGCGGCCAGCAGGTAGGTAACATTGTCAGGATTGAATTGATCGACTTGCCGGAGCCCTCGGCCGGATGGACTTTGGAGCTTTTAGGAGAAATAGGAGATACCATCACCCAGGAGGAATTTGAAGAAGGTCTGGCATGTACCGGTTCAGGACATTACAAAGAGTGGACCGATAAAGACGGCAACATCTGGTCCGGCGTGCCCCTGTGGGTATTATTAGGTGCGGTGGATGACATCGAGGATGCAAATCACTGGACTTTCGATGATGGCATAGCAGAAGTCGGTTACACAATAAAAGTAATTGCCGGTGACGGTTTTTACAAAACCTTTAACATTGCAGATGTAAAAAGAAGTGACGACTATATCATCGCCAACAAATGCAACGGGGAGGAACTTACGGGAGAACACGCGCCTCTCAGGCTGGTTGGCCCCGGAGTAACCAAAGATGACGGATCTCTTGGAGGCTCTGCCGTCGGGAATATCGTTAGAATTGAAATACCCGATCTTCAGACACCTGATCCGGCACCGGGGAGTTGGAACCTTAAGTTGGTGGGCAAGATCAGTGATGTCATATCCCAGGCGGAGTTTGAGGCCGGCCTGGCTTGTCCCAATTCTGGGCACTTGGTGGAATGGACGGACGGTGAAGAAAATGTCTGGTCAGGTATTCCTCTTTGGCTCCTCGCCGGTTGGGTAGATGACAGGAAACCCCATGATTATGATGCAAATCTGGCAAACAACGGATATACAATCTTAGTGAAAGCCGGAGACGGATATACCAAGGATTTTTCCAGTAAGGATGTATCCAGGAGTAATGATTATATCATTGCCAACAAATGCAACGGTGAGCCGCTGACCGATTCATGGCCGTTACGCTTGGTAGGTGACGGTGTAGCCAAACCTGATGGAACCCTGGGTGGTACCAGTGTTGGGAATGTAGCGGAAATTGAACTTATTTCCTTCGAAACTGTCGAAATACCCAAGCTTCATATTGTGAAGTATGGTGAAGACGGTGTTACTGTCATAGCTGAGAGGACCGTTGATTATCTCTTTTTGGAAAGTGAGTTCGATGTGATTGGAGATGGAACCAAGGTATACAAATTCGAGGGAATAACCAACAACCCGGATGATGTTTGGGATGCTGATGAAACTTATCCTGGTGGTTTCAAGATTGCTAATGCCGTGAAGGGAACCCGCATCAGTGACATATGTAGTTTGGTTGGCGGCATGGGATCAGGAACGGAAATCGTATTTGTGGCCAGTGACGGTTTAGAGGTCAGGCTTCCCTATTCCTCCATTTATCCCGATCCATCGGTGTATGCACGCCAAGGTGATGCCATTTTGGCCTGGTGGGGTGACGGGAAGTATGTACCTGAATATAGAGACGGGATGCGTTTATTCTTTATGCCTGAAGACACTGTTTACAGCCAATGGGATATGCATGAGACACTTCCGGAAAATTACTGGCATTACTATTACGCAGATGGTGTGCAATATCCTTCTTGTGCCGGTTTATCAGCGAAATGGGTTACGCAAATCAAGATTTATTCCGTACCTCAAGGTGATTGGACACTGGAACTTGATGGACAAGATATCGGTGGTATCAAATATGATGTAAGCAAAACCTATTTCGAACAGGCACTGACATGTCAATTTGGGGCAAATCATAAGGCAACCTACACTGATGATGAAGGACAGGTCTGGGAAGGCATGCCTCTCTGGTTCCTGGTGGGATTCGTTGATGACGAGGATATGCACTCCAATAACGCTTTCAATAATGATTTAGCTTTAAACGGGTATCAGATAGTGATTACTGCTAAGGATGGCCATTCGGTAACTATTGATAGCGCGGACATTATCAGAAACAGCAATTACATTATCGCAAATTCCGTGGATGGAGTGCTGCTGGATGAATCCGGTGACGATTGGCCGCTTAAATTGGTGGGACCGGCGGTAACCGGATCAGAATCTATTTCTCAGATTGTCAGTATAAAGTTAGTACCGATTGCGGCAGAAAAAGGAAAATACAGTATCGTACCTGAAGCTGATGATGCTTACACTATTGGGGAAACCCAAGATGGCATTAAAACTATGACCGTTAAGAGTGGTGTAGCCGGGTTTAAATACTTCACAATTAACATTACACCGTTGACCGCTCATAGTGGAAAAGAGACCGTAGTATTTGCTCATTTTAGAAACGGCAGTCAGCTTTCCATTAACGCCACAAGAGCCGATTTTGATGTGGTTGGTACTGCTCAGGCCGGTTTTAATGTCAAGCCGGGTGATGTAATCAAGGTTTATATTGTTGATAATTTAACTAATGCAACTGACTTTAACCCCACGATTCTACAATAAATGAATGATTGAAAGTAAATGAAAATATGAAAGTATGAAGAGGGGGAGAAGATGTATAAACATGTCAAGAGGACGATAGTAATCGTTACAGCAGTATTGTTTTTGGGTTTTATGTTGCCGGGCTTTGCTTTTGCGGACGATGTTAGTCTTACGATAAACCCAACAAGCGTTGCGCCGGGAGGGGAAATTACGGCGTCCGGCCAGGCCGATGCGGATGTTTTCGTTTCCGTGAAAGTTTTGGACAGCGCCCAAAACATAGTCTTTTATGATGCCGTAAAATCCGGCGCGGACAAAAATTACAGTCTTACCTTTAAAGCTCCGGCCCAAGCCGGGGAGTACCTGGTAGTTGCCGGTTACGGCAGTAATGTAGCAAGGCAAAGCTTTACGGTCAGGGGAACTACCGGTGGTGGCGGCTCCGGCGGGGGAGGGGGAAGTGGTTCATCGGAACAAGAGATTACCTCTACTAACGGAAAGGCAACAGTTACCCCCAGCGCCGGCGGCACCATCAGCCTTGGGAGTGAAGCCACGGTAAAAATACCGGCCAATGCATTAACAGGCACAGAAAAGGTGGACGTCACCATTGAAAAGGTAACGAATCCTCCGGCTGTTCCCGCCGGGTTCAGGGTCCTGGGCTCTGTGTTCGAGTTTAAAGTAGGCGGCAATGTTAGCTACAGTTTTAATAAACCGGTTACTTTGACTTTTACTTTTGATCAAACTTCCTTAAACCCCGGAGAGGTTCCGGAAGTGTATTACTATGATCAAATCCAGGGCCGGTGGGTAAATCTCGGTGGTAAGGTTTCAGGTAATACCATAACCGTAGAAGTGAATCACTTTACTAAATTTGCCCTATTAACTAAGGTGGGGCAGGAAGCCACTTTAAATGACATTGCCGGGCACTGGGCGGAGCAAAACATTAATCAATTAGTAAACCTCGGTGCCATCAACGGGTATCCCGACGGCAGTTTTAAGCCGAACAACAGAATCACCCGTGCTGAATTTGCCGCGGTGCTGGTTAAAGCATTCAAGCTTACGATGGTTAAGGGACAAACATTTACGGATACGGAAAGTCATTGGGCTAAGGACTACATTGGGGCGGCGGCGGAAAACGGAGTGGTTAAAGGGTATGATACCGGTGCCTTCGGTCCCGATGACTTGATTACCCGGGAGCAAATGGCGGTGATGGTAGTGCAGGCAGCTAAGCTTTCCGAAGCGGCAGAAGTGCTTCCCTATGACGATAGTGATCACATTTCCCCTTGGGCAAAAGAAGCAGTGGCTATTGCCAGCGGAAACGGGATCATGAAAGGATATCCGGATAACACCATTCAACCCCGGGGTAACGCTACCCGAGCCGAAGCGGTAACAATTATTCTAAATGCTTTAAAAAATAATGAAAGTCGATAAGTGTTTAGGGTATTACTCTTAGGACACAGACCCAGAATTTAGTGTTTAATGCAATGAGAATATGGTGCGGAAAGGGGAACTCAAAAACCCCTTTCCGTGATTTATCAGTTACATGTGGATTAATTAAAAGGAGCAGGCTGACCATGAAATCTGGATTTGAATATCTTCATATAAATAGACCGGCCAAAGGAAGCAGCGTTTTTCATTTGGTGTTGCATTTATTAGTGGTTTTCATCTGTGTCATGTTTTTCTCCCCTGTTTGGGCGGTGGAAAACGCTAAGCCGGAGAGAATTATCCTCACTTGGACAATGGATCCCACTACCTCCCAGACCATTACCTGGTTAATGCCGGATGCGGGTACGGGATGGGTAGAGTACTTAAGTGCTGAAGAATATACCGGAAATTTTGATGGCGCCCAAAAAGCAGAGGCCGATTGTGAGAATTTTGACAGTGTCAATTACCGGTATACCGTAAATCTTACCGGGTTGATCCCGGGTGAAGAATATGTTTACCGGGTAGGGAGAAACGGTGCCTGGAGTGAACCCTTAACTTTTACCACTGCTTCCGACCAAGAAAAATTCACTTTTTTGTACATGGGGGATGTGCAGTCCGGATATGATGTCTGGGGCCAGATGTTGGATACAGTTTATCAAGATTATCCCCAGATTAAGTTTGCCTTATTAGGCGGTGACTTGATTGATAATGACAGTGATGAAGCGGAGTGGGAAGAGTTTCTGGATGCAGCAACAGGTGTATTTTCCAAGATTCCGGTCATGCCCACAATGGGTAACCATGACGGGTTAATGTATGTAAAGTTTTTTGCTTTGCCCGATAACGGTCCGGAAGGATTAAAACAGGAGTTTTACTCTTTTGATTATGGTCCTGCTCATTTTATTGTATTAAACAGCGGCAAAAATACTGATGAAAGGGTAAAACAATGGCTGACTCATGATTTGGAAAACACAAATAAGGCTTGGAAATTCGTTATGTTTCATGTTCCTGCCTATCCGGCAACTCATGATTATAAAGGAATTGATAAGTCCATTCAGGACAACTGGGTGCCGATTTTGGAACAGTACCGGGTGGATATGGTTTTTGTCGGCCATCAGCATCTTTATATGCGCACCCATCCCATTTTTCAGGGGGAGATTAAGACAAAGCCTGCTGACGGAATTGTTTACGTAATGGGTAATGCCGGTACCAAGACTTACGCCGGGGGCAGCGGATTTCCTTATATCGCCAGAGAGGAGACGGGCAGCAATTACCAGGTGATCGAAATAGACGGTAATGCTTTAACTCTTACCGCCAAGAAAGCAACGGGGGAATTAATTGAAAGCTACACCATCAACAAAGAGAACCAAACAGGAATAAGGCCTGTTTACACAATTGTACCCCAGACGGATCTTGCTTATACTGTCGGGATAACTCCGGACGGGATAAATTATATGAGTGTTAAGCCCGGTACAGCGGGGTTTAAGTATTTTACATGCAGC
>JGI24502J29692_10062831_pt1 | contig 9754 bp, 6 predicted proteins | sample BioPla3RNA1_FD_29692 | JGI IMG/M metagenome (IMG submission 29692)
CCTTCACCATTGAAAAACCTATCACAATATGGATTGCGACTAGGATACAAAAATTATTATTTATAAGGAGAAAGAAATGAACATTTATTTAATTATTTTACTTAGTTACGTAGTTTTTATTTGCTTATTTGGATTGATTTTATTGCGTAAATCATTGGGTTGCTCAATATTTTCAAAATACTTTGGAGCATTCATTTTGTTAGGGTTGATATGGATTGTTTTAATACCGATATTCATGATTATATGGCCTTACTTTTTATGGAAGTATTTAGAAGAGGATGCAGTAGAAAAAACATTTACTATTCATCCGTTAACGGAAGAAAATAAAATCACCTTAAGACAACTCGGTTTTCTAGAGGGTAAACTTTGGTCTAAAGCAAACATTGAGTTTAATGGTTTTAAACTAAATAAAATTACAGTTTGCAACGATGGTAGAGTTTGTGTGTGGCGAGGGCTTCCAGAAGATTCAAAGTATTTAATCAAGGTAATTAAAAACTTACCAAACAAACCAAAGGAAGAACAAACAACCGAACAATAAAGGAGTTGATACAAATTGAAATACATTAAAATAGGCATATTCATTATTGCTCTTTCTTTATCGCTTGTGCCTTTAAGGGTATATGCCGAAGATGAACCAATAGATGAGCCGATTATTGAAGAGGAATTAGAACAAAGTCCTATTGCAAAGTTTTATGAAGAAAAGATAAGGCCACACGGCATAACAATGTTAACGGCTTTTCTTGGCACAACGGGTGGTGGCTATGGGCTTTATACGGTGCTTAGAATGTTTTTGAAACGCAAAATCGACAAAGCGATTGATAAACTTGCCCTTAGCCAAGAACAAACACAAATGTTAAAAGACATGAACGAGCAATTATTGCAAAAAGCCGACGAACTTGTTGAAACAAAATTGAAGCAAGCACTTGATAAAATTGACGAGTATGCAAAACTAACACTTGACTTATTAGAAGAAAACAAACAACTAACAGACATTGTAAACGGATTGACACAAATTGTAAACGATACACTCATTAAAACAGACAACAAATTTGACAAAATTGCAAAAGTGCTTGAAATTGCTTTTACCAACGACAAAGACTTAGTGCGTAATGGCTATGCGCAAGCGATTGAAAAAGTATTAGAGCAAGCACAACCGTTGGTAAACGAGGTGTTGGCTAATGTGGAAGAATAGACTATTTTTAGCGTTAGCGTGGGTAGGGAGATGGCTTTCCCTACTCGCACCGATTGCATTAGTTATTTGGTTTAATCGCGACGTTTACTTTAAAGATCAAATTGCAACATATAAAATATTCGCTGCTTTTGCTTTTGCTGGTGCAGTTATAGTGCCGATTATTGTAAAAGAGGTAAAAGCTGGCGTGCTTGGTTGGCTTGGTATTGTGTTGATAATGCTAGCATTATTAAAGCCGATATTAGCAGATTTAGAGTTTTTGTTGACGGTTTTTACCATCAGTTATGCAGTGTATAAATACATTTTCACTAATATTTACAACTATTTGAAAAAGGTATGTGAACTTGAACTTGACGCAAATATCAAGGCAAGAGCAATGGGTAAAGTAATGAAACAAAATAAATTGGAGGAAACAACAGGTAGAGTATGAGTGATAAAGAAATTTTAGAGGTGCAACCAACAACAAGCGAAAAGATCGGTAATTGGATTAAGTCTAATTTTATAACCATTATACTTGTGATTATTAGTATATTATATCTAGCACGCGGGCTGGGTGAAATCGTAAAAACGGGCAAAACAGTTTTACAAATAATTACCGACAGCGCGATTTCCTTTATCTTCGGCTTCTTGTATGTATCATTAATGGGCGAACAAGGCATAATAAAAGCAAGAGGTAGCCTCAAGTATCGTAAGACAATGGAAGTGTATGGCAAAGTAATCGACGAAATTACACCGATTGCTGACAAACTGGACGCATTTTGCGATTACGAAAACGAACAAGCACTTAAAAAAGCACAAACGCAGATATTATATAAGGAAGGCCTAACGTATAAACGCTTTATCAACGGAGAGTATGACGCGGGTATTAATCCAACCACTAATAAACCACTAGACGACGACCAATTATTAGCAATTAAAGAAGCACGAAAAGCCGAACCGTTTAAATTAACACGAGATTTGCTTGTAAGTGAACACTCTAACAACGAAGGCTTTGCAAACTTAGAAAGCGGACTTGGTAAGTATCGCAAAAAGCAATTAACAAAAAGTGCTATTAGAAAGATTATTATTGCAGTATTGTTTTCATATTATACATTTAAACGCTTTGAAACAATCGATATTGGTGCTATAATATGGTATGGTTTACAAATTATCATATTTTTACTGCTTGGCTTTTTAGAACAACAAAAGAACTACGAGTATGTAAACGAAGTAGAACGTTCAAAGATTATACGCAAAATAGACTTGTTATACGTATTTATTAATATTGTTAAAAAAACACCCGAACTATTAACACCAAAGGAGAGTGAAGAAGATGGCGGCAACCAACACAACGAACTTGAGGCAGTATGCACTCAATAGCGAAGAACAAATACGCAAACGCTACCAAGACTTGCTTATGCAAAAATATGGTATGGGTAACTTTGATGTCAACAAAGCATACACAGAGCAAACCGGACAAGCACTCTCTGGTTGGACTGACACAGACGAAAAGCGTGCAGCGATTGAATATGAACGTTATCTAAATGATATACAACAAGCACAAAAACTGTCGCAAATTGCTAATCAACTATATCAACAAAGCGTTGGCACACAAGCAAGTTTACAACAAAACCAAGAACTTGTGCAAAAGTATCTTGGCAACCAATTACGAGCAACGGGTATGGCGAACAGTGGCGTAGCAGACTTGCAACAACAAGGCGTGCAACAACAAACACAACGAGCAGTGCAAGGAGTTAAACAACAAACAGAAAACGAAGCAAACTATTACTTGAATGCATATAATCAAGCAATGCAAGAAGGCGATTGGAACTACGCAAACAGAATTGCACCAATAGCAAAAGAAGCCAAAGAAGCGTTTATAACAGGCATTGAAGAAAGAATTGGCGATAAAACACTTACACTTGAAGATTATCAAAAAGCAAGAGAAGTGTTTGTTCGTAACTATAATCCTTCACCACAAGAACTACAAGAATTTGATAATTTTTATATAAACGAAATCAATAAAATTCAAGAAGAAAAGTTTTTGGAAAGTTTTGATATTAAACCAAGCTCAAATCGTTATACTATTGCAACCATTGACCCAGATCGTGGCGCTGGTGGCATAGGACCAACAAACACTGACCCGTTTGATATGTTTAGCACGAAAAATAAAGTAACCGATCCTAACTTTATAAGCGAAAACCAAGAAAAAATGCGAATGATTAAAGCAAATCCACAAGCGTTTGAGGGTAAAATTGTTAAATTCAAAAAAGGATTGCCAAACAGAGAGACTGTTTTAACGTTTGTAATTCATAATGGCGAATTAATTGAAATAAAAGATAAAAACAAAGAGAGTGAAGAATTTAATATAAAGTAGGTGGCTAAATGGCTGAAAGCATTTATGATATTTATAATAAAGCAATAAAAGAGCAACAACAACTAGCAACACCAACAGCACCTCTTTCTGTTTTAGATGAAATACAAGCATACAGAAATCAACTTGCAAGCATTAGACAAGCCGAAGAACAAAAGAAAGTGCAACAAATGAGTTTTGGTAAGCGAGCATTACAAACGGCAGGAGATGTTTTTGGAACAGTCGGTAAAGGTATTGCAAAAGGTGTTGAAGGTATAGCAGATGCAGGGCGCTTATTAAGAGCAAACATTACAGATGTTGACGATATTAGAGCAAACATGAAAAGAAAAATTGCATACGACACAACAGAAAATAGCGAATACACTCAATGGCTTAACAGAAATACACAAGGCAGTTATTTAAACGATACATGGCTTGAAGGCGCTATTCAAAGTGTTGGTGAAATGTTGCCGAGTGTTGCTTTAAATGCGATACCAGTTGCGGGGCAAGCATTATCGACTGCAAGTTTTGTTACAAGCGCAATGGGTAGAGGCGCAGAGCAAGCACTACAAGAAGGTGCAACGCTTGAGCAAGCAACTAAGTATGGCGTTGTCAGTGGAACGGTTGAAGGCATAATTGAGATGGCAAGTGGTGGTGTTGCTGGTGTTGGCAGTGGCTGGTTGTCTAAAGCCTTTCCTAAGGTTGCCGGTAAAGTAAGTACAAAACTTATGACTAAGCCTGTTACAAGAGTTGCAATGTCGATGATTGGTGAAGGTTTTGAAGAAGTTGCTAGCGAACTTGCAAGACCTTACATGGAACGCATTTATAAGTCAAAAGAAAACATTGATCCCGTAACAATGGAAAACATACTACAAACATTTACCATTGGCGCTTTAGCGAGTGGTATTATGCAAGGTGGAATGGTTGCCGTCACAGGAAGAACAAACTTTCGTGCAAGTTTAATTGAAGAACAAATACAAAACATAAACGAAAAAATCACACAAGAAACAGAAAAAGGAACAATAACGCCAGAAAAATCTAAAGCATACGCTGAACAACAAGAAGCGTTACTTGGGCAATTAGAAGAAACACTAGGCGCAACAGTGGTGGTAAAAGACACCGCACAACAACAAACTACTCCCACTGAAGTTAAACAAGAAGAAGAGCCCAAAGAAATATTAAGCACAAAATCAAATACGGGTGAAGTATATCGTCAAGGAGATTATGTTTATAAAAATTCTTTTAGAGGCAATGAAAAAACACTTGAAGGCGAAGTGTATAGTGCATTAAAAAATAACGATAATGTATTAAGTGGTGAAGAAATTACAATAAATGGCAAGCAAATGATTAAAACACCATATGTCGAAAACGTTATATCAATAGATACTATTCCATTAGATGATAGAAAAAATTATGGTGAGATATTTAGTAGAGATGATATAAATAATATTGTCAACGCTATTAACGAACTTTCTTTACTGGGGTATGATTATTCAGACGCTTTACAATTTGCTTATCAAGACGGTAAATTTAAGTTATTTGATTTTTCTAATGTAACTAAAAAGACTATTGATGAAGCAACAAAAAACAATTATATGTATTTGTATAATTTTTTAAAAGCTTTTGGGTTAGATAATTATGCAAATAAAATTGGCAAAGGTATGCGAATTAGAAATTTATTGCAAACGTATAGTAGAGAAAGTGTAGAAAGTGGCAAGGCGTTTGTATTAAAAGAAAACGAAAGAAACGTATTAAAAAAGTTATATAGATTTAATGCTTCTCCTAATAATGTATATGTTACTTATAATGCTAGAACTATTCCTAACGTTGCACAAACCGACATTTTAGAAAACGGTTATAAATATGTATATACGGAAAAACCATTGAGCAAGCAATTTATTAAAGAGTGGGAATTAGAAACTTTATTTGAAACAAATCAGCAACAACCCATTCAACCAACCACACAAACGGAACAAGCACAACAAGAAACCACTACAAGCGTTCCACAAGCGACCGAAAGCATAATTAGCCAAGAAACAAAAACTCAAACGCTCACAGAAGGGAAAAAAGACACTAAACAAACGAAACAAACAAAAAAGTCCACTACGCAAAAGCAAACGCAAGCAAAAGTTGAAGCGCCAACAGAAATAAAAGTGGTTGAAAGTTTAGATGACAAACTTGAACTTATACAAGACACAGACGGAAAGTTTAACATTCGCATTACAGGAACAGACATTAGACTTACACCAAAAAACAATAACGAAAACTTTATGCGTGGTGTTTATCAACAATTCAAAAAGGAAGGCACGATTGATAAAATCATTGAAAGTGCAACAAGGCGAACACAATCTCAAACCAAAGAACAGGAGAGTGTAAAAGATGACACAAAACCAAAATCTAAATCTAGTGACAGTAAAACAACCAAACGGGCTACTAGTAAAGATACCACAAGAACTAGTGCCACAGTGGAACAAGATGTTACAACAAAGCAAGAAACAAAGCAAGCCGAAGAAGTAAAGCAAGAAACCGAGCAAGAACAACCACAAGTTAAACGCACAGGCAAAGAGATATTTGCCGAAGCAAAAACGAATAAAAAAATTATATACGTTGAAAAGAGCAGATACGACCAAACAGTTTATGAAGTTATTAACCCAGATGCAGTGCCACAAGAGTTACAACCGCTTGTTGAAAAAGCAAAACAATACAATACAGGCTTAATGTTCTTTTACGAAGAAGCACAAAACGGCGTTATTACCGAAGGGCTTTTTAACTACAAAGAGCGCGCTATTATGATTAACTTAGCAAGCGAAACACCATACGAAATAATACTTACACACGAAATAGGACACCGACAAGTTGCAACAAATCGCATCAAATTTAACGAAATGTATCAACGCTTTACACAATTAAGCACAAACACAAAAGCGAAGATTAATGAGTTGTTTGGCGTGTACAAAGACTTTTACGAAGAAAACGCTGAGTTTTTCGGCAATAGACAATTAAATGAAGAAGCGTTGTTTGAGGAGTTTTTATGCAATCTTGGTGCGGGGCAAATCGACTTAGACGCACTAGGCATTGAAGCAAGCGAGTTAACAACATTAAAAGATTTTGACACAGAATTTAAAGCAGAATATCTTGGCAAAGCACTACAAATGGACGACACCAAAAACGTATTAGAAATTGAAAAGAAACTGAAAACCATGCCAAAATATTCCCTACGCAAACAAACTGTTGAAAATCCACCAGTTGCCGAAAGTTCTACTCGTGGCAAGGTAATGGTGGGCAACATTAAGCAAAAAAGTACTTTTGGTGACACACTTACGTGGGTTAGACGTGCATTTACAAATTCGATGGTAGATGTTGAAAACTTCTTCAAACGTAACGGCGTAGCAAATGGCGAAGCACTTACTAATAAGGCGCGCGCCGCACGAAATGTCGGTGCAAATATGATTACAAACGGCATTATTGAAGTTGAAATGGAAAAAGGCAAGATTACAAAGATTACACGCAAAGCACCCGCACTAGCAGAGGTGTTCGGCTTTCTTAATAATAAAAGCGACAATTACAAAGAAGCATACTTTGACTATTTGTTACATCGACACAATATAAGTCGCATGGACTTACCGTTTGAAACAAAAGCAAACGCAGAACAAATCGCAATACTTACAGAAGCACGAAACAAAAACGAAATATCACAAAAGTTATATGATACCTTAACCAACAGCAACATAACAACCAGCCATTCTAAAGTGCGTGATATGATTTATGAACACGAAGGCAAAATGACACAAACAACGCTAGATACAATTTTAGACTTGATGGGCGACCAAAAGCCGGTGTTTGGTAAGAATGTTACTGCACAAGACAGCGAAGCGCAAGTAAAGAAATATGAACAAACAAATCCAGAGTTTAAAGCACAAGCAGAAAAAGTCTACCAATACAACAATGCATTGCTAGATGAGCAAGTAAAAGCAGGATTGATTACACAAGAAACAGCAGACTACTTTAGACGAACATATCCAAACTACGTGCCAACTCATCGCTTTCCTAAGGGTGCTAGCAGAAGCGGTTTGTCTGTAAACACAGTGCAAACAGGAATTAACACCGCAACAGGTAGCGAACGAGTAATTATCGACATTAGCGAACAAATGTTTAATCAAACAATGAAAGTATCACAAGCAATCGCCATGAACGATATGCTTAAAGAACTTGGCAATAACGCCGACGGAATTGACGTTCAATTATATTCTGAAGAAAGAATTACTGATGCTTCACAAATTGATACGGAAGATGTTGGCAAGAGAAACAAATTCTCTTACTTCGATATTGACGTTGACAAAAACGGCAAAAGAGTTGTTAAGAAAAAGTCTATCTTAGTAAGCGACGGTATGGCAGATAGTATTCGTAGTGCATTACCACAAACCAACAACGAAACCACAAGTAAAGGCATTAAATATCTAAGAAAAGCAAACGTGTCATTTAAGAAGTTGACAACTTCGTTAAATCCGTTCTTCTCATTTTTTAGAAATCCGCTTCGAGATATGCAAAACGCACTTATTTATACTAAGTATGGCATTAAAACCTTTGCCAAGAATTATGGCAGAGCAATACGAGAAATACGTTCTAATGGTGCATATTACCAAGCATACCTTGCAAATGGCGGAGAGTTTTCTTCGTTCTACAACTTTGAAGAAAGTATTAAAGTTGAAACCAAGCGTAAAGGTGTTGGTAAAGCGCTTAATAAACTAGAAGAATGGAGTAATATCATTGAACAATACCCACGACTTGCTGAGTTTATATCAAGCATTGAGGCTGGTAATTCAATGGAACAAGCACTACTAGATAGTGCCGACATCACAGTTAACTTTGGTCGTAGTGGTATCATTACCAAGTGGGCAAACGGAACGTTTATGCCTTATTTCAATGCACGTATGCAGGGTGCGTTAAAGTTCACTAGAAACTTTGAAGGCATTATGACAAGACAAGGGCAAAAGCAATTAGCGTTTGTATTAGCTAAAATGGTGCTTCTAGGTATTGGCACAAGTCTATTAAACGACTTCATGTATGGAGATGATGAAGAATATAAAGAAATGCGTGTAGATGACAAGTCAAATAACTTCTTGTTTAAAATTGGTGGCAAGTGGATAAAGATACCTAGATCCGAAGTAACAACTTCTCTTGCAAGCGTGTTTAATCGCAGTAAAGAAGCACGAGAAGGCGACGAACAAGCATTTAAAGGCTTTACGAAAGATGTATGGAACTCGTTTAGTCCTGTGCAAAATATGCGAACAATCTTTAGTCCGATTATAGACGCCAAGACAAACACAACATGGTATGGTGGTAAAATCGAGGGAGCAAAGTTTGACAACGTTAGACCTCGTGATAGATACGACGAAAGCACAAGTTCGATTGCAAAGTTTATTGGGCAAGCGTTAAATGTATCGCCAAAGAAAGTGCATTATGTATTAGACCAATATAGCGGTATCTTGGGCGACTTAATATTACCAGCAACAAGCCAAAAATACTCAACTAGCGTAATTGGTAAGAATTTGACAGTTGACCCAACCACAAGCAATAAATATTCACAACGCTTTTACAACGCATTAGAAAAAGCGCAATATGATAAATCTAGTGGCGATATGTTGGCAAAAGGCAAAGTAAGATATTTAAACAAAGCACAAGACGCATTACGAGAATTGTATAACGCACAACGAGAAGTAAACAATAATGCAGAACTTTCTAACAAAGAAAAGAAAGAACAATATGAAATCTTACAAGTAATGATTAATAACGTTCAAAAGAACGCTGTGGAGAGTTTGAAACGCTTTAGCGACGTATTATCCAATTTTGCACTCACAGATGACAGTTTTGAAGAAGATTACCGAGAAGCAACACGCATTACATTTGGTGCAGAAACGGCATTAATGAACTACGATAAACGCATTTATGAGAAAGCAAAAGCATTATACGAACAAGGAGTGCCGTACGACATTTATTATTGCGTATATTTTGACACAAAAGAGTTTGAGGGGGATTTCGATTATAATGGAAACTACATAAAAGGCAGTAAGCAAATTATGGTGTGGAATTACATTAATCGTCTAAATATTCCAAAAGCACAAAAAATACTATTATACGAAGCACTAGGCTACACTTATTCAACAAAAACCAGCAACGCAACAAACGATAAAAACCCATTCAAAGCATACGGTAGTTAACAGTAGTTAACAACC
>JGI24502J29692_10020801_pt1 | contig 9666 bp, 5 predicted proteins | sample BioPla3RNA1_FD_29692 | JGI IMG/M metagenome (IMG submission 29692)
CGCAATCTGTATTTCGGGTTCTTATGGATTAGAAATAACAGGGCTTGACGCTATTATGACACCCAACAACACTATCTATGGAGTAGACAGAGCAACCAACACTTGGTTTAATCCCGGCGCTATTGATGCTACCGAAGTGGCATTAGATGATGAAATTATGGAACAAGCAATACAGAGGGTTGACCTTAAATCAGGCAAGAAACCAGAAGTTATTTTATCAGGTTACAGAGCATACAGAGTGCTTAAAAACTATTTAGCACAGTTCCAGAGATATTCTGAAATTGAAACACGATATGACGCAGGGCATATTACTATGTCCTATAATGGAATACCGGTAGAACAAGACAAATATCAGGGTGATACAACTATGGACTTTTTGAACATAGCAGACACCTTTGAATTGTTGTCAATAGGTGAATTGTTTGATTGGATGGATATGGATGGTGCTATCTTGAAACCAGTTGCTAACAGAGCAGCATACGAAGCTATTTTAACTAACTATGCTGAAATCATGTGTAAACAACCGGGTGCAAACACAAGAATAACCAACATTACTCAATAAGGAGTTCATATGAATAGAAAAGGATTATTGATTAATCATTTGCGAAAGTTAGACTACCGACTGATGGAAGATGATGTTTATAACATTGCTAATAATTTGCGAGAATATGATGATGATTTAATTCTTTTCTTCAACCCAAAGGAAGGAAGGTACGAGGTTCACTCTTGTACCTTTTTTCCGTCTAAAAAAGTAACTTACTGTGTATCAAGCGATAAATTAGAAGATGTTTTTTATAAACTAAAACAAGCTGATAACAAAGTAATAGAATTTGAAAAGAAAATGAAAATGGTTGAAGAAAGCAAACTGAAACACGAAATAGAAAAAGCAAAAAAGGAACAAGATTTAAGAGAAAATTTCGTAAAAGAAGTGGTGAAAATGGAAACAACCAAGCACTTTTAGGAGGTTGCTATGACCGTAGAAGAAATTATAAATTTAGCATTATTACTATGTGGGCAAAGAGAGATACCATATAGTTATGTTTTTTCATATATAAACGAAGCTATGACTGATTTAGCAACAAGATTCGATGAAGCAGGCAAGAAAGAAGTCACTTATCTATATGGAATAAAAGATATTTGGACAGACTTACCTAATAATTGCATAGCTGTAAAAAGGTGTTTCAAGGGGGATGTACTTGAAGATGATTTTTTAATCGAAAACGGACAGATAAAATTCCCAACAGAAGGAGAGCATAAAGTAGAATATATTGCTACACAAGACAATGTAACTGAATTAACAAACACTCCCGGGATAAATCAATTATTCCATGAAGCATTGGCTTACTATGTAGCTTATAAAGAAATGACAAGAATATTCATGCACGAAGATTTGATAGAGGGGAACAATAAAATTTTATTAATTACAGAATATCACCGTAAAGCAGAACAGGCTAACCGGACGTTACAAACAATGAAAAAATCAAGAAGAAGAATAAAATACGCACCTATGATTTGAGGTGATTAAATGAGTAAAATGCAATACAAAGGATATTTTGACTTTTCAGGTGGATATAATGACACAACAGTACAAGACCTTTTAAAAGACAATGAATTATCAGTATGTGAAAATGTCAACATATCACCAAGGGGAGAACTTATAATAAGAAACGGAACAAATAAGCTAAATGATGTATCAAAAGGACATGAGATAACCAAAAGATTTGAATACCTTATAAGGGATACATCTATTGTGTTGGAGGTTTACAATAAAAAACTTTATAAAGTTGGGAATCCTGATGTTTTACTTCAAACTTTAAACACAGATAAACCTTATTTCTTGCAGCAGTTTAATGTTTTGTATTGTTGCGATGGAAAAGACATATACGAAATAGGAAACAAAGACTACATATCTAATATCGGAAAAGTTGACATAAAAGCGAACGACATAGTGCAATTAACAGACGATTTTGCAACACAAACAATAGCTGGAAACTTTTATAAATCAAAGGTTAATCAAGGTGAAATAGACCTTAACACAGCAAATTATCAAGATACAGCAAAATGGCAAAATGTAACGGATATTCGTTACGCAACATCGAATATAATAAGACCTCTTAAAGCTTATGAAGCAGGAACAAAAGAAAAAACAGTAATATCAATATTTAATTCAGTAACAACATCAGGATATATTTCTATATTTTTAAATGAAAAAGAATATAAAATAAATGTAACAAAGGAACAAGATGCAAGAGCAGTAGCAACGTTAATAGGGAATACAAATTTTGAAGGTTATACAGTAACAGTAAGTCAAAATGAAGTTACTATAACAGCAAATGAAATAGGATTTAAAGAGAATTGTTATGCAACAAGTTATAATACCGGATTGTCTTTAGTGGTTAATGTTGAGATTAATGGACAAGCAGACGATAACATATTAAGCGAAGTTAAAAACTGTACTAAATTCATTCATCATACTAAATCCGGAAGATATGTTGCAACAGGCAATCCATCAAAACCATACGCAGTTTATTTTAGCGAACCAATGCAATTAAATTATTTTAAACGATTTAATGAATTATCGCCAACATCAAGTGAAGGTTCAGCAGTATGCTTAGTTAATATGTTAGATTCAGTGTTAGTAGGTTATAGGCATGGTTGGTATGAATATACAGGACTTAATCCGGCAGAAGATGGTAACTGGAGAAAATTAGCTATTCCTTATGGTTGTGCTTCTGAATACAGCGTACAGGTATTAGATTTTTACAACTTTATTTATTTAGCAGATAGCGGCCTTTACCTTGTAAGTGCTAATATCCTTAATCAGTATGGCGTTGTTATGCAAAACAATTCAGCAGTTAAAAATATATCCGAAGATAAAATTGAAAACACTATAAAATCAATAATGGATAAATCAAAATGTGTATCAGTTTACTACAATGGAATTTATTATTTAGCCTATAACGACGGAATAGGTGAGAATAATAAAATTCTACTTTATTACACAGATAAAAAAGCATTTACATTATATACAGGAGTACAAGTGAATGACTTTTTATATAGAAAGAATGGTGACTTAGAGTTTGCAAGCAAGAATTATTCATTAAGATTTAATAATTCAAAGTTTGTTGATATAGATGTTGATACAGGGAATGAAAAGCGTATAGAAATAGAGATAAAAACAACTAACTTAGCTTTAGACAATTTTGTTTCACCTAAGTTTTTTGATAAGTTATTTATCCATGCTAACGTAAGTTCGAACACAACAGACGAGCATTTAAAAGTTTTAGTCAGAGTAGATGCAGACTATACAGACGTATTTGATACAGAATTCCAAGAATTGCAAAGTGGTTTTATATGGGGCAATCCATGGGGCAATCCATGGGGTAACTTTACAACACAAATGCAGTCCACTCTAATAAGAGAAAAGGGTAATAGAATAGCATTTAGTTTTACCAACAAGGGATTAAGCGATATTGGGACAAATATAATATTTTTTGGTTTTGTAGTATCATACAAAGCTTTAACTCCACATCAACCAATATCTAACTTAGAGTTTGCGGCTCAGGAGGTTTTACTATGATAGAAACAAGAATATTTAATGCAGACGTAGGTGATGATTCAGTAGGTAATGCAGGACCTGACGCAATAGAACAAGACTTAGATAATCTTTATGAAAATAAAGCATGGGAAAAAGACGTTCTTACTAAAAGCAATACAATAGAGTATATTCCTACACATGATTATCACCCTGCAACAAAAAAATATATAGACACTAAAGCGACAGAAACACTACAGGCAGTTGACGGATTATTAGTTATAATAAACAATGATATAACTGATTTGAACAACGATAAAGCAGACAAAAATAATGTATTAGAATTAAACAATGAAACTGAGTACACACCATTAACGGATTATAACCCTGTTACTAAAAAATATGTTGATGATGAAGTTGATTTGTTAAACGAAAGAATTGATAATCGCTATACAATAGGAACATATATTGGAACTGAAGAATTATCAGAAGAAATTGTACTAAATTTTGAGCCTTCTATGGTGATTATACAAAACAGTTCATCTCCAACGGCATACACAATTATAAAAGGTTATGATTGCAAAGATAGCGAAACTGTTTTAGGACAAATAACAGAAACAGGATTTACAGTATTTGATGTTTTAAATACAGATGCAACAACTTACAACTATATAGCTTTTAAATAAAGGAGTGATATTATGGCATTGAATTTATTTGCCCCGGTGGTAGCAGCATTAGCAGGGGCAGCGAAAGCGTATTCGACTTTAAATGAAGCAAAAAAGAAAACAACTACATCTAAAACAACTACACCTAAAACAACTACACCTAAAACAACTACACCGACATATAACGAACACCAACAACATCTACAAGATACATGGCCCGGAGGTTATGACGCTTATATTCAACTACAAAACGATAGATACAATACAGCGTTACAGAATAATGACGTTGACTTATTAAGAAGATTACAAGAAGATTCGCAAAGAGTAGGGTATTCTTTAACACCTAATCAACCTGTTCAACCTGCAATGCCTGATTACTCTAAACAAATGAATGATTTATTAAGTGCGGTACAAAACTATCAAAGCAAAATACCAGACATACCATACCCAGATATTGGAGATTATAAATTCAACGATATTCAGAAACAGTTAGGCAACTTAACTAATCAATTAAAGGGCTATGAAGGTGCTAAGTATATGAATATGGACGAGGCTATTGCGAGGGCAAGCTCACAATTAGGTGGAATGTATAATCAAACATTAGAACAAGCACTTGAGCAGTATAATAAAAATGCTATATCAAGAGGAATGTTTGGACAACTACCAGTAGAAGCATTAAAAGCACAAGCAATATCAGAAAGCGAACTTGATAAAGCAAATGCCATTAATGCTTTAGGTGCTAATTTGTATTCACAAGCCTTTGACATGGCACAAAGAGAAAACCAAAACTATTACCAACAAATAAACAAATTAGCCGAATTACTGGGGCAACAATATAATACTGAATTAGGAAGGTATCAAGGCGATTTAAACAGATACAATACTCTGTATAACCAAGCAAGACAAGCAGACCAAGACTACTTTAACAATATAGCCAGACAGTTAGACCTATTAGAAACTCAATATAATATGCGAAACAATGAGATAGATAGATATGTTCAAAATATCGGACAATTCTCCAATGACTATATGGCAGAAATATTGAAGCTTCAAAACGATAATGACCCCTCAAATGATTGGAAGATAGCTTACTTACAGAACGCAAGAAACCAAAAGATAGCAGGACAAAACGAATCGCAAGCAAAAGCTCAAAGCGAGACTTATAGACAAGCTATGGATATGTTTAGTAAATTAGGTTATGCAACAGGTTGGATAGCACAAGCATTAGGAATACCAGAGGGAACAACAACTGCTACATACGCAAGACTAAATAGCGGTGGTGGTTCAGGTAGTCCAGGTAGTAAGTCGCCTGATTTAAACTTACAAGAACTTACTCAACAGGCAAGACTAATAGCAAGTTCGATGTACCCTGAAGGATATACGCAAACACAATTAAATGACATTATAAATACCTTATATGAATTTTGGGAAACAGGCGATACGAAAGTTTTAAACAAGATAAAAAACCATATTCCTTCAAGAAGTCCCGACACTAATGCAAATCAATACGATATGGAGATATTTGATTGGTTGCAACAATAAGAGGTGATTAAATGAAAAATGGCGAAATTTTATATAAGAAGCTAAAATTAGGCGAAATTACCAAATCACAGTTAACAGAACAGCAAAAGGGCGACCTTTATCAATACATGGTAGATAGTAAAAAAGTAACAGTTGATATGATAAAGCCAGAAGTTGCACAAAAGTATAATCTATCAGTTACGCCTACCCCTTCACGAAGTCCAGATACTAACGCACCAATAATTACACCGACATATACGCCGACACATATTCCTTCACGAAGTCCCGACACCAATGCTATAAATTATCACCCTCCTAAGTCCACTACTCCAGAAATGGAGTTAGTGGACATTTTGTCTAATATCACTATGCCGACAAGAGGAAGAACAACACAACACGAAAGACAACAAGGAAGTGCTTATGTTGTTGAACAACCAAACATTTCGAGAGGCTCATATGCTTTAGAAAGAGAAAAACCTCAAATAACATGGGGTCAAAATCCTATACGAGCAGCGGCAGAGAATGTAAGGGCAGGGTGGAATCAATTCGGTAGAGTATTACCGAGTACATTAGATATGGTGTTAGGTGATAAAGGAATACCTTTTGTAGATAGTTTTGTAGCAGACCAAAGAAGGCAAGCAGAAGAAGAAGCCGAGAGATTGACTAAAATAAATCAAGGCAATGTAGGTAAGTTTGCAGGAAGTGTAGCACAAGGCATAGGACAGTCAATTCCTTCCGTAGCAACTTCTTTAATAGCAGCACCATACGCAGCAGGTTCAATGTTGGCAAAAGGTGGAACGCAACTCATTAACTATGCTTCACAATTAGCAAACCCGACATTTTTAATGACAGCACAAGCGGCAGTAAAACAGTTAATGAATAATCCTAACACTTATATGTCAGTATTAAGGGGAGTAGGCTCTCAATACGAACAAGCTATAAATGACGGTGCTACAAAAGAACAAGCTATAAAATCAGCAATAACAGGCGGTATTCCAAGCGGATTAATTGAAGCATTAGGTGGTCCTGAAAATCTTACAAACGCATTAGCAAGCAAAGCTCCATTTGGCAGAGTGATGATTGAGAGTGGATTGGGTGAGTTGTTAGAAGAAGTATTACAATATCCGGTAGAAAACCTTGCACAGAAATATTCCTATGATAAAGATATGCCTTGGTTCTCTACAACAGAACAAGCTGTTATCAATCCTAAAGAACAAGCATATGCAGGGACAAGTGCATTTGTATCAAGTGCTTTAATGGGTGGTGCAGGTTCGGGACTAAATACTTTGTTCAATAAATTAGACAGCAAACAACAACAAATAATTGTCAATGTAGAAGAAGGACTGAATGAAATTTATACAGAATTAGACAAAGGCACCCCAGCAACAGAACAAGACCTTAATAAAACGATAGAAGTTTTACAAAACCTTGAACAACAATATCCTGACCTTAAAGAATATCTACAAGGACACATGAACAAGATAGATAGTTATAAAGAAAAGATTGTAGAGACATTTAAACAGCCACAGACGAATGAAATTAACAAAGCCGAACAAAGTATCGAACAAGATACAAACGTTGCTCAAATAGGTGATAATGACGTTACAGAGAATATTCAAACATTAATCAAACAAGGTAGTTACAAATACAACGGATTACCTGTTAGATATAATCCTGAACTAAAGGGCGAAGCAAGAAACAAAACTACTTATATAGAGGTAGGAGATAAGTTCTTTAATTTAGACAGCAATCAGCAAATAAACGTACTCAATCACGAAGTTGCTCATAATAACGATTTATTTGATGGCAAAAAATTCATAGAAGTAATGAATAGTGGTATTTTTGGGAAACCCGTAACACGCAGAGATGGTAGTGTTACATGGGAAGGTATATTTGGTGATATAGGCTCAAACGCAGTAGAAGAAACCTATGCAGAAGCATTGAAAGTTTTAAGAGATGACCCAGAATGGCTGAAGGAAAAACACCCTAAAGTTTATGAATATTTTACAGGTGAACGAATTGTTGACGATAACAAAACGATAGATAATATAATTCCTATTGATGAATTACGACAAAAAGAAATATTACAAGATAGTAATAATATCGTTACAGAAACGAAACAAAAGAAAACATTTATTGATGATGATTTGACTTTTAAAATTCCAAACAAGTTAAATGTTGACAATCCTTTTCTTGAAAATACTTATCACCCTTTCAATATGCCTAACGAAAGAGAAAGGCAACGAGAAAGACAATATAAATGGTTAAATGACAAATTGCAAAATATGAATACTATAAAACTTTCAAAGCCTTACGAGGAAGAAAGGAAGCAATACGCAATAGTTACTCCAAGCATTAAAGACGGTAAGTATCAAATAACAGTATTCGATAATGACGACACCCCTATAATGGACAGTCAAAGAAATACAATAAAAGAAGTTGTAGAGGAGTTAGAAAGTCAAGGTTTTACTTATATTGAAGAAATAGACGTACAAGCCACAGAACAGCCTACAACGAACGAAACTATTCCTACCGAACAAATAGTCGGAGAAGATAAATATGTTGTTAAAAAAGGCGATTATGTAAAAATAGACGGAATAGGAATAGGAATAGCAACAAGAGATAAAAACGTTGCAATCGGTGGCAAAGATTATTATAGAGATTCTGACAGCACAGATGTTTCTAAAGTCACAGCAGTTGAATATTGGCAAGATTTACAAAGACAAATAAATGAACTTAAAACCAAAGCTAAGGAAAAAAGGAAAGAAGCTGCTGATTATAACAAAGAAACAGGAGGAATGGCAACTAAAAGAAAAGGTAAAATTTCAATGGGTGATGGCAGAGGTATAGGATTTACAGAAAATTCAGTATCTGCACACCACAGAAAACTATTAAATGAAGCTAAAGAATTTGCTGATAAAGCCAATCAATTATCGAATTTAGTTGATGAACGAAAAGCACAGTTAGAAAACAGAGTTAAAAACAATATACCATTTAACAAAGAAGAGTTAGCAGAAGCTGAAATATTAGGGGTTAAAGTCAAGGAAGATAAATCAGATGTTGTAGAAACAGACGATATAAGAATTATAGACGGTGATATTTATTATAAAGATAAAAAAGCTACAACCGCTAAAGTGGGATACGCATGGTTTACAAATAATAAATCAAGGTTTAATGGCGAAAGAAACTCTATAATGTTGCCTGAATTTCTTGATACTAATAAAAAACAAACCTACCGTTACTATCTAACACAAAGACCACCTGCTCCCGGTGCTATTCCAAGAGGAAGTAAAAATACAGTATCATTTGATACCAAACAAGAAGTAGATGGATTGGAAGCATGGGGATATGTTGAATACGATAAACCTTTAACCGAAAAGCAGATTAGTGATTATGAATTAACGGAAAAATCTAAAGCAGAAACAATAGAACAGCCTAAAAAGGTTACGATTAGGAAAAAAATACACTCCAATGAATTAAGTACAACAGAATTAGTTCAACGAGTAAAGGCAATGGGTAAAGATGCTCAAAGTTCTTACGGTTTATTTGTAAAAGAAAGAAATTTAAAGCCCGAAATAAATTCAAAAGAATTTAACGAAATATTCAACAGGGTATCTCCAAATGAATATATAAAAACTGAAACAGTTGATTTTGTACCTACTCATAGATATTTAGGCGGAAACGTTATGGTTACCGATATAGGTAGTAAGTATGAAGTTCTTTTTGAAAATGGTTCAACGGGTACAGAATTTAAACCATTAAGAAAAGAATTTACACCAATACAAGAAACTGAAAATGTTACAGAAACGAAACAAGTTGTAGCAGGTAAAAAGGGAACAGCAAAAGATAATGAGGGCAATGCTAAAAGTGAAGATAACGCCCAAGTTACGCTTTTCCAAAGTGAACGAAAAGAAAGTACAGGAGATACTCAAAGTAATAAAGGAC
>JGI24502J29692_10028007_pt1 | contig 9618 bp, 8 predicted proteins | sample BioPla3RNA1_FD_29692 | JGI IMG/M metagenome (IMG submission 29692)
TTAGAGTGCTAAACGGGAGGTGCCTATGTTATCCGACAGGCAAAAAATGGTGTTGAAGGCGATTGTGGAAGAGTATGTCCGCACCAACGAGCCCGTGGGTTCAAAAACCCTGGTCAAAATTCGCGGACTCAATGTCTCTTCCGCAACCATCCGCAACGACATGGCCCTCTTGGAACAACGCGGTCTGATAGAGAAAACGCATAGTTCCAGCGGGAGAATCCCATCGGAAGCCGGATACCGGTACTATGTGCAACTGATCCTGTCCGAAAAGGAGAAAACCGCCCTTTCATTTCCCTTGATCGACCATATTTTCAATAAGCACATGATCAGCCGAGAAGAGGCGATCAAGGAATCAATGTCCCTGGTAGCGGAGCTCACCAATTATGCGACAATCGTCCTCGGTGCGCAGAGCCATAACTCGCGGATCAAAAAGATCCAATTGGTCGCGCTGGATGAAAGGCGGGCGGTGATTTTGATCGTCACTAAGGACGGATATGTTGAAAGCAAGAAGATCTATGTTCCGGAAGAATTCAACATCCGCGATGTGGAGAAGGTCGTGCTCCTCTTGAACGGCATTCTCGAAGATTGCCTGATGACCGAAATCGACAAGACGATCAAAGCGCATCTGACCGACGAGAAGATCAGGGGCTACATCACCTACTATGACGATCTGGTGAGCACTTTCGTCAGGGTCTTCACGGAAATGGTCCAGGACAAATTCTACCTTTCCGGGCAGAGCAATATTTTGAATTTTCCCGAGTTTCAGGATGTGAACAAGGTCAAGGAATTTCTGAACGCTGTCGAAAGCCAGGACATACTGAAAGTCGTGGAGACGTCCGCGGACGGGATTACCGTTCGGATCGGACAGGAGAATACCGTTCAGGCTCTGAAAGACTGCACAGTAATCACCGTTCCCTATGAACTGGACAACGGGAAGCGGGGAGCGATTGCCGTGCTCGGTCCGACCAGGATGGCATATCACAAGATTATTCCCCTCCTGGAATACATAGCAGAAAATATTAAGAAAGTGGTATAGGTGGTATGTATAATCGTTATCGCGAAGAAGAACAAGAAGAAATGCTGAAAGAAAGGGGAGAACCCAAGGAGGAAACGGTGAGAGAAGAAGCCGAAGAAAAATCTGAACCGAAGCGGAAGAAAAAAGCCAAAGCTTCCGAAACGGAGGCTTTAAAAGAAGAAATCGAAGCGCTTCGGGAAGAAGTCAAACGGCTGAATGATCTCTATCTGCGCACCTTGGCGGATGCGGAAAATTTTAAGAGGCGAATCAATGAGGAGAGGATTCGCGAAAGAAAATACGGAGCGCAGTTTCTGTTGGAGAAGCTCGTCAATGTCGTTGACATTTTCGGAAAAGCGGTCAATATAGAAACCGATGACGACAAGTTGAAAAACTTTCTCATCGGCTTCGATATGATTCACAAACAACTCCAACAGATTCTTGGAGATGAGGGCATCAAAAAAATAGAAACCGCGGAGCGGAAATTTGATCCTCTCTACCACCACGCGCTTAAAATCGACTGCGTCGAAGGCCTGGAAGATGACATAATCATTGAAGAAATCCAAACCGGCTACATGTATAAGGACAGAGTGCTCAGGCCGGCTTTAGTAAGAGTCAATAAAATTCAGAAGGAGGAATATGAAGATGGCGAAAATAATAGGAATTGACTTGGGAACGACTAACTCTTGCGTCGCCGTCATGGAAGGCGGCGAGCCTAAGGTCATAGCGAATGCGGAAGGAGGGAGAACCACTCCTTCGGTGGTCGCATTCAAGGACGGAGAAATTTTGGTCGGGGAGGTTGCGAAAAGACAGGCGATAACCAATCCGAGTACCGTGCAATCGATAAAGCGTCTGATGGGAACGAGCGAAAAAATCGACATCAACGGCAAGAAATACACGCCCCAGGAGATTTCCGCAATGATTCTGCAGAATCTCAGGGCGACCGCGGAAGCCTATCTTGGCGAAAAAGTTACGGCGGCGGTCATCACCGTGCCGGCGTATTTCAACGACGCGCAGAGGCAGGCGACGAAGGACGCGGGCAGGATCGCCGGGCTCGATGTCAAGAGAATCATCAACGAGCCGACGGCCTCTGCCCTGGCATACGGGATTGACAAAACCGACAAGGAACAGACCGTGCTGGTCTATGACTTCGGCGGCGGAACCTTCGACGTTTCGATTTTGTCGCTTGCGGACGGGACCTTCGAAGTCATTTCGACGGCAGGCAATAACCGCCTGGGCGGCGATGATTTCGACAAGGTTATCATGGATTACATGGTTGCAGAATTCAAAAAACAGGAAGGCATCGACTTAAGCAAGGACAAAATGGCGATGCAGAGACTCCGGGATGCCGCGGAAAAGGCCAAGAAAGAACTTTCGGGAATCACCAAGACCGAAATCAATCTTCCCTTCATTTCCGTCGGGCCCAACGGCCCCGTGCATCTGATGATGTCGCTCACGCGGGCAAAATTTGAAGAACTTACGAGCCATTTGGTTGAGGCCACTTTGGAACCGATCCGCAGGGCTTTGCGGGATGCGAAAATGACGGCGCGGGACATTGACCAGGTCCTCCTCGTCGGCGGCTCCACGAGGATTCCCGCCGTGCAGGAACTCGTCAAGCGCGAACTGGGCAAAGAACCCAACAAGAGCGTGAACCCCGACGAAGTCGTCGCCATGGGTGCGGCGATTCAGGGCGGCGTCTTGGCAGGCGAAGTCAAGGACGTTCTGCTCCTGGACGTCACGCCTTTGTCCCTCGGAATCGAAACCTTGGGCGGCGTCTTTACGAAATTGATCGAAAGGAACACGACGATTCCGACTTCCAAATCGCAGATTTTCTCCACGGCCGCGGACAATCAGCCGGCGGTGGAAATCCATGTTCTGCAGGGCGAACGGCCGATGGCTGCCGACAACAAAACGCTCGGGCGCTTCGTTCTGGGAGACATTCCTCCGGCACCGCGCGGGGTTCCCCAAATTGAAGTCACCTTTGACATCGACGCCAACGGCATCGTCAACGTCAGCGCCAAGGATCTCGGCACCGGAAAAAGCAAATCCGTGACGATTACGGACAGCACCGGGCTTTCCGAAGCGGAAATCCAGAGGATGGTTCGCGAAGCGGAGGAGAATGCGGAAGCGGACAGAAAGAGGAAGGAAGAAGCGGATTTGCGGAATGAGGCTGACCAGGTTATCTTCACGGTCAAGAAAGCCGTCGAGGATTTGGGAAGCGAAGTGACCGAGCAGGAGAAGAAGGATGTCGATGAGAAAACCGAAGCTCTGAAGAAAGCCCTCGAAGGCAATGACGTCGAAGAAATCAGAAGAAAGAAGGACGAATTGCTCAGAGCAAGCCAGGGAATCGCAACCAGAGCTTACCAAAAGGCTCAGCAACAGCAGAGCCAGACAGATGAGAAAAAAGATGATGACAATGTAGTGGAAGCGGAATTCGACGACGTCAGCTAAACTTCGGAAGAGAGTGATTATTTATGGCCAAAAGAGACTATTATGAGGTATTGGGGGTCCCCCGCAATGCGTCCGATGAAGAAATAAAAAAAGCATATCGGAGTTTGGCGAAAAAATACCATCCCGATGTCAGCAAGGAAGAAAACGCAGCCAAGAAATTCAAAGAAGTTCAGGAAGCCTACGAGGTTCTGAGCGACCCCGGAAAACGCCAACAATACGACCGTTTCGGGCATAACGGCCCGCAAATGGACTTCGAAGGGTTCAATTTCGGCGGTTTCGGCGGCTTCGGTGGCTTTGAGGACATTCTCTCGCAAATGTTCGGCGGGCGCTCGCGGGCATCCGAAAATGCCAGAAGGCCGACACGGGGAAGGGATCTCCGCACTTCCCTGACAATCTCTTTCGAAGAGGCAGCTTTCGGAACGGAAAAAGAACTTTCCATCAATAAATACGAAACCTGTTCCCGCTGCAACGGCATCGGCGCGGAGTCGAAAAACGACATTTCGACCTGCTCACGCTGTTACGGAAGCGGCAGGATCATCGTCGATCAGACGAGCATTTTCGGCCGCATCCAGACGGAGACGACCTGTCCGACCTGCGGAGGGGCGGGTGAAATCATCAAAAACAAATGCGGCCTCTGCGGGGGCGAGGGCCGGGTCAAGCGGGCATCGAAAGTCAAGGTCCGGATACCTTCGGGAATCGAGGACGGCCAGGGGCTGAAACTCTCCGGTTACGGGGAAGCGGGACGCAAGGGCGGAATGAACGGCGATCTCTACATCAACATCAGAGTCCGTCCCCATGAACTCTTCCAGCGCGACGGTTTGGATGTTTACATGGAGATGCCGATCACCTTCAGCCAAGCCGCCCTCGGCGCCAGCATCATCGTTCCCACCCTTACCGGGAACGTTAATCTGAAGATACCCAGCGGCACGCAGACGGGAACGAAATTCAAACTCGCGGGAAAAGGCATCCGCAATTCCCGGACCCTGGAGACAGGGGATCAATATGTGATCGTGAATCTCGTCACACCGACGAAGCTCTCGGGAGAGCAGAAGGATCTCTTCCGGAAACTGTCGAAAACGAACGAAATGAGCGAATCTGTTTTCTCAAAAATAAAGAAATTTTTCAAGAATTAATGCCTGCACATGCAGGTATTATTTCTTTAAATTTTCTCAAGAATAAGGTATAATGAGATAGTAAGATTTGAAGGTGCGCCATGCAGAGATATTTCTTAAAAAACGAAGCGATAAAAGGAAAAAAAGCCCTGATCAGGGGCGGCGACCACCATCACATTAGGAATGTGATGCGGATGCGCTCAGGTGATAATGTTTCGCTTTGCGATGAGGACGGGAATGCGTTTCTGGCGGAAATTGCGGAAATCAGAACGGAAGAAACGCTCTTAAACATCCTTGAAAAAATCGAAAGCGAAAGCGAACTCGGGGCTGCCGTCACCATTGCCATGGGTCTTGTCAGGCGGGAAAAACAAGAGGAAGTGCTCAGGAGAATCACGGAATTAGGAGCGGCGGGCTTCCTCACAGTTTCGATGGAAAGAAGCGTGGTCAAAGCGCGGGAAAAATCCGCCCATCTTGAGCGGCAGAAAAGAATAGCGAAAGAGGCTGCCGAACAATCCCAGCGCCGCCGCATCCCGAATGTTTATGGAAACCTTTCCTTTGAAGAATTCTTGGATTTTTCCGATCAATTCGAAATCCGCATCTTTGCTTATGAAGAAAGAGCGCATGAAAAAGATGCAGCATTTAAAAGACTGATCAGAGTTTCACTTGGGAAAGAAGTTTTGGTTCTGGTCGGACCTGAGGGAGGAATCAGTCCCGGGGAAGCGGATGCATTGAAGGAAAGGGGCTTTGTTTCCGTGGGGCTCGGACCGAGAATTTTGCGGGTTGAAACCGCCCCCCTCTATATCATGAGCGCCTTCGGGTATGAATTGGAGTTGGAAGATGAGAGTTAGTTATTGTTCACTGGGTTGCAAAGTCAATGAATATGAAGCCGTATCCGTCATCAATCAGTTTTTGGATGCCGGGTTCAGGTTGGTGCCCTTCCACGAACCCGCGGATGTCTGCATCATCAACACCTGCACGGTCACCTCGACGTCCGACGCGAAATCCCGGAAGATGATTCGGCGGGCGGCGAGAAGAAACAAGGATGGCGTGATCGCGGTCATGGGCTGTTTCTCGCAGCTCCATCCGGAAGATGTACAGGAAATCGGCGCCGACATCATCATCGGCACCAGCAACAGGCACCGCCTTTTTGCTTTATGCATGGAAGCGTTGAACGCAAAACAGAAGCATTTTCTCATATCCGACATGAGGGACTACCGGGAATACGAAGAAATAAAAGTGCAGCGCTACCTGAGCCACACCCGGGGCTACATCAAAATCGAAGACGGCTGCGACAATTTCTGCTCCTATTGCGAGATCCCCTATGCTCGGGGCCGCGTCCGGAGCAGGAACGCAACGGAAATCGTCAACGAAGTGCGGCAGCTATCCGCCATGGGAATGAAAGAACTCGTTCTGACCGGAATCAACACCGGCGCTTACGGGAAGGACTTGGAGGATTTCGGTTTTGCGGATTTGCTTGGGGAAATTTTGAAAGTCAAGGGTTTCAGAATCAGGATTTCCTCCCTGGAAGCAACGCAACTATCGGACGAGCTCTTAGCCCTGTTTTCGGAAAACCGTGACCGTTTCTGTCCGCACTTCCATGTACCCCTGCAGAACGGGGACGACGAGATTCTGAAACTGATGAACAGAAAATACGACACCGATTATTATTTCCGCAAGATAGAAAAAATCCGGGCGGTTTTCCCGGATGCCAACATCACGACGGATTACATGGTTGGCTTTCCTGGGGAGAGCGCGGAGCATTTTGAGCGCGGCAGGGAATTTGCGCGGAAAGTCGGTTTCGGAGAAATGCATGTTTTCCCCTACTCCCCGCGCCCCCATGCCCGGGCAAAAGATTTTCCGAATCAGGTGGACGGCATCACGAAGCGCTTCCGTGTCAATGAAATGCTCAATCTGAACCGGGAAATGGCGCTTTCCTACCGCCGAAAATTCCTCAACAAAAGCTTAGAGGTGCTTGTTGAAAGGGCGGAGGGGGGCATAGCCTTTGGGCATTCGGAAAATTACCTGCAGGTGAGTTTCCCTTCCGCTGCGGAAAACAATGAACTGATCCGGGTGAAGATTGTTGAGGCTGATTACCCGGTTTCGATCGGAAAGGAGCAAGCTGATGTTTGAAAAATTCAATTTCCGACCCTTCATCCATCGTGCTCTCCGGGAACTGGAGTTCTATAAGCCCACTCCCATCCAGGACGAAGTCATCCCTTTGATCCAAAAAGGTGAAAACGTCATCGGGAAGAGCCAAACGGGAACCGGGAAAACCCACGCTTTCCTGCTCCCGCTCTTGGACGGCTTGAAAACCGGGGAAGAGCTCGATGCTCTGATCATCGTGCCCTCGCGGGAGTTGGGGATGCAAATTTTTGAGGAGATCAAAAAAATTATCAAGCACCATCCCGGGCTAGTCGATGCGCGCCTCTATGTCGGCGGGACCGACCGTGCCGATGAAACGGAAAAGCTGGAGAAATCCCAGCCTCAGATTGCGGTCGCGACCGTTGGGAAACTGAAGGATTTGGCGATTGACGCCAACCTCCTAAAGATTTACACGGCGCGGAGAGTGGTCGTCGACGAAGCGGACATGGTCTTCGTTCCGGAAGAACTGGAAACGATTGATCGCATTTTTAGCGTTTTCGCAGACGACGTTCAGACCCTCGTCTTTTCCGCCACCATCAACCAGGAACTTTCGGTTTTCTTAAACAGATACCTGAAAAGCTTTGCTTTCGTTGATCTGACGGAAAGGGCGATTACGAAAGAAGAAATCGAGCATGTTTTCATTCCCACAAAAAAACAAAGACAAGCATGCGCTGCTTGTGGAACTCTTGCATCTCTTCCATCCCTACCTCGCTTTGATTTTCACCAACACGCGCGAAAAAGCAGAAGCGGTCGCCTCTTATCTCGGACACGCCGGCTTTAAGCCGGGGCTCCTCACCGGCAATTTGAAACCGCGGGAAAGGCGGCAGGTTTTGAAAAGGATAAGGGAGGGAGCCTACCAATACGTGGTGGCAACCGACCTCGCCGCCCGCGGGATGGACATCACCGGCGTGAGCCATGTGATCAATTTCGAACTCCCCCGGGACATCGACTTTTACATCCACCGCACCGGCAGGACGGGGAGAATGGATTTCACAGGCACGGCGATTTCCTTCTATGATTATGAGGACGTGGATTATCTGAAGAAGTTGGAAAGGAAGGGCCTCAGGTGGGTTCTGAAAGAACTGAAAGCGGGCGAACTCGTGCCCGCGAAAACCCGGAGTTCCCAGCGCAAAATAAGAAAAGAGGAAGTGCTTGCGGAATTAAAGGCGCGCATTCCCCTGGGTAAGAAAGTGAAGCCGGGCTACAAGAAAAAACGGAAGCAAATGATTGAAAAAGAATTGAAGAAAATGAAAAGGGCCTACATCGATGAAAAATATCGGCGTCTGGCCAAGAAAAAATAATGGGGGGGTTGAGTATGAAAGAACTTGAAATCATCATTATTGTGCTATCGAGCCTGAATTTTCTCATCCTGCTCGGGGTCTTGTTTTTGTTGTTCAGGAAAAACAACGGCGGTTTTGAGGAAAAATTGGATTCCAACCGTGCGGAAATCGTTGGTTCCCTCCATTCTTCTTTGGAATTGCTCGGAAGCCTTTTGAAAAACAGCAACGAGCAGCTTTCCAACCAGCAGAACGCAAAACTTGATTTATTGATCAAAACCTTAACGGCAAACCTTGAACAATTGAACTCTTCCTTCGGGAAGAGCGCCCTGGAGACCGAACAAAAATTGGAAAACATCCGCCAAAGCGTCGAGAAGTCGCTTACGAATCTTCGCCAGGAAAACCAGGAAAAACTCGATGAAATCAGGCAAACCGTTGACGAAAAACTTCAAAAAACATTGGAGGACAGGCTCACCAAATCCTTCCAGCTTGTTAGCGACCGCCTGGAGCAGGTCTACAAGGGTTTGGGAGAAATGCAGAATCTGGCGAGCGGCGTCGGCGATCTGAAGAAAGTGCTGACGAATGTAAAAACGCAAGGGACGCTCGGTGAGATCCAACTGGCGAACATTTTGGAAGAAATCATGACTCCCGATCAGTACGAAACCCAGATTGCTACCAAGCAGGGAAGCAAGGAGCGGGTAGATTTCGCCATCAAGCTTCCCGGAACGGGGGACGATATCGTGTATCTGCCGATTGATGCAAAATTTCCTTTGAATGATTACCAAAATCTTCTTGATGCCTATGAGAGTGGCTCTCCCGATGCCGTGAAAAGCGCGCAGGCCAATCTCATGCGTACTTTGAAGGCCTTTGCGAAGAGCATTCAGGAGAAATACATCGACGTTCCGAACACCACGGAATTCGGAATCATGTTCCTGCCCGTCGAAGGTCTATATGCGGAAGCGGTGAAGAGCGGCGTTTTGGAAACTTTACAAAGGGAATACAGGATCAATCTTGCCGGGCCGACGACGATGGCCGCGTTTCTGAATTCTCTGCAGATGGGGTTCAGGACGCTTGCGATCCAGAAGCGGAGCGGCGAGGTTTGGAAAATTCTCGGCGCCGTCAAGACCGAATTCGAGAAATTCGGAAAGGTTCTCGAAACGGCGCAATCAAAGATTTCGGAAGCAAACAAGCAGCTTGATTTGCTTGTTGGGACGAGAACGCGCCAGATTCGCAGAAAACTGAAAAGCGTCACCGAACTGCCCGAAACGGAAACGCAAATATACTTGCCGCCGACTGAAGAATGAATGGTCTTATAGATTTAGGTTTTCATACAAAAAAGGTGAAGCCTATTCTGCTTCACCTTTTCTATTTCGTTTTCATGCTCCATATCCCAAAGCCCTTTTTTATATAATTCCGGAAAATGTTCCCTGTTTATGTGTTCATCAAAGAGAGAACAACTGAAGAGGAACCAGATTAAGATTAGGAGCGGGAAGAATCCGATGATGATAGCTGAAAGCAAAAGGAATTGTGTCCCCAGTTTCGGAATGAACTGGACGGAAAGAATCACGATTGCGATCAAGATTAGAAGCAATTGTTTCGGAAGCGTTGCGGAAACGAAAACGAA
>JGI24502J29692_10031183_pt1 | contig 9590 bp, 6 predicted proteins | sample BioPla3RNA1_FD_29692 | JGI IMG/M metagenome (IMG submission 29692)
CTTTCACCGTCGCCGATTTCGAATAAGCCCAACGGCAATAATAACAGTTATTGGAAACGGGCCAAACAAAACAAGCCAAACAAATTACAAGGCCTTACAAGGCCAAACGAATCGATTCGAAGGAAGCGAACACAGAGAGAGGCCGACCGGATGGCCTCCGTACACGGAAAGCGAGATTTACCACATGGCAAGTAAATTCATTAAAAACCTGGTAGGCCCTTACTTGAAAGCCGGAACTGTTACTTTGTTCCTTTTCGCATTGGGGCTCTTATATTTTAATATTTATGTCGGCATAGGCGCTCTGGCGATAACCATAATATTAGTACTCTATTACAGGAAAATAACGGACAAAAGAACGGATATATTCGAAGAATATGCCAAAGCAGTGACGGACAATCTGGAGGATACGATTCGCCACTTCGTCTATAAAAATCCTTTTCCCCTCTGCATGATCGATGCTCAGGAGAACTTGTTGTGGTTTAACGACAAGTTCCAGGAGATCTTCGAAGACGCAGAGATGTTGAATTCCTCCATCACAAAGCTGTCAGGGTTGCGGTATGCGGATTTAGCCAATCCAAAGGCCAGTGAAAGGCATATCTTGTCCAATCACAAGAACAAGATCTACCGGGTTCTTCCCTCTCCCATGGCCGGAAAAAAGAACGGCAACATCATGCTCTATTGGCTTGATGTTACCAACTTGGAGAACCTGAAAACCCTGTATAACGAAGAGAAAATCTGTTACGCCTATGTCAACATCGACAACTACGACGAGTTGATTTCCGCCGCATCCGACGAGAGAAAAGGGATGCTCACCGCCCAGATCGAAAACATCATCCGTCAATGGGCGGCCAGAATGTGCGCAACCATGGTGCGCTACAAGAGCGGAAAATATTTTATTGTCTTCGAGCAGAAATACCTTGAAAAAATCGAAAGCTCCAAGTTCGTCATCCTGGACGAAGTCCGGGCTGTGGAGACCGAGGGAGACTTTCCGCCTTCCCTTTCCATCGGTGTCGGTGTGGGCGGCAAGACCCTGGTGGAACTGGACGAATATGCCCTGGCGGCCCTTGATCTGGCTCTCGGAAGAGGGGGCGACCAGGCGGTGGTTAAGAGAAAGAGCCGGGTGGAATATTACGGCGGCAGGCTGCAGACCGTAGAGAAGCGCAACAAAGGCAAATCAAGGATTATGGCTCATGCCCTGCGCCAGATGATAGATCAGGCGGGCAAGGTGGTTATCATTGGCCACAAAAATCCTGATATGGACAGCTTCGGAGCCGCTCTCGGCATCAGCCGCATCGTAATTAACCGCAATAAGGAAGGCGCCATCGTGCTGCGGGGAAACAGCAACTCCATCAGCAAGGTTTATAAGAGCGCTTTAGAGTCAGGACAGCATCGCTTCATCACTCCGGAAGAGGCTAAAGCCGTAGTAGACAAGGACACACTGGTGATAATTGTAGACGCCCACCGGCCTTCCCTGCTGGAAGCTCCTGAGCTGCTTTCCATGACAGATAAGATCGTGGTCATCGACCACCACCGGAAGGCTGAGGACAGCATCGACAATGCCACCCTCACATATATGGAAGCCTACGCGTCTTCCACTTCCGAGCTTGTGGCGGAAATTCTCCAATACATAGGCGACGGCAAGAGGACAATTGAAAAGTTAGAAGCTGAAGCCCTGCTTGCAGGCATTGCCGTAGACACGAAGAACTTCTCCATCAAGACAGGCGCCCGTACCTTTGAAGCCGCTTCCTGGCTCAGGCGAAACGGTGCAGACACCGCCAACGTGAGGCAGTTTTTCCAGACAGATATGGATTCTTTCAAGCTGAAAGCCTCGATTATTGCCAATGCGGAAATTATAGCCGACGGTGTTGCTCTTTCCGTTTGCGAAGGGTGGCACCCCAATGTTCAGGTGCTTATTTCCCAGGCCGCCGACGAGCTTTTGAATATTCAGGGCATTCGAGCCAGCTTTGTAGCCGGCACCAACGAAGCCGGCGTTACAGTGGTAAGCGCCCGTTCCCTGGGAGAGATTAACGTGCAGACCATTATGGAGAAATTGGGAGGCGGAGGCCATCATTCCACTGCAGGGGCGCAGACAAACTTGCCCGTAGAAGAGACAGTTGAAGACTTAAAGGATTTGATCCGTACAATGGATAGAAATGGAGGGCTGTAAATATGAAAGTTATATTGCTTCAGGACATAAAAGGTCTAGGCAAGTCCAATACCGTAGTCAACGTTAAGGACGGCTATGCGAGAAATTATCTGATACCGAAAGGTCTTGTCAAAGAAGCGACCCCTGCAAATATGCGGGAATTGGAGCGCATCATTGCAGAAAATGCCGCCAAGAGGGCGGAAAACCTGGAGGAGGCCCAAGCCCTGGCAAAGAGATTGGAAACTCTCAGCGTCATTATAAAAGGCAAGGGAGGCGAGAGCGGGAAGCTCTTTGGATCCGTCACGGCCAAAGATATCTCCGACAGCCTCAAAGAGCAGCATGATATTGAAATCGACAAAAAGAAATTCGTCCTCGAAGCTCCGATAAAGCACTTGGGAGAACATGAGGTAGATATCAAGCTCTTTACAGATGTCACGGCAAAACTCAAGATAATCGTCGAATAACCGGTAATAGCCGGCCTGTCCAAATGTTCAACAATCATTTGAGGTAAGAGACATGAATCAGATGGAACGGATCCCTCCCCATAGCGACGATGCGGAAAAATCCGTACTGGGGTCTATCATATTAGACAAGGAAGCTCTTTTTGAGGTACTGGAAATCCTCAGTCCGGAGGATTTCTACAGCGAGATGCACCGGGAGATCTACCGGGCTGTCGTAGCCCTTTACAGAAAGGGCGAGTCGGTGGACATGCTGACGGTCTCCGAGGAACTGAAAAAAAGGAACACCCTTGAAATGGCTGGTGGCAGAAGCTATATCGCTCAGCTGTCTTCCATGGTCCCGTCCACCGCCAACGCAGCTCAATATGCAAAGATTGTCAGCGAGAAAGCCTTGCTGCGGAGCTTAATCAACGCCTCCTCCGAGATAATGGAGCAGGCCTATCAGGCAACCATGGAACCGGAAGAGGTGCTGGACCAGGCCGAACAAGCCGTTTTTAAGATTGCTCAGACCCGGCAGAAACGCGACTTTGAAGCGTTAAAAGAAATACTTTATGCTAATCTGAACCGCATCGATGAAGTTGCCAAGATGGAAGGAGGGCTTACGGGCCTTACTACGGGATTTGTCAGCCTCGACAAGTACACATCAGGGCTGCAGAAATCGGATCTGATCATCGTCGCGGCAAGGCCCAGCATGGGAAAAACAGCCTTTGCGTTGAATATTGCCCAGCAGGCCGCACTGAAAGGAGACACCAGCGTACTTATATTCAGTCTGGAAATGTCCAAGGAACAGCTGGGCCAGCGGCTCCTTTCCATGGAAGCCAAAGTGGAAATGCAGAAACTGAAAACGGGCAACCTGGAACGCGCCGATTGGGACCAGATCTACGAGGCCATCGACAAACTTTCAACGGCAAAGATTTACATAGACGATACTCCCGGAATCAGCGTCCTGGAGATTAAAAATAAAAGCCGCCGTCTGAAGGCGGAAAAGGGGCTTGATCTCATCGTCATCGACTACCTTCAGCTCATGTCCATCGAAGGCAGGGTAGAGAGCAGGCAGCAGGAAATTAGTGCCCTGTCCAGATATCTAAAACAGCTTGCCAGGGAGTTGGACTGCCCCGTAATAGTACTATCCCAGCTCTCCCGTGCTCCCGAGCAGCGTTCCGACCACAGGCCTGTACTCTCCGATCTCAGGGAATCCGGCTCCATCGAGCAGGATGCGGATATCGTAATGTTCCTTTACCGGGATGAATACTATAATCCTGAAACGGATAAACCGAACATTTGCGAAATAAACATCGCCAAGCACCGGAGCGGACCTACCGGAACGGTTGAAGTTACGTGGTTGGGTAAATATACGAGATTTGTAGATAGAAGTTATATTACCGAAGCGTTTTAGTAAAATCGGGAGGGAAATTATGATCACAAAGCATATGAGCATGGGCGAGATTTTGGATCTTGATGTCAAAATCGCTGATGTTCTTGAGTCCTATGGCCTGGATTGTCAAAACTGTTCCGGGGCCCAGGGCGAGACGTTGGAAGAGGCGGCAAAGGGTCACGGTGTGGATTTAAACGATTTGATTGAGGCGCTGAACAAGGTCCTAAAAGGCTGAAACACTGTTAAATGCGGAGCAGGTGGAAATGAACTTTAAACGGGAAAAAATCAACAACTATTATTTACACGACACAGCAGTAGAAAACGTATTCATCAATGAATTTCTTCCTGTCGCTCCCGGAGATTTTGTCAGGGTCTATTTGTTTGCCCTGATGTATGCCGGTATCGGCGTATCCATTAACAATGAGAGCATAGCAAAGCAGTTGTCCATGCCAGTGGAAGACGTCCTGAAGGCCTGGACTTTTTGGGAAGGAAAGGGCGTCGTTCGAAAGCACTACCCGGACCCCGCCGATAAGCTTCATTACAAGGTGGAGTTCCTTAACCTGAAAGAGCAGATTCACGGCAACGGTAAAGCCAAGAGCGGCAAAGAAAAATTGCCCGCCAATTTGCAGGGGCTGATGAGCGACAAAGAGCTGAAAAAGATGTACAGCCGCATCGAGCAGATCACGGGCCGCCTCTTGCAGGGCAAGGAGCCGGTGACCATCCTGAACTGGATCCGTGACTACGAAATGCCCCCGGAATGCATCATCTTCGCCTATGAATACTGCTCTAAAAACCGGAACAATTGCAGGTTGAATTATGTGGGGGCCGTTGTGAAGGAATGGGCCGGCAGGGGATTGAAGACCGTGGCTGGTATCGAAGCCCACCTCCAGGAGACGGACAACCGCCACTACCTGTACAGAAGAGTTATGAAAGCGCTGGGCTTTACCCGCAATCCTACCGAGGAAGAAAAGCGCATCATGGATACTTGGTTTGACGATTACAATTTGGATATCGACCAGGTTCTTGAAGCCTGTAAGAAGACTAGCGGCATCTCTAATCCCAACATCAATTACGTTAACACCGTACTGACTTCAAAAGATAAAGCCGGCGGCGGCGTACAAAAAGAAAGCGCCGGGGACAGTCTCATCGCCATGGTGATGCGGTCCTATGAGGAAGACCGGCAAGCCAACGAAGCAGCGGCGGAAGAGAGGCGCAAAGAAGTTTATAAAGCGGTGCCTCGCATCCGGGAAATCGAGGAGGAGATACGCAAGATCAGCATGGAGATTTCAAAGCTCATGCTGTCCCGGGGAGAGGGAGCGAAGGCAAAGATTGAAGAGTTAAAGCGTCGCACAGATGCTCTGATCGGTGAAAGGTCTTATCTTCTGACCGACAACAACTTTACAATCAATTACCTGGACGTATGGTATACTTGTCCTAAATGCAAGGATATGGGAATTTTGGACAGCGGGGCCAGGTGCCCCTGCTTTGCTGTCAAGCTCGACGAATTTGGAAAAAAGGTTTGATAAACGGGGCATCAGACGTTATAATTAGTACATATATATATTCAAATATATATTCAAACGATGTCCTGGAAACGTTGGGGAGGCACTTATGGCAGAGTTTTCTGTGCGCGAACCAATCATTTCTGATAAAGATGATAAAAATTCTATTATAAAGAATAGTTTAAGAGACACCGAAATCGGTACCTCTGCTTTTGATATACAATATGATCCAGACAGCGCCCATCGCCAGTTTATCAGGCAGCAGGCGAAGCATCATATCAATCGCGTTATAGAGGACAAGCTGGACGATTCCAAGTTTGTAGAGGTAACCGATAGCATCGAGGAGGCTCTCCAGCGCATCGCAAGGGAAAGACAGCAGGAAAGGGAGCAGTACAGAGCATTGAATCAGACCGGAAGCAAACGGAAAAAGAAGCGTAAAAAGGATATGCCGGTTTTGACCGCTGTCGTTGAGGTGGACGAAACTTCGGATTCCATTGAGACAAAGGTTGAAACTGTTCAGGTCTCGAGCACGATTGAAACTGCCGTTGATGCAGTTGAAGTTCCGAATACGGTTGATGCGGCAGATGTTGCCACTGCGACAGAGGTTACAGAGACAGAGGTTACAGATAAGATCGCTGAGACCGGAGAGGATTCAACTACCACCAAATCAGCTGAGATTACTGAAGTTTTCACCGCTGCCGGGTCAGCAGAAATTGTCGAAACTCCGGATAACCGGCTTGATCTTTATATGGATCGAATTCTATCCCGCATGCAGACATGCCTGCGGTTTATTATGTCTTTTGTTCTTACAATAGGGAATCGTATCGCATATCGCGCGCTTATAAAGGCAGCGCCCTTGATAAAGGTTTTGGTCAAAAGGGCGAAGCTTACAGCCAACCGGATCCGCGCCGCACAGGCCCGTCTGTCAGACAAAATGGCCGCTGCCGTGGATAGAACCGACGGTTTTGTGGACAAGCTTTTCGACAGGGGAGAGCGCTATCTCAATGCCTTTATTAAGAAGCAGAGGCAGGCCAGAGACTGGTGCGAGGCCCACAAACGTTTGTTGCTTGGAAGCGTGGCCGGGATGGCCGTTGTGGCAGCTTCTGTCTCCCTGGTAATCGGGCATATCACGGCTTATGAATACATGTACAACGACAAGGTTCTGGGCATAGTTAAGAACCAGAAAGATGTGTACGATATCATCGATACCATAGGGGACAAGCTTACATATGCCTATGGCGCTGAAATTACCATAGATAAGGAAAAGGATATCAGCTTCCGCAAAGTCATGGGATTTGACCTTAAGCTGGACGGCAAGGAAGATATCCTGAACCAGTTTACATATCTGCGGGACATGAACGCTACCGCCTACGCCATCGTTGCCGGCGGGCAGCAGAAAGCCATCCTCTACAGCAAGAAATGCGCAGAGAAGATATTGAAAGATATTCAAAATACATATGTGCAGGGCAGCGACTCCGTTGAGTACGAGTCGATAGGATTTAAAGAAAAGGTTGAAATAGTCGAGGTCGATACAAAGATCGGCAATATCCAGGATGAGGAAAAAGTCCTGGAATATATGCTCACAGGGGCCGTAGAGAAGAAGACTTATGCTGTCAAGAGCGGGGATACTTTGTCGGGAATCGCCAAAAAACTCGGCATATCCATGGATGATCTTACGGCCGCAAATCCGGATGTGGACCCCACTAGGCTGCAGATTGGCCAAGAACTGACCCTCACCAGGCCCTGCCCCGTGCTTACGGTGCAGACTACGGAAATCGCCGAATACAAAGTTCCCATCGATTATGATATCGTTTACGAGGAGACCTCCGCCCTTTATAAAGGGGAGCAGACCGTTAAATCCGCCGGCGTAAAGGGAGAACGTCTCGTAGTGGCCAGGATTGTCCGCAACAACGGTGAAGAGGTAAGTAGGCAAGAGCTCAGCACGACAATTCTTTCCGAGCCGAAATCACAGGTAGTTCTCAAAGGAACCAAGGATCTGCCGCCGCTGATTGGTACTGGCAAATTCATCTATCCCGTCAGGGGCGCCAGACTGACCTCCAGATTTGGATACAGGTGGGGAAGGATGCACAACGGCATCGATCTGGCCGCTTCTACCGGAACCAAGATCCGGGCTGCCGACGGCGGAAAGGTAATATCGGCGGGTTGGGAAGGCGCACTGGGCTATTGCGTGCGCATAGATCATGGGCAGAACAAAGTAACCGTGTACGGTCATTGCAGCAAGATTTTCGTTAAAAAAGGAGATCGAGTCTACAAGGACCAGCACATCGCCAATGTAGGTAATACGGGCAGGAGCACAGGGCCGCATCTTCACTTCGAAATACATGTAAACGGCGTGCCGCAGAATCCCCTAAAATACCTGCCGTAGCAAGGAATAGGGTGATATGAATGAATTGTAAAAAAGTATTGATCATAGAGGACGAAAAGTCCATAGCCGATATCATTCGATTCAATCTGGTAAAAGAAGGATTTGAAGTCGATATAGCTCACGACGGAAAGACGGGATTAGAAAAAGCTTTAGCCGCAAATCCGGATCTGGTCCTTTTGGACGTTATGCTGCCGGTAATGGACGGCTTTCATGTATGCAAAAAGATCAGGGAATGCAGCACCGTACCCATCGTCATGCTCACCGCAAAGGAAGAGGAAGTGGACAAGGTGCTGGGACTCGAGCTGGGGGCCGACGATTATATCACAAAGCCCTTCGGCATGCGTGAACTGATTGCCAGGATAAAAGCCAACATCCGGAGGACCGATCTGATGAGCAACCTTCAGGATGCGCCTTCCAACGTGAGGGAGTTTGGAAACCTGGCCATCGATCTGAACCGGTACGAAGTTCGAAAGAACGGAGAACCTCTCGACCTGACCCTTAGAGAATTTGAACTGCTTAAATATCTGGCCGAGCGGGAAAACCGCGTATTTTCAAGAGAACAACTGCTCGAGGAGGTGTGGGGCTACGAATATTACGGAGACATCCGTACCGTAGACGTTACCGTAAGAAGGCTCAGGGAAAAGCTTGAGGACGATTCCAGCAATCCGAAATACATCATGACAAAGCGCGGCATCGGCTATTATTTCAGGAGGCCGTAACCCAATGTTCGCTAAGAGGAGATGGAGAAGCATACGCTTCCGTATCGTGTTGATTTACTTTCTGTTAGTGTTCATTGCGATGACGGTTATCGGCGTCTTCATAACGGACCAGCTTGAGGCATATCAGATGGAGCTGATCCGCAGCAATTTTACGAAAATTGTCCAGGAGAGCGTAATCTCTCTTCAGGAGTACGAACATCTCAACCAGCACAGGGAGGAGATCCAGGCTGATATCCAGTCCTGGGCGGAAAGCCTGCGGGAAGAGATGTTTGTTGTTGATGACGGCTTTGTAATCATCGCTTCCAGCAATTCCAATTACATCGACAGAAGCGCCCTGGATTTGTTGGATCAGAGCATCCTGGTCCGGGGGATGACAGGGGAAATATCCGAGCAGGACAGGGTGCTGGCATCGGGAATCCCGGTTAAAAACATGGTGTTTCCCATTGAGAAGAACGGAAACGTAAAAGGTCTCGTCTGTCTTCGCGCAGATATTACCAGTGTTTATCAATCTCAGAGCCAGGCCAGGATGATCATTATACAGGCTATGTTGGCAGCCCTTTTGATCACCGTGGGGCTTGGCTTTTTCATCGCCCGGAGCATTACCGTCCCCATCAACGACGTTACGGAAAAGGCGTTGAAGATGTCCGAAGGGGATTTCAGCCAGGAGGTCAGCGTCAGGTCCGACGACGAGATCGGGCGCCTGGCAGAGATGTTCAACCTGCTCAGGGAGAAGTTGGATTATACCCTTGCAGAAATAAACAGCGAGAAGAACAAGCTTGAGACCATCCTTAAAAACATGGGGGACGGTTTGCTTGCCGTTGACAACGAAGGGCGGATCATTCTGGCAAACCACGCCGCCATGCAGATGTTGGATCTAAAGCAGAAAGATATAGAAGACAAATCTTACGACGAAATCGTCGGCAAATTCAGCAAAAACCTTTTATATGAAAACATCAGGGAACGCAGCCTTGAGGGCGGTTATCACGAAGTAGTGGAAAAGGCAG